>Ga0214472_10000487_pt1 | contig 49080 bp, 49 predicted proteins | sample RVTome_6_FD_207662 | JGI IMG/M metagenome (GOLD analysis project Ga0214472, IMG submission 207662) | Soil microbial communities from uranium-contaminated site in the Upper Colorado River Basin, Wyoming, United States - RVT140D175 | ecosystem: Environmental > Terrestrial > Soil > Contaminated >...
AGTTGGCCGTCATCGAGCACATGGTGCGCGAGGTGAAGTCGCTGGGGCTGGAGACCTGCTGCACCCTGGGCATGCTCACCCCCGACCAGGCTGCGCGGCTCAGCGACGCGGGCCTGGACTACTACAACCACAACATCGATACCTCCGAGTCCTACTACAAGGAGATCATCACCACGCGCACCTTCAAGGACCGCCTGGACACCCTGGATGCGGTGCGCGCGGCCGGCATGAAGATCTGCTGCGGCGGCATCGTCGGCATGGGCGAGTCGCAGGCCGATCGCGCCGGCATGCTGCGCGTACTCGCGAACCTGGACCCGCAACCGGAGAGCGTGCCCATCAACCAGCTGGTGCCGGTGCCCGGCACGCCGCTGGCTGACGGCGCCGCGGTGGATCCCTTCGACTTCGTGCGCAGCATCGCGGTGGCGCGGATCCTGATGCCGGCGTCGCATGTACGACTCTCCGCCGGACGCGAAGCGATGAGCGATGAACTGCAGGCCCTGTGTTTCCTCGCGGGCGCGAACTCCATCTTCTACGGCGAGCGTCTGTTGACCACCGGTAACCCCGATACCGAGCACGATCTCGCGCTGTTCGCCCGCCTCGGTATCGCGCCGGAAGCCGCCGAGGTGCAAGCCGGTCCCGTCGCGGCGGAACCGGTGGTCGTCCACGCCAGCAGGGCATGAGTTCACCGCGTCAGGCGCTGACGGACGCATTGGCGGCTGGCTTGGCGCAGCGCGCCGACCAAGGCCTGCTGCGAGGTCGCCGCGTCCTGCAGGGCGCGCAGGGGCGACTGGTCACCATCGATGGCGTCGATCTCCTCAACTTCTCCAGCAACGATTACCTGGGGCTCGCCGCTGATCCCAGGTTGGCGGAGGCGGCAGCGACCACCGCCGCACGCTACGGTAGCGGCGCCGGTGCCGCGCACCTGCTCAACGGCCACAGCGCACCGCATCATGAGCTCGAGGAAGCGCTGGCTGCGCACCTGGGGCGCGCGCGCGCGCTGCTGTTCTCCAGCGGCTACATGGCGAACCTGGGTGTGGTCCAGGCGCTGGTGGGCGAGGGCGACACCGTGGCCCAGGATCGCTTGGATCATGCATCCCTGTTGGATGCGGCCCGCCTCTCGGGTGCGCGATACGGCCGCTACCCCCACCGTGATGTGGATGCGTTGGCCAAACGGATCACGCGAGCACAGGGGCGGCGACTGGTCTGCACGGACGGTGTGTTCAGCATGGATGGCGACCTCGCGCCCTTGCCTGAACTCGCCGCAGCCTGCGCGACGCACAGCGCCGTCCTGATGGTCGACGACGCGCACGGCTTCGGCGTGCTCGGGGCCGACGGCGCAGGCTCGGTCGCTGCTGCAGGCCTCGGGGCCGACGAAGTCCCGGTACTGATGGCGACGCTGGGCAAGGCGCTCGGCAGTGCGGGTGCTTTCGTCGCCGGTGACGCGGCGCTGATCGACCATCTCCTGAACCATGCGCGTAGCTACATATACACCACCGCGATGCCGCCGCCGGTAGCAGGTGCCGCGCTGTGCGCACTGGGCATCATGCGCGCCGAACCGGAGCGCAGGTCGCACGTGTTGGCCCTGGCGGAGCGCTTCGGTGCCGCAGCCAGGCAGCTGGGTCTCAGCGTGCCGGTGGGGACGACCCCGATCCAGCCGGTACTGATCGGTGACAGCCATACCTGCACCCAGGTCGCAGAGGCCTTGCTGGAGCGCGGCCTGCTGGTGCCAGCGATCAGGCCGCCGACGGTCCCTGCGGGCGCAGCGCGGCTGCGCATCAGCCTGTCGGCGGCGCACACCGATGCCGATGTGGACCGCCTCCTCGGGGCCCTGGATGCCGTGGTCCCGGACGCGCTTCGATGAGCTTGCATGTGACCCGGCGTGGCCGAGGTGAGCCGCTGTTGCTGCTGCACGGTTGGGCGCTGAACGGTGGCGTGTTCAACGCACTGCTACCGGCACTGGCGCAGCATCACGAGGTCTGGGCGCTGGATCTGCCTGGGCATGGCGACAGCACGCCGGCCGCCGATGCGACGCTGGATGCATGGCTGGATCCGATCCTGGCGCAGGTACCTGAGCGTGCGCACTGGTTCGGCTGGTCACTGGGCGGGATGCTGGCGCTGGCCGCTGCGCGGCGCGCGCCGGAGCGGGTCACCGGGCTGACCCTGATCGCGACCACGCCGTGTTTCGCCGCCCGCACCGATTGGGCCCACGGTGTGCAGACCGCGTTGCTGGAGGAACTGGCTGCCGACCTCAGTGCGGATTACGCCCACACCGTGGGCCGGTTCCTCAGCTTGCAGGTGCTCGGCAGCGATGCCGCCCGCAGCACGCTGCGGAGTCTGAACGAAGCGCTGCGGCGCGCCCCCAGACCTAGCGAAGAGGGCCTGCGACAGGGTCTGGCGCTACTCGATGAGACCGACCTGCGAGGAGCGCTACCGACAGCTGTGCCGACGCGGGTGGTGGTCGCCGGTAAGGACCGGCTGACGCCTGCTGCTGCGGGGCGCTGGCTGGCACAGGCGATGGATGCTGAGCTGACCGAGATCCCGCAGGCGGGTCATGCGCCCTTCATCACCCACCCCGATCCATGCACGGAGCATCTGCGGGCATGAGCGATATCCATGCGCTGGACCGGGAGCGCGTCCGCCGTGCGTTCCATCGCGCGGCCGCCTCCTACGACGAAGTCGCGGTGCTCCAGCGCGAGGTCGGCCGTCGCTTGCTCGAGCGTTACGACCTGGTGCGCATCGCACCCGCCCGCTTCCTGGACCTCGGCTGCGGCACCGGCGATGCGTTGCGACCACTGGCCGCACGCTTCCGTGGCGCCGAGCCCGTGGCGCTGGATTTCGCGCAGGGCATGCTCGATCGCGTACCTGCGCGCATCGGTGGGCCGCTGTGGTGGGGCCGTCCGGTGCGGCGGATCTGCGCCGAGGCGGAACGCATCCCGCTGGCCGACGGCAGCGTGGACCTGGTGCACTCCAACCTCATGCTGCAGTGGTGCGAGGACCTGGGCGCAGTGAGCGCGGAGGTGCGGCGCGTACTCAGCGCGGGCGGCCTGTTCAGCTTCACGCTGTTCGGACCGGACACCCTGTGCGAACTACGGGCTGCCTGGGCGGAGGTGGACGACCGCGTCCATGTGAACCGGTTCCCGGACATGCACGATGTGGGCGATGCGCTGGTGCACACGGGTTTCGCGGATCCCGTCCTGGACGTGGAGACCATCACCATCCGCTACCGCTCGGTGCGAGATCTGATGCGGGACCTGAAGCAACTGGGCGCGAACAACGCGAACGCGGGGCGGCCGCGTGGCATGGGTGGCCGTTCGCGCTGGGCCGCACTGGAGCAGGCCTACGAACGCATGCGCAGCGAGGGCACGCTGCCGGCCAGCTACGAGGTGATCTACGGGCACTGCTGGGGCACCCCACCGAAGCAGCGCACCGGCGCCGACGGCGCGGTCTCCATCCCGATCTCCACCATCGGCAGATCGCCGCGATGACACCGCCCCGAGTCCCGAGTCCCGAGTCCCGAGGCATCTTCGTGACCGGCACCGACACCGGCGTGGGCAAGACCCTGGTCGCCACTCTGATGCTGCGGGCCTGGGCCGCGCACGGCTTGAGCACGGTCGGCTACAAGCCGGTCGCTGCGGGATGCGAGCTGGACGCGGCCGGCCGGGCCGTCAATGGCGACGCGCTGCAGCTGCTGGCCGCCTCGACCATCGCGCCGAGCTACGAGGAGGTGAACCCATACGCGCTCGCTGCGCCCATCGCACCGCACCTGGCGGCGGCGGACGAGGGCGTGATGCTGTCGTTGGATCGCATGGTGCAGGGCTACCGCGTGCTCGCCTCGCGGGCTGAGCGGGTGGTGGTCGAGGGTGCGGGCGGCTGGTCGGTGCCGCTGGATGCGGAGCGCACGCTGGCGGACCTCGCCGTGGCGCTGGAGCTGCCGGTGGTGCTGGTGGTCGGCCTGCGTCTGGGTTGCCTCAACCACGCCCTGCTGACGCAGGCGGCCATCGTTGCCAGCGGGCTGCGGTTCGCAGCTTGGGTGGCGAACACCATCGACGCAGACATGCGCGAACGCGAGCGCAACGTCGACGCGCTGCAGGCGCGACTGCGGGCGCCGTGCATCGGACGCATCCCCGACCTGCGCGCGGATGGTGAGCGGGGCGCCCCGGCGCTCGATCTCGACGCACTCGCTATCTGAACGCAAGCCTTTGATCCCGCTGGGGAATCGTGAGCGAGTTCGCGCGGCTCGGCGTTGCGAGGAACGGGACCATCCGGTAGCATCCTCCCGGCTCGGCCGGGGGGTTGGCCGGTCTTCCTGGCATCACCGGAAGAGACATCACAGGCTTGGAGTCGTTGCCCATGTCCGACAGCATCCTTCGGCGCTCGGCGCGCGCCCTTACCGCTCTCGCGTTGGTCGTTGCGGGTCCCGCAGCTGCCGACTGGGAGCTCAACATGCCCCGCGGTGTCACCGACATCTCGAACGAGGTCTACGACCTCCACATGCTGATCTTCAAGATCTGCGTGGTGATCGCGGTGGTGGTGTTCGGCGCGATGGTCTGGTCGATCGTGCATCACCGCAAGGCGGCGGGTGCGGTCCCGGCGACCTTCCAACACAGCACCACGGTCGAGATCATCTGGACCGTGATCCCGTTCATCATCCTGATCGCCATGGCGATCCCATCGGCGCGCACCCTGATCGCGATGTCCGATACGCGCGGCGCGACCATGACGGTACAGGTGACCGGCCTGCAGTGGCGCTGGCACTACCAGTACCTGGATTCGGGCATCAGCTTCTACTCGTCGCTGGCGGCTGACTCCAACGCCGCGCGCCAGCTCGATTCAGGCATCGATCCGTACACCGTGGATAACTACCTGCTCGAGGTGGACAACCCGCTGGTGGTGCCGGTGAACGCTAAGGTCCGCATCCTGCTCACCGCGCGCGATGTCATCCACGCTTGGTGGGTGCCGGACCTCGGCGGCAAGAAGGATGCGATCCCCGGCTTCGTCAACGAGTACTGGTTCCAGGCCGAGGAGATCGGCGTCTACCGCGGTCAGTGCGCTGAACTCTGCGGTCGCGACCACGGCTTCATGCCGGTGGTGGTGAACGTGGTTTCGCAGGACGACTACGACGCCTGGGTCGCAGGGCAGGTCGGCGTGGCCGCAGCCGCTGAGACCGAGCTCGCCGAGGCCATGGACCGCGACTTCAGCATGGAAGAGCAGATGGCGCGCGGCGAGCAGGCCTACATGACCAGCTGCACGGCCTGCCACCAGGCGAACGGCCAGGGCCTCGCTGCGGCGAACTTCCCGCCGCTGGCTGGCAGCGCGGTGGCGACCGGGCCTGTGGCCGACCACATGAGCGTGGTCCTGCACGGGCGTCCCGGCACAGCCATGCAGGCCTTCGCTGGCAGCCTGAACGATCTGGACCTGGCGGCGATCCTGACCTACGAGCGGAACGCCTGGGGTAACGATACCGGTGATGTGGTCCAGCCCCGCGACGTCGCCGCGGCGCGCTGAGACCTACTGAGGAGCATCTAGATGAGCACCGCCGCAGACGCGAGCCACGATCACGATCACCACGACGAGCCGGCCAAGGGCATCGGCCGCTGGCTGTTCACGACCAACCACAAGGACATCGGCACGCTGTACCTCTGGTTCAGCTTCACCATGTTCCTGATCGGTGGCGCGATGGCCATGGTCATCCGCGCGGAGCTGTTCCAGCCCGGTCTGCAGTTCGTGGACCCCGGCTTCTTCAACTCCATGACCACCATGCACGCGCTGATGATGGTGTTCGGTGCGGTGATGCCGGCGTTCGTCGGTCTCGCCAACTGGATGGTCCCGATGATGGTCGGCGCGCCGGACATGGCGCTGCCGCGCATGAACAACTTCAGCTTCTGGATCCTGCCGGTGGCGTTCACCATCCTGCTGTCCACTATGTTCATGCCGGGCGGGGCGCCCGCTGCGGGCTGGACCCTGTACCCGCCGCTGGTGCTGCAGACGGGCGCAGCGTTCCCGTTCGCGATCTTCTCGATCCATCTGATGGGCGCCAGCTCGATCATGGGTGCGATCAACATCATCGTGACCATCATGAACATGCGTGCGCCGAGCATGTCGCTGCTGAAGATGCCGCTGTTCCCCTGGACCTGGCTGATCACCGCCTACCTGCTGATCGCGGTGATGCCGGTGTTCGCTGGCGCGGTGACCATGCTGCTGACCGACAAGTTCTTCGGCACCAGCTTCTTCAACGCCGCGGGTGGTGGTGACCCGGTGCTGTTCCAGCACGTGTTCTGGTTCTTCGGGCACCCCGAGGTCTACATCATGATCCTGCCGGCCTTCGGCGTGGTCAGTCAGGTGATCCCGACCTTCGCACGCAAGAAGCTGTTCGGCTACGAGGCCATGGTCTACGCGACCGCCTCGATCGCCTTCCTCTCGTTCATCGTCTGGGCGCACCACATGTTCACCGTGGGCATGCCGCTGGCCGGTGAGCTGTTCTTCATGTTCGCGACCATGCTGATCGCGGTCCCGACCGGCGTGAAGGTGTTCAACTGGGTCGCGACCATGTGGAAGGGCTCGATGAGCTTCGAGACCCCCATGCTGTTCGCGCTCGCCTTCGTATTCCTGTTCACCATCGGCGGGTTCTCCGGCCTGATGCTCGCGATCGCGCCGGCGGACTTCCAGTACCACGACTCCTACTTCGTGGTCGCGCACTTCCACTACGTGCTGGTCCCGGGCGCCGTGTTCGGCATCATCGCGGGCGTGTACTACTGGCTGCCGAAGTGGACCGGCTACATGTACAACGAGACCATGGGCAAGTGGCACTTCTGGCTGTCCACGATCTTCGTGAACGTGCTGTTCTTCCCGCAGCACTTCCTCGGCCTCGCCGGCATGCCGCGCAGGATCCCGGACTACTCGACCCAGTTCGCCGACTTCAACATGGTGTCGTCGATCGGCGGCTTCTGCTTCGGTGCCAGCCAGCTGCTGCTGCTGTGGCTGGTGATCGACTGCATCAAGGGCGGCACCGGCAAGGCCACCGCGCAGGTCTGGGAAGGTGCCGAGGGCCTGGAGTGGACCGTCCCCAGCCCTGCGCCGTACCACACCTTCCAGACGCCGCCGCAGGTCGATTGATGTCGGCGCAGGGCCAGCAGTTGACGGACAGCGACGCCATCGCGCAGCGGCGTCGTGCCGCCACGCGCCAGGCGATCATCCTGGGCTTGGTCTCGCTGGGCTTCCTGCTGCTGTTCATCCTGCGCGCTGGCGCGGCCGGGGGTTGAGACCGTGAGCAACGGCAAGCTCGTAGCCCAACTGGTCGCGCTCGCGATCGGAATGTTCGGGTTCGGCTACGCCCTGGTACCGCTGTACGACATCTTCTGCGAGGTCACCGGGATCCGCTCCAGCACCACCGCGGTCGCGGCGATGGAAGCGCCGGACCTGGACCGGATCGTGACGGTGGAGTTCATCGCTGGGGTGGCCTCGGACAGCCCCTGGGAGTTCAGCCCGAACCAGCCCGAGATCGAGGTCCATCCTGGGCAGCTCTACGAGATCAGCTACCACGCGACCAACCTCACAGCGCACCCACTGGTCGGCCAGGCTTCGTTCAACGTCGCACCGGCGACCGGCTCCACCTACTTCCAGAAGACCGATTGCTTCTGCTTCACCCAGCAGGCGTTCGCCGCCAACGAAGGGCGCGACATGATCGTGCGCTTCATCGTGGATCCGGCGCTCCCGGCCAGCGTGGACACGCTCTCGCTCTCCTACACCTTCTTCGCGCTCGACGGCACCGTGGTGTCGGCCGGGCTCGCCACCATCGACGATCGGACTTAGGACGCAACCATGGGTCACGCAAAGAGCGGCTACTACGTCCCCCACTCGAGCCATTGGCCGGTGGTCGGATCCTCGGCGCTGTTCCTCACCATGTTCGGTGCGGGGAACTGGCTGAACGGCTCCAGCATCGGCATGTACACCATGTTCGCCGGCATCGCCGTGCTGATCTACATGATGTTCGGCTGGTTCGGTGACGTCATCCGCGAGAGCGAGGGTGGCACCTACGGGGCACCCGAGGACATGTCCTTCCGCCTCGGCATGAGCTGGTTCATCTTCTCCGAGGTGATGTTCTTCGCCGCCTTCTTCGGCGCGCTGTACTACATCCGCCACTTCTCGGTGCCCTGGCTGGGCGGCGAGGGCAATGGCTTCTTCACCAACTTCATCAGCTGGTCCGGTTACGAAGCAGCCTGGCCGACCAACGGCCCCGGCAGCGTCGGTGGCGCCTTCGAGCCCATGGCCCCCCTGGGCCTGCCCGCCATCAACACCGCGATCCTGCTCACCTCAGGCGTGACCGTGACCTACGCGCACCACGCACTGAAGAAGGCCAACCGCGCCGGCCTGGTGCTGGGTTTGTTCGCAACCGTCGCCCTGGGCTTCCTGTTCGTCGGCCTGCAGGCCTACGAGTACCACCACGCCTACACCGAGATGAACCTCACCCTGGGCGCCGGTGTGTACGGCAGCACCTTCTTCATGCTCACCGGCTTCCACGGCATGCATGTGACGCTGGGCGCGATCATGCTCACGGTGATCATGTTCCGCAGCCTCGCCGGGCACTTCAAACCGGACCATCACTTCGCCTTCGAGGCGGTGGCGTGGTACTGGCACTTCGTCGACGTCGTCTGGCTAGGTTTGTATTTCTTTGTTTATTGGCTGTAACGCGGCGTCCTGCGCCCGCTGCCATCGTTGGGCATCGCCCTCGGGATCCTCACCTATCCGCACATAGGTTCCGGTCCCTCGGGCTCGCCCGCCTCGCCAGCAGGCGCAATCCGCTCGCGTGTTCATTACCGCAAGGCTGGTGCGGCCTCATTGGGAACGACGATGCATCCGCCCCTGGTCCATGCGATCCCGGCTCGTGCGGCGTACGGCGTAGGCGTGCTGCGTGCGGCGTGCGGCGTGCGGCGTGCGGCGTGCGGCGTGCTACGTGCTGCGTCCAGCGGCCTCAGGGTCCGAGCAACCCTCGGCCGGGTGTGTGGGCGTTGGGCTCGATCCAGCCCAGCTTGTAGCCGACGATCAGCAGCAGGAACAGCAGGACGGACAGGCCGATGCGCCAGGTCAGCGCCTTGACCGTGCGGTCGGAGTCGCTACGGTCGGTGACCAGGTAGCGTACGGCGGAACCTAGGCTCACCAGGATGCCGAGGAATATGAGTACAGCCAGCAGCTTCATCTGCAATCCCATCCACGCGGGAATCGAATCCTAACCCATGCGCAACGCGATCCTACTCAGCTTGCTCGCGGCGATCGCCATCGCCGGCTTCACCCGTCTGGCCCTATGGCAGCTGGACCGCGCCGAGGAGAAGCGGGCGATCATCGCTGCCTACGAGGATGCTGCCGAGCATCCGCTGGAGATCGCGTTCGGTGACCCGAGCGATGCGGGGGGCCTGCGCTACGCGCGGGTCAGCGGTACCGGGTTGTTGGACAGTTCGCGGCAGTTGCTGCTGGACAACATGGTCGTGGATGGCGTGGTCGGTTACCGCGTGCTCACGCCGTTCATGGTCTGGTTCGAGGACGGGCCGCGCTGGATCCTGGTCGATCGCGGCTGGATCCCGCACGACTGGGAAGCGCAGGGGGTCACCCTGGGCCTGCTGGGCATGCCGCGGACCATCCACGGCCGCCTGGATACGTTGCCACGGCCAGCGGTGGAGATGAGCTACCCGGAACCTGATCCCACGGCGCCTTATCCGCGCGTGGTCAGCTTCCCGACCACGGCGGACGCGGCCGCTGAGCTCGACGGCATGCCGTTGCCCTGGGCGCTGGTGCGACTCGATGAGGGCGAACCCGCTTGCTTCCGCTGCGGTTTCCATCCGGTATCGTTCCCACCCGAGCGACACCTCGGCTACGCCCTGCAGTGGGCCGCGCTGGCGCTCACGGTGCTGCTGGCCTGGGTGGTGCTCGGTTACCGGACTTGGAGGAGGGCGCGCGATGGCGGATGAGGATCAAGGTCGCGCGGCGGGCCGGCGTCAGTTGCTGCTGGTCGCAGCGGTGTTCCTGCTGCCGCTGATCGCGGCCTGGCTGTACTACGACTACGGTCCACGGCCGGAGGGCCACGCCAACCACGGCGAGCTGGTCAGCGGCATCACGCTGCCCGACCCGCTGGGGTCGGTCGGGTTGGGCGGCAAGTGGACCCTGCTGATGGGGGAGTCCGCTGACTGCGATGAGGCTTGCGATGCGCGCCTGTACCGAGCGCGACAGGTCTGGCTCTCCCTGGGGCGCAAAGCGGAGCGGGTGCGGCGGGTCGTCATCAGCGACGGCGGCACCTTGCTGGTCGGCGAGCGCCGAGCGACGCATCCGGATCTGATCGAGATCCCCGTCGCTGAGCTCGCGACCGAGACCATGACGCTGCTGGACCAGTTACCGCACGATACCGAGCTGGTCATCCTCGATCCGCTGGGCAACGTTGTGATGCGCTTCCGCGAAGGCTACGAGATGCGTGATCTGAAATCCGACCTCGAGCGCCTGCTGCGCCTGAGTCGGATCGGCTGAGGGCGCGATGATGCAGGGGATGTTCGCTGACTACCTGGAGCTGACCAAACCCAAGGTCGTGCTGCTGATCGTGTTCACCGCGGTCGTCGGCATGTTCCTCGCGGTGCCCGGCCTGGTGCCCTGGCAGCCGCTGGTGTTCGGCACCATCGGCATCGGACTGGCCGCCGCCTCGGCGGCTGCGGTTAACCATGTGCTGGACGCGCGGGTGGATGCCCAGATGCGGCGCACCGCCAAGCGACCGTTGCCCACCGGGCACCTGACCGAGATCCAGGCCCTGGGCTTCGCCACCGCGCTCGGGATCGCCGCCATGCTGGTGCTGACGCTGCTGGTGAACCCGCGCACCGCGGTGCTCACCTTCCTGAGCCTGATCGGCTACGCGGTGGTCTACACCATGTTCCTGAAGCGGGCGACGCCGCAGAACATCGTCATCGGCGGCGCGGCGGGCGCTGCGCCACCGGTGCTGGGTTGGGTCGCGGTCACCGGCGAGGTGCACGCGCACGCGCTGCTGCTGTTCCTGATCATCTTCGCGTGGACCCCACCGCATTTCTGGGCGCTGGCGATCCACCGCCGCGATGAGTACGCCAAGGTGGATATCCCCATGCTGCCGGTGACCCACGGCGTCGAGTTCACCCGCCTGCACATCCTGTTCTACACGGTGCTGCTGTTCCTGGTCAGCCTGCTGCCCTACCTGACCGGCATGAGCGGGCTGGTGTACCTGGCGGGTGCGGTGGTCTTCGGCATCTGGTTCCTCTACTACGCCATCGCGCTGATGCGCGGCCAGGACCTGGCGCTGCCGATGCGGACCTTCAGCTTCTCGATCGTCTACCTGATGGGCGTGTTCATCGCCCTGCTAGTGGACCACTACATCCAGATCCGCGCGTAGCTGCGCACTGGTGCGGCCGACGATCAGCTCGAGCTGCATCCCTGCCCACTCCACCATCTCCGCCAGCGCGCGCTGGATCTCAGCAGTCACCTCCGGTGGACCATCCGCGCGGTCAGCGCGTGCCATGCCGTCGCGTAGGATCAGCAGGCTGATCTCATCCGGGTGCTGGTCCAGCGCGCGGCTGATCACCTCGCGCGCCTCCTCGATGCGCAGGTCCTGCAGCAGCATGCGGGCGTGGCGCGCCGCTACGTAGGGCGAGCCGGGGAAGGTCCCATGCGCCTCGCGCAGCACCGCCTCCGCACCCTGGTTGTCCTTCACACGGTACAGGCGGGTCACGCGTTCCATCAGTTCGCGCTGTGCGCGGTCGGGGTCGTACTGGCGGGCGTAGCGCTCGGCGACCTCGTAGTGGTCGCGGATCACGCAACGCGCTTCGTTGCGACAGACCGCATCCAACAGTGCCAGCCGTGCCTGCTTCTCACCCAGGACCCGGGCGCGCTGCGAACGTCGATCGAGGTATCCGCGCAGCCAGGCCGTGCCGAGGATGAGCGCGGGGAAGCTGGCACCGAGCAGCAGTGCCTGGCCGGGGCCGTCCGCAGCGTAGCCGACGCCTGCACCCAGCAGCGCGCTGAGCAGCAGGAGCAGGCCGCGCAGCGTGCGGCGGTTGATGAGGGGTTCTTGGGACACGGCCGTGGATTCTTCCACAGCGCAGCGATCCGCGCGAGGCGCTGGCTCAGGCGGGCAGGAGCACCCTGATCTTGCGCATCGCGGTGCTCTCGATCTGGCGGATGCGCTCGGCGGAGACGCCGTACTCATCGGCTAGGTCCTGCAGGGTCGATTTGTCTTCCTCGACCCAGCGTCGCTGGATGATGTCGCGGCTGCGCGGATCGAGTTCAGCGATGGCGTCGTCCAGCGCGCGCTGCGTCGCGGCCTCCCAGTCCTGATCCTCGACCACCTCGGCCGGATCAGCACCTTCGTAGACCAAGTACGCGGACGGACCGTAGCCATCCTCGTCGTCCGCGCTGGGCAGCGGATCGAAAGCGGGGTCGTGCGCCGACAGCCGGCGCTCCATCTCCACCACCTCGCGCGCGGGCACGCCGAGGTCCGCGGCGACCGCCTCGACCTCCTCGTGGCTGAGCCAGCCGAGGCGCTTCTTGGCGCTGCGGAGGTTGAAGAACAGCTTGCGCTGCGCCTTGGTCGTCGCGACCTTGACGATGCGCCAGTTGCGGATCACGTACTCGTGGATCTCAGCGCGGATCCAATGCACCGCGAAGGAGATCAGGCGCACGCCGACATCGGGGTCGAAGCGCTTGACGGCCTTCATCAGGCCTACGTTGCCTTCCTGGATGATGTCCGCCAGTGGCAGGCCGTAGCCGTTGTAGCCGCGTGCCACGTGCGCGACGAAGCGCAGGTGCGCGAGGATCAGCTGCTGGGCAGCCTCGATGTCCTCCTGATCGCGGTAGCGCACAGCAAGATCGTGCTCGTCCTCTGCGGACAGCACGGGGATCGCCGAGACGGCCTGCATGTAGGCCTCGACGCTGCCAATCGGCCCTGCGAGGGCTTGCTCGGTCTGTCGTCTGATCAGGTCGGTCGCCATGGTGGTAAAGGGTCCTCCATCCAGCGTGGGCGGCATTTTAGCACTCTGATGCAACGAGTGCTAAAGGGGTCGCGGGGGGGGGGAAGCCCCAGGCCCCAGGCCCCAGGCCCCAGGCGGCCGTAAAGCCAGCCTTTACGCCGAGGGAGACGTCCAGGCGGAACTGGATTGCGTCAGGACGAGGCGCTGGAAACTCCTAGGACGGAGCCGATCTGCCGCGGCGTGTCGCCGGAAGCGAGGTGCGGTTGGGCGAGGCGTGCGAAATCCCGAAGGGCGGAGCCTAGTGGGCTCTTGGTGAGCACCTGAGGGACGAGCGCAACGAAGCCCAGGCGTGCCCTCGCGACGACCTCACTCGGGTTCAATAGCCCGAATGTGCTTGCCGACGGCCAGCCAGGACCCGACCCACCCCAGCCCCGCACCGCCCGCCAGCAGCGCCAGGAAGCCGTCCAGGCTCAGCCCCTGGAGCTGGAAGCCGCTGCCGTAGAGCACGGCCAGGCGGCCTACGGGGCCGGCCAGGATCCACAGCGAGATGGTGACCAGCAGGAAGGCCAGCAGGCCACCGAGCAGGCCGTACCAGAGGCCGGCGTACAGGAAGGGCCTGCGGATGAAGGCATCGGTGCCGCCCACCAGCTTGATCACTTCGATCTCCTGGCGGTGGTTCTGGATGTCGAGGCGGATGGTGTTGCCGACGATGATCATCACCGCCAGGGCCAGCAGCACGGCCAGCACGCTGAGGCCGCGTTGGACCAGCTCGACCATGGTCTGGAAGCGCTCCAGCCAGCGGCTGTCCAGCACCACCTGGTCCACGCGGGCATCGGAACGCAGGCCTTCGGCCAGGGTGCGCAGGCGCCCGATCTCCTGCGCGGCCAGGCCGGGTTGGACGATCAGCACCACCGGCAGCGGATTGCCATCCAGCAGGTCCAGGGCGTCGCCGAAACCCGAGCGCTCGCGGAACTCCGCCAGCGCCTGATCCGGTGGCACCACCGTGACGGCATCCACCTCGGGCATGCCGCGCAGATGCACCGCGAGTGCGTCGGCGTCCGCCAGCGTCGCGGCATCGGTCATGAACACCGACATCCGCAGCGCGGTGTCCCAGGCACCGGACAGTGCGCGGGCGTTGTCGATCATCACCGAGAGCCCCGCGGGCAGCGCGAGTGCGATCCCGATCACCGCCGCGGTCAGCACCGTGGACCCCGGGTGCTCCCACAGGCCGCCGAGGCTGGAGAGCGAGTTCTGCGCATGCCGGGTCAGCCAGCTGCGGATGAAGTCCAGCAGGCGCGCGATCATGCCACGCCTCCCGCGGGGCCGCCGCGAGGCGGCACGTCGGCGACGATCTGCCCGTCGCGCAGCGTCAGCACCCGGCAGGCCATGGTCTGCACCAGGGCGTGATCGTGGCTGGCGATGAGCAGGGTCACCCCAACATCGCGGAAGCGCGCGAACAGATCCATGATCTCGCGCGAGAGTTCAGGGTCCAGGTTGCCGGTGGGCTCGTCCGCGATCACGACCTGTGGACGCGCGACCACCGCACGCGCGATGCCGACGCGCTGTTGCTCACCCGAGGACAGGGTCAGCGGGCGCACCCGCTCCTTCTGCAGCAGCCCTACCGCATCCAGCGCGGCGCGCACCTTGCGACCGGTCTCGCGATGTCCTGCGCCAGCCACCACCAGCGGCAGGGCGACGTTGTCGAACACGGTGCGGTCGGCCAGCAGGCGGTGATCCTGGAACACGACGCCGATGCGGCGGCGGTACTCGGGGATGCGCCGGCGGCTGACGCGGGCGGTGTTCTGCCCGTCGATGATGACCTGGCCGCGACTCGGCCGCTCCAGCAGCGCGATCAGCTTGAGCAGCGTGCTCTTGCCCGCGCCGGAGTGACCGGTGAGGAACACCATCTCGGCCGGCTCGATGTGGAAACTCAGTCCTTCCACCGCGGCGCGCGCGCCGGCGACGTAGCGCTTGGCGACATCCTCGAAGCGGATCACGCGGCCTCCCGCGCCAGCAGCGAGCTGACGAAGGCGTCCGCATCGAACACCCCAAGGTCCTCCGCGGCCTCGCCGATCCCGACGAAGCGCAGCGGTAGCCCGAGCTCGGAGGCGATGGCGAGCAGGATGCCGCCACGCGCACTGCCATCGAGCTTGGTCAGCGTGATGCCGGTGACGCCGGTGGCTTCACCGAAGCGGCGTGCCTGCGTGAGTGCGTTCTGGCCCTGGTTCGCATCCAGCACCAGCATCACCTCATGCGGTGCGGTGGGATCCTTGCGCGCGAGCACGCGCCGCACCTTGGCCAGCTCATCCATCAGGCCATCCTGGGTGTGCAGGCGGCCGGCGGTGTCCACGACCAGCACTTCGATGCCCCGCGCGGCTGCGGCCTGCCAGGCGTCGAACGCTACCGCTGCGGGATCGGCGCCTGCGACCTGGGCGATCACCGGGACGCCGTGACGCTCACCCCAGACCTCGAGCTGTTCCACCGCAGCGGCACGGAAGGTGTCCGCCGCCGCCAGCATCACGCTGCGGCCCTCGGCCAGGAAGCGCTGACAGAGTTTCGCCGCGGTGGTGGTCTTACCGGCGCCGTTCACACCCACCATCAGGATGACGAATGGCGAGTCGCGGCCCTCCGGGATCCGCAGCGGCTGGGCGACGGGGGCGAGCATGCTGCGCATGATGTCGCCCATGGACGCGATCAGCGTCTCCGCGGTCTCCAGCTCCTTGCGGCGGATGCGATCGTTCACCTCGTCGATGATGCGCGCCGTCGCGATCAGGCCGACATCCGCTCGCAGCAGTTGCGTCTCCAGCTCGTCCACCAGCTCCGCATCGATCTTGCGCCCCGGCAGCAGGTTCGCCAGGTCGTAGGAGAGCCAGGACTCCTTGCGGTTCAGCTTGTCGCGCATACGCCGGATGAAGGAGCGATCGGCAGCGTCGGTCATGCAGGCGTGAGCTCGGTGGGAGGGCGCAGCGATGGTACCAAAGCGTGAGCGATGGCCGGGCGCGGGGCCCGTAACGGAGGAGGCGGCCCGTGGGCCGCCTCCTCAGAGTCGCAGCGACTTCCGCAGATCAGGGTGTGAGATCGACCACGGTCTGGTCCTGGATCAGCAAGGACTGGCCGTCGGCTGCCAGGCCCAGACCCGCGTAGCCACCGTGGAACACGGCCATCTCCGCCTGCATCTCTTGGGTCGCAGCCAGCGAGGCCGCCGGGTTCAGGAAGGACCCGTGGTCACCCTCGGTGAAGCGCACGAAACCGCGCACACCCGCGAGGTCCACCAGTACGTAGGGACCTGCGCCGACGCCGCTGACGTCCGTCATGGTGTCGGTGGTGGCTGTGGTCAGACCCATCTCGTCCGCCATCAGCGCGGTCGCCGAGTTCGGCACCACCGCATCGTCCACCACCTGGAACAGGTGGATCGGGTGGTTGGCGGCAGCGGCAGCGGCGTAGTTGTACGGGTCGCCCGCGTCCAGCACGGTCTGCGCGTTGCGCAGGAACTCGAGGAAGAACTGCGTGCCCTCCTGGATACCGTTGGCGGCGAGCCCGTCGATCACGGCAGCGCCGATGGTCTCGGAATCCACCAGCATCGTGGACCAGCTCACGCCACCGTTGGCCAGCGTGGCTGAGGTCGCATCGCTGTTCACCCCCAGGTAGATGGTGCCGAGGATGGCACCCAGCGAATGTCCAGCGAAGTGGATGCGTGAGGGATCCAGATCCGGCAGGCCGCCATCGCCATCACCGAGGTCGATGGTGCCGATGGTCTTGGTCAGTGCGATCAGGTCAGCCGCAGCCTCACGGAAGTTGTCGCGCGTGGTCAGCAGTGCCTGCGGGTTCAGGAAGTAGTCGCCGGAATCATCGATACCGGGCGTGCCATCCAGGTCCAGCCCGAAGTGACGCTCCAGCGCACCTGCGTACAGCGGGTTCGCCGTGTCGGTGATGCCGTGCAGGGGCTGATCGATCGCGATGCCGACCATGCAGGACTGCCCCAGTGCTTCGGCGATCGCCAGCAGGTTGGTGCGGTCCTGGGTGATGCCGTGCTGGAAGATCACCACCGGCCAGCCAGCGCCCTCGGCGCAACCGAACGCGCCCATCGCCGTGGCGTTGGGTACGGTCATCAGCACCGGGATGGTCACGTTGCCGTTCGACTCCGGGACCGGGCTGTAGCGCGTGAGGTCATCACCACCCGCGTCCTGCCAGTAGCCGTTGATCGGATCGGTCAACGAGGAGTAGTAAGGGATGGTGATGGTGCCCGCGTGGATGTTGGACAGACCGACCAGACCCAGGCTGCCGAGCGGATCCAGGATGTCCTGGTTGTCGAAGCCGGTGAAGCCCATGACGCTGGCGACGCCAGCGACAGCGGTGGCCTCGACCGCTTCCATGGTCGCGGTGGTGTCCTGCGTCGTGAAGCTGAAGGAAAGGATCACGTCGGAGGTGTCACCGAGCACCGCGGTGCCGATCGCGTGGTGCGCACCGACCAGCTGCGCGATCAGGTCCAGCGTCGCGTTGCCGGTGGTGCCGCCGCCGCCGATGTAGTTGAGGATCGCGGCGTAGGAGTCGTCCGCGGTCGCAGGCGCGCCCGAGGAGCTGTGTACGCCGTTGGTCACGAGTACCAGGTAACCGAGGTTCACGAACTGCGTGGAGGTGCCGGCGTCCAGCGTCAGCCCTCCCTCCAGCGGATGCAGCGGCGTGATCTCCATCACCGAACCGTTGGTATCCGATGAGTCCGCGACGCCGATCGTGTAATCGACACCGGGGACCAGCACCGCGCGGAAACCGGTCGTCGCAGTCGTCGCAGGGTCGATCTCGACCTCCATGACGACGACGTTCGCAGCCAGGGTCGCCGCGTTGATCGTGTTGGTGAAGCGCACGTGCATCGAGGCTGTGGTGGAGAAACCGTCACCATGGTTCATCGCGACCAGCGGATCGCCGAGGTCATCCGGGTCAGCGACCGGGATGTTCAACGTGCCGTCGATACTGCCGTTGAAGAACAGGTCGTTCGGGAACGGGACGATGCCCGCCAGCGGTACGTACCGTGCGATGAAACCAGTACCCGCGGTACCTGGGACCGCAGTCGGGGTGACCGACTCGCTGTCTTCGACACACCCCGCGAGGGCGAGGGCAGCGAACACCAGCGTCAGCAGACTCTTCCGTTCCATGTCGAGACTCCAGCCACGAAAGGCATAAGATTAGGCGCAGCCCCTCAACCGGCGCAAGGCGCGGGCCTCTGGCGGGCCGAGGCCTCATCCAGACGGAGTACCCCGATGCCGGGTCAGCGGCGAGCAAAGGGCCAGAACCTCCGGGTCATCGGTGGCCGGTGGCGGGGACGGCGGCTGGCATTCCCAGCTGTGGAGGGCCTGCGCCCGACCCCCGATCGGGTGCGCGAGACCCTGTTCAACTGGCTGCGCCCGACCCTGGCGGGGGCCCGCTGCCTGGACCTGTACGCCGGGACCGGGGCTCTGGGCATCGAGGCTCTATCGCAGGGCGCCGGCCGCTGCACCTTCGTGGAGCGGGATCCGGTCATCGCCCGCGCCCTGGCGGCGAACTTGGAGCTGTTGGGTGCCACCGATTTCGAGCTGCTGCGCACGGATGCTGCGCTGGCGCTGGATCGCCGTGGCGACCTCTTCGATATGGTGTTCCTGGACCCACCCTTCAATCGCGGCCTGATCCCCACCCAGCTGGCCGAACTCAGGGCATCCGACCGACTGGCGGACGGCGCCCTGGTCTACGTGGAGGCGGAGAAGACCCAGACCGTGGACGGCGCCCCTGGCTGGCGCGTCCTTCGCGGCGGGACGGCCGGTCAGGTAGGCTTCCACCTCCTCGAGATGGACCCGAGCTGAGCCATGTCCGGCACCCGCGTCATGTACCCAGGGACCTTCGATCCGGTGACCCGCGGCCACCAGGATCTGATCCGCCGTGCCGCACGGATCTTCGATGAGGTCGTGGTGGCGGTGGCGCACAGTCCGCGCAAGGAACCGGTGTTCGACCTGGAGACCCGGCTGGACCTGCTACGCAAGGTCGTCGGCGGCGTCAGCAACGTGCGGGTCCAGGCCTACGACGGCCTCACCGTGGACTTCGCACGCGCCAACGGCCTGGGTGCGATCCTCCGCGGACTGCGCGCGGTCTCCGACTTCGAGTACGAGTTCCAGCTCGCGACCATGAACCGCCAGCTGGCGGATGCGATCGAGACCGTGTTCCTGACCCCCGCTGAGCACTTCACCTACATCTCGTCCAGCCTGGTGCGCGAGGTGGCTTCCCTGGGCGGCGATGTCTCGCACTTCGTCGATCCGGTGGTGGAGCAGGCACTGAAGGCGCGGTACGCCAGCTGATGGTCCGCTACCTGGTCCGCGCGACCACCGTCCTCCTCGCCTTCGCGCTGGCTGCTTGTCCGGCGGATGCACCGCAGCGCGCCGCCATCGCCTCGGCCCACCCGTTAGCGACCGCAGCGGGGATGGAGATCCTCGCCGCCGGCGGTAACGCCTTCGATGCCGCGGTGGCGGTCAGCGCAGCACTCGCGGTGGTCGAGCCCTACAGCTCCGGCCTCGGCGGTGGTGGGCTGTACCTCCTGCATCGCGCGGATACCGGATCCGCGGTCATGGTGGATGGGCGCGAGATCGCGCCGGCCGCTGCCACCGCGGACATGTTCCTGGATTCCGAGGGTCAGCTGGTACCCGATCTCTCTGCGGCCGGTCCGCTGGCGGTCGCCATCCCGGGCATGCCTGCCGCGCTGGCGCACATCGCCGCGCGCTACGGTCGTCTGCCGTTGGCGCGCTCGTTGGCGCCGGCGATCCGGCTGGCGCGCGAGGGCTTCGCGGTGGACCCGCGGCTCGCCGACATCACGGTGCGCTACCAGCAGCGCCTCCGGGACTGGTGCGATCCGGACTGCATCTTCCTGCTGGACGGGCAGCCGTTGCCGGTGGGGCATCACCTGGTGCAGCCGGCGCTGGCTCACACCTTGGAGCGACTGGCTGCGGAGGGTGCTGAGGGCTTCTACGCTGGCGAGACCGCGCAGGCGCTGCTCAGCCTCATGCGCGCCAGCGGTGGGATCTGGGGCGCGGAGGATATGGCTGGCTACAGCGTGGCGGAGCGCGAGCCACTGGTCGGTAGCTTCCGCGGTCACCGCATCGTCACCGCACCACCGCCGTCCTCAGGTGGCGTCACGCTGATCGAGACCCTGAACCTGCTCGCGAACTTCAACCTGCAGCAGATGAGCGAGGTGCAGCGCTCGCACCACATCGTCGAGGCCTGGCGACTGAGTTACCGCGACCGCAACGAGTACCTGGGTGATCCGGATCGCGTGACGATGCCGCTGGCGCGCCTGACCGATCCCGCCTACGCGGCCGGGCTCGCTGCGGGGATCGGTGCTGCGCACGCAGGTGATTCCGCCGCCCTGCGCTCGGTGGTGCCGTTGGAGGAGGGCAGCGACACCTCGCACTTCTCCATCGTGGATGCCGAAGGGAACCGCGTCGCTGCAGCCCAGACGGTCAACTTCCGATTCGGTTCCGGCCTCGTCGATCCGGTCACCGGCGTCACGCTGAACAACGAGATGGACGACTTCTCCGCGTTGCCTGGCAGTGCTAACGGCTTCGGGCTGGTGCAGGGCGAGGCGAACGCCGTCGCGCCGGGTGCGCGCCCGCTGTCGTCGATGACGCCGACCTTCGTCGAAGGTCCTGAGGGTTTCGCAGTACTGGGCACGCCGGGCGGCAGCCGCATCATCTCCATGGTCACGCTGGCGACGCTGGCCTACACCGACGGTGCGGACGGCGAAGCGATGACCGCGCTACCGCGCTTCCATCACCAGTACCTACCGGACGCGATCGAGTTCGAGCCCGGCGGGCTGACACCGGCGACGCAGGCCGGATTGCGCGCACTGGGGCATCAACTGAGCGCGCTGCCGGATCCTTACGGCGACATGAACATCGTGATCTGGGATGCGGCGAGCGGCACGGCGACTGCGGCTACTGATCCGAGGAACGCCGCCTACGCTGATTACTGAGTTGGACTCGGGCCGCGGGCCTCGCGCAGGCCGGTGGCTGATCACTGAGCCGCGCGCGGCTCGCGGCTCGCGGCATTCTTGTTGCAGCGGTGTCCCAGCGAGCCCGGGGCAGCGCTCATCGCTGACACCGCGGACACCAGTAGCTCATCCGCTGCCCGATCACCTCCGACCGGATCGCGCTACCGCAGGTCATGCAGGGTTCGCCGTCGCGGTCGTACACGCGCAGCTCGTTGCGGAAGTAACCCGGGGATCCATCCTCGCGCGTGAAGTCGCGCAGCGTGGTGCCACCGGCGCGGATCGCTGCGGCCAGCACCTCGCGGATGGTCTCCACCAGCACCGCGTAGCGCGTCGCGGAGATGCGCCCTGCGGCGCGGCGCGGGTGGATCCCCGCGCGATGCAGCGCCTCGCTGGCGTAGATGTTGCCGACGCCGACCACCACCGAGCCATCCATGATGAAGCTCTTCACCGCTGTGCGCCGACCGCGCGCGAGGGCGACGAGGTGTGCGGCGTCGAAGCCAGGCTCCAGCGGCTCGGGGCCCAGGTTCGCGAGCAGGGGATGGCGCAACGGGTCGCGGCGCGTATACAACAGCGCGCCGAAGCGACGCGGGTCGTTCAGGCGCAGCATCCGCCCGTCATCGAGCAGCAAGTCCACATGGTCGTGCGGGCCGGCGACGAGGTCGCTGCGCAGCACGCGCAGGCTGCCGCTCATGCCCAGGTGCAGGATCAGGTGACCATCACCTGCATCGATCAGGATGTACTTGGCCCTGCGCGTGACGCTCTCGACTCGGCGATCGGTGATGTTCGCTGCGAGGCCGCGGGTCACCGGCCAGCGCAGTTGCCGTTGCCGCACCGTGGCTCCGAGCAAGCGCCGCCCCTCCAGGTGTGGACGGATCCCGCGAACCGTCGTCTCGACCTCGGGGAGCTCTGGCACTCAGGGTGTCTCGTCGGGGGTCGCTGCCGGCGCAACGGGATCAGCGGGCTCGACAACCTCCGGCGCAGCTTGCGCGCGCTCCTGACCCAGCAGCAGCGGGCGCAGATCACCCGGCATCTCGTACACCAGGCCGCCGTCCAGGTCGTAGAGGTGCAGCGCATCGTCCTCGGGATCCACCCAGAGCTCGCGGAACGTGCCGTCGGCGGTGCCGAGCCCGATCTGGATGAGGCCCTCCGGGGTCGTCTGCGGCAACGCGTTGACGTTGATCGCCTGCGAGTTCGTCCAGCCGTCCACGATCGCCTGATCCGCGTCGCTGGCAGCGCCATCGTCCGGGTCTCGCGACCAGCCGATCTCGGTGCGGGTGAGCACGAGGTCCGGGAGTTCAAGGCGATCGATGGTGCTGCCGGGTGCCACCGGATGCTTGTCCACCAGCGCAGCAGCGCCCATGGCGAGCAGCTGCGGCAGGGTCTGATCGGCCAGGAACACTGCGTCATCCGCGAGCATGTAGCGGTAGCCCTCCATCGGTGCGCGCGTCCCGAACGCGAAGTGCGCACCGTCGAGGTCCAGGGTCACCTCGGGTGGTTCCAGCGCCAGCAGGCTGAGGTCCAGGTCACCCAGCGCATAGCGGCGGTGCACCGGCGGTGGGCTGCGGCTGAGGATGCGCTGGACCATCGCGGCATCGGCCGCGGCATCGAAGGGTTCGACCATGCGCCAACCCGCCTCGCGCCGGACCAGTGCGATCGGTGCAGCATCGATGCGCTCGATGCGCAGTGTGGTGGCCGCATCGGCATCGAACCCCGGGTAGGGCGGCGCGACCTCGGGGGCTGCCGGCACCCAGAGCAGGTACGCACCCAGGCCGATGGCCAGCGCGGCCATCACCAGGTTCAGCAGCAGGCGCGAGCGCATCAGCGGTTGCGGCGGCGGTACCAGACCACGCCACCGCCAATCAGGAAGCCGCCGGGGAGCAGGAACAGGAACAGCGCACCGAGCATCAGGTACTGCTGATCGCTCAGCGTCAGGGTGCGGTCCGGGGCCTGGTGCACGGTGATGTCCAGGAACTCGTCATCACCGCTGAGCCAGGTGAACAGGTCCATGGTCAGCTCGAGGTTGCCGCCGGAGCCGATGATCGCGCTGGTCAGGAAATCGCCGTCGCCCACGGCCACGATGCGCTGCTCGCGGCTGGCCTCGGCATCGTCTGGTGGACCGACCTCCGGGCCTGGCGCTGCGGGCATCTCGATGCTGCGGGTCAGGCCCAGCATGATCGGCAGCGGTCCGCCGACGTCGCCATCGGCTTCGTCGAAGGTGATCTGGCCGCGGATCGCTCCCGACTCGGACCATGCGCTGGGCTGGCTGAGCACGATCTGCGCAGCGCGCCGCGGACCTCCCGCAGCCTGTACCGACACCGCACCCGGGAACACGGTGACGAGGTCGAAGCCGCGCGTGATGGGATGCGCGTGGTCGTAGCTGCCGGCGAGCATCACCGTCGGGTCGTCGAGGCCGAGCTGCTGCGCGGTGCTGTCCACCAGCTGTGCTTGCCCGATGCGCACCCCCAGCGATGCGGCGAGCGCATCCTGTGCGGCGTCACCGGGATCGGTGGTGAACAGCAGGTTACCGCCGCGTGCCAGGTACGCATCGATCAGCGCCATCTCCTGCGGGAACAGCGCGCTGCGCGGGCTCGCGATCACCAGCACATCGGTGTTGTCCGGGATCGCGACCACCTGGCTGAGGTTCAACTGCTGGATGCGGTAACCCTTGCGCGACAGTTCGGCGTTCAGTGTACCGAGGCCGCTCGGGCTCTGGCCGTAGGGCTCGCGCTCGCCGTGCCCGGTGGTCACGACCACGAAGCGCTCGTTGTTGCGGGCCAGGGCCTGCAGCGCGTTCGAGACCTCGTACTCGTTGAGCGAGCTGATCAGTCGCTGGTCTCCGCCGTAGCGCACCAGCGTCTCGCCATCCTGACGCACTCCGGCCTGGCGAGCGCGCTCGGGGTCCAGGTCCGGGTTGACGATGGTGACCTCGATGTCGGGGCGCGCAGCGCGGTAGCGCTCGATCAGGGTCTCCGACATGTCGCGCACGTTCGGGTCCAGGGCGAACACCACGAACTCCGGCGCCTCGGTGAGGCGGCCCAGTAGCTCCACGCTCTCAGGTGAAAGGGTGTTGCGCTGACCGACGGTCCAGTCGAAGCGCAGTGATTGGCGCAGGCTCAGTGCCGCGAGCAGGCCGGCGATCAGTAGCACCAGCACCACGAAGCTGAGGTGCTGCAGGCGCAGGAGCAGGCGGTTGCGGTGGTCGAGTTCCATGCTGTCAGTCCTGCAGCCGGTCGGCGTCCAGGCGACGCACGCTTAGGGCCAGGAACACGCCGATGAACAGCAGGTAGTAGGTCAGGTCCTGCACGTCGATCACGCCGCGGAAGAAGCTGTCGTAGTGCCCGGTGATCGAGAGGTAATCGAACAGCGCGGAGCTCTGGCCACCGGATTCGCTGGCCATGTCGATGATCCACAGGAACAGTAGCAGGCCGAAGGTGGAGATCGCCGCCACCGCCGGGTGCCGGGTGAGGCTGGACATGAAGATCCCAGCGGCTGCGAACGCGCCCGTCACCAGCAGCATACCCAGCGTCGCTGCCGCCAGCTTGCCGAGATCGAGGTCGGTACCCAGCGACAGCGACAGGCCCATGCCCGCGGTCAGCGCGATGATCAGGCTCAGGAAGGCCACCAACCCGAGGTACTTGCCCAGCACGATCTCGGTCATGCGCACCGGCGAGGAGAACAGCAGCGGCAGCGTGCGCGCGCGACGCTCCTCCGCGATCGAGCGCATCGCCAGCAGCGGCACCACCAGCATCAGGATGATGGACGCGGGCCCGAACAGCGGCGTGACCACGAAGTCGGTGACGCCGGGTGCACCGTCGGTCGCTGCGAGCTGGCCCTGGTAGCGCACGAAGGCGTCCACCTGGACCAGGAACATCCAGGCCATGATCGCCTGGACCACGCCGATCACCGCCCAGGCCAGCGGCGAGTAGAACATGCGCACGAACTCCTGGCGCGCGATGGTGAAGGTCATCATGCGGCGTCCTCGGCCGTCGGTGTGGGCTGCGCCTGCGTGAGATCGACGAACAGTTGCTCCAGGCTGCGGCGCTCGCGGGTCAGGCGCATGAGCCCGGCGCCCTGGCGCAGGATGGCGGCGGCGAGGTCCGGTTCGGGGTGCGCTCCGGTGACCGGGTGTACGCGATAGCTGCCGTCCGCACCGTCGATGCCTGCCACACCAGGGATGTTGAGCAGCGGGACCAGGTCCAGCGCGCGGTCGCAGCGGATCTGGATCTCGTCGCCGCCGTCCAGCTCACGCAGGTCGCCGTCGAACACCATGCGGCCCGCGCTGAGGATGTGCACGCGGCTGCACAGCTCCTGCACCTCGCTGAGGATGTGGCTGGAGAAGATCACAGCGTGCGCCTCGCCGAGCTCGCGCACCAACGCGCGGATCTCGCGGATCTGGATCGGGTCCAGTCCCACCGTGGGTTCGTCCAGCACCAGCACTTCGGGTGAGTGCACGATGGCTTGCGCCAGCCCGACGCGCTGCTGGAAGCCCTTGGAGAGGGTGCTGATCAGCTTGCGGGTGACCGTGCCCAGCCCGCAGCGTTGGATGGCCGCGTCGATCGCCGCGCTGCGATCGGCGCGCGGGATGCGGCGCAGGCGCGCCGCGTAGTCCAGGTACTCGGTGACGGTGAGGTCCGGGTGCAGCGGCGGTATCTCGGGCAGGTAGCCGATGCGGCGCTTGGCTTCCAGCGGATCGCTGAGCAGGTCGTGGCCGCAGATGCTGACGCTGCCCGAGCTCGGCGCGAGGTTGCCGGTGATCAACTGCAGCGTGGTGGACTTGCCAGCACCGTTCGGGCCGAGCAGGCCGACGATCTGACCTCGGGCCAACGCCAGGTCCAGCGGTGCCAGCGCCAGCAGCTCGCCGTAGCGACGGCTCAGGCCTTGCGCCTGAAGCAAGGCCGTCGCGGCCTCCGTCCCGCTTGGTGGCATCGCACCCTCCGACTTAATGTAGCGGGGCGCGGACCTCGCGCGCCCCAGCGGCACAGTATGCAGGATTCACGTACAGGCTCGACGGTCGCAGCCAGCATGATCGGCGTGGACACCGGCGGGACCTTCACCGACCTGATCCTGCTCGAGGGCGGGGCGCTGCGCGTACTCAAGGTGCCGTCCACACCCGCTGCGCCTGAGCGCGCGATCCTGGACGGCATCGCCGCATTGCGGCGAGACGGTCCGCTGTGGGTCGCGCACGGATCCACGGTCGCCACCAACGCGATCCTCGAGGGCCGGGGTGCGCGGGTCCTGTACGTGGCCGACCGCGGCCTCGGTGATGTCCTGACCATCGGGCGGCAGGCCCGGCGCCAGTTGTACGAGTTGAGACCGACGCTGGTGGCAGCACCGGCGGCCGAGGTGCTGGAGGTCGGCGGTCGCCGCGGCGCTGACGGCTCGCTGGTCGATCCCCTGACCGAGGCGGATATCGCGGCGCTGGATGCCGTGCTGGCCAGCGGTACGGTCGATGCGGTGGCCGTGAACCTGCTGTTCTCCTTCCTGGACCCCAGCGCGGAGCGCGAGATCCGCACGCGCATCGGCGATCGCGCCTTCGTGTCGCTCAGCTCCGAGGTGCTGCCGCTGCTGCGCGAGTACGAGCGCGGTCTCGCGACCTGGATGAACGCCCGCGTCGGCCCCGTGGTCGCCGGTTACCTCGAGGCGCTGGCTCGCGGCTTGCCCGAGGCTTCGATCTCGGTGATGCAGAGTTCGGGCGGGACCGTCGCGGCTGCGCAGGCAGCGCAGCGGGGCGTGGAGTTGCTGCTCTCGGGTCCTGCCGGCGGCCTGGTCGGCGCACGGCACCTCGCATCCCGTGCAGGCCGGGACCGCATCCTGACCCTGGACATGGGTGGCACCTCTACGGATGTTGCGCTGGTCACCGGCGAGCTGCGGCTGACGGACGAGGGCCGCGTCGGTGCCTATCCGGTAGCGGTTCCGATGGTGGACATGCACACCATCGGTGCGGGCGGTGGCTCGATCGCGCGCGTGGACGCAGGCGGTCTGCTGCAGGTCGGACCGGAGTCCGCGGGCGCGGATCCAGGTCCTGCCTGCTACGGGCGTGGCGGGAAGGTTGCCACTGTGACCGACGCGGACCTGGTGCTGGGCAGGATCCACCCGGAGGCGTTCCTCGGCGGTCGCATGCGCCTGAATGTGGACGCAGCCTGGGCCGCGCTCGGCGAGCTCGGGACCGCCATGGGTTGTGACGCAGCGAGCGCAGCGCTCGGCGTGATCCGGCTGGCGGACGAGCACATGGCCGCTGCGCTGCGCGTGATCTCGATCGAGCGCGGCGAGGATCCGCGCGATGCGACCCTGGTCAGCTTCGGTGGCGCGGGCGGATTGCACGCCTGTGCGCTGGCCGAGGCGCTGCACATGAGCGAGGTGATGGTGCCGGCGCACGCTGGCGTGCTGTCCGCGCTCGGGATGCTGGTGGCACCGCGCAGTCGCCAGCGCGCGCAGGCCGTCCCCGGTCGTCTCGATCAGCTGACCTCTGGATCGGCGATCTCGCGCTACGCAGCGATGGAAGCGGAGGCGCGTAGCGAGCTGGAACATGAAGGCGCGGAGGAGATCCAGGTACGCCGCACGGTGGACCTGCGCTACCTGGGGCAGAGCCATGCGCTGACGTTGGACTGGGGCGATGCGTTGGCGCAGCGCTTCCATGAACGCCATCGCGAGCGCTACGGCCACGCCTTGGACGAGCCGGTGGAGGTGGTGAACCTGCGGGTCATGGCCACCGCGCCCGGTGCGGACATCGAGTTGCCCGAACTGCCGGCGAGACCCGATGCGAGCGCTTGGCGATCGGCAGCGGTGATCGGTGAGACGGATCCGGTACCGGTCTGGCAGCGGGATGACCTGGGCCCGGGCTGGACCCAGGACGGCCCGGCGCTGGTCGTGGATGCAGTCGCTTCCACCTGGGTAGCGCGCGGCTGGCAGGCCACGCTGGATCGGGTCGGGAACCTGCTGCTGCAGCGCTGACGCGTTCCTGAGCAAATCAGGGCCTCTCAGGGCTTTAGGAGGCCTTCGGTTGGACCGCCCGGGGCGCAGCCCCGTATCATCGCTCACCCTCCCTGGAACCCCCGCGGTGCCGCATGCAGTTCATCTTCGACCACACCTTCGGCCTCACCGACGCCTCGGCTTGGGAGATGGTGCTGTTCACCGTGGTGGCGATCCAGATCACCTTCATGGGCATCACGCTGTACTTGCACCGTGACCAGACCCATCGCGGGCTGGACCTGCACCCTGCGCTGCGTCACTTCTTCCGCTTCTGGCTGTGGCTGACCACCGGTACCGTCACCCGCGAGTGGGTGGCCATCCACCGCAAGCACCACGCGCGCTGCGAGACCCCGGACGATCCGCACAGCCCGGTGATCGAGGGCTTGCCCAAGGTGCTGATGGAAGGCGCTGAGCTGTACCGCGCGGAGGCACGCAAGCCTGAGACGCTGGAGAAGTACGGTCGCGGCACGCCTGATGACTGGATCGAGCGACACCTCTACACCCCGCACTCCCTGAAGGGTGTGCTGGTGATGCTGGTGATCGACATCCTGCTCTTCGGTGTCGCCGGCTTCATCGTGTTCGCGGCGCAGATGGCGGCGCAGCCGTTCTTCGCGGCCGGCATCATCAACGGCGTCGGTCACCACACCGGCTACCGTAACTTCGAGAGCGATGATGCGGCCAAGAACATCGTGCCCTGGGCCTTCGTCGTCGCCGGCGAGGAGCTGCACAACAACCATCATGCGTTCCCCAGTTCTGCGCGCTTCTCGGTGCAGCCCTGGGAGTTCGACATGGGCTGGATGTACATCACCATCTTCTCGGCACTGGGGCTAGCCAAGGTCCGCAGGGTCTGGCCGGCACTGGCGCGGGAGCATGCTGCGGAGACGGTGGACCTGGAGAACCTGCGGGCGGTCATCGTCGCGCGCATGCATGTGCTGCGTGACTACACGCGCCAGGTGACGCTGCCCCAACTACGGGCCGAGCTCAACGGAGCCGACGATCGCCTGCGCAGCATGATGGCGCGGGCGCGCACCGCACTGATCCGCGCACCCTCTCTGCTCGACGAGCGTGCTCGCGCGCGCCTGGACGAGCTGCTGGATCGCAACAGCCGCCTGCGGCAGGTACACGAGTTCCGCGAGCAGCTCAAGGCGCTGTGGGCGGGCTCGAACGTGTCCAACGAGCGACTGCTGGCGCAGTTCCGCGACTGGTGCGCTGCGGCTGAGGCCAGCGGCAACCAGTACCTCGAGGAGTTCGCGCAGCGACTGCGCGGCTACCAGCTGGCTGCGGCCTGAGCGCACCTCGGCTGATCGGATGCGCGCACTCTGGCTGCTGCTCGCCCTGACCCCAGCGCTGGTCGCAGCGCATCCCTTCGACGGGTTCCCCGCGCAGGCGGTCGAGCAGCTCCCCAGCGCTGAGCGACAGCGCCTGACGCTGGACGCTGGGGACATCCTCCTGACCATCGATGGTCGCCGCCGCAGCCTGGCGGTGGACCGCGTGGTGGACAACGCATCGGGCAGTCACACGATCGCGGGTGGGATCGCCGGCGGCGGTCGCTTCCTGATCACGCAGGGCAAGGGTCACGCCCTGGGCCTGATCGCACTCGACGGGCGTCGGCTGCGCTTGTTCGCATCCCCCGAGGGCGCATGGCTCGCGGATGAGACAGCGTCCGGACTGCAAGGCGGTGGTCTGGCCGACGATGTGGTCACCCGCGATCCCGCAGCGCTAGCCAGGGCACCGCGCGCCGCCGCGTCGTCGGCGGCGACCCGGATCGTGGATGTGATGTTCCTGTACACCCCGCTGCTGCGGCAGCGCTACGGTGCGGCGGCGCTGGATCTGCTCTGGGATCAGGAGGTCGCGCTCGCGAACGTGGCCTTCGCGAACTCGGGGCTGGATATCGCCCTGCGCCGGGTGGACGACCGCGAGGTCGCCTACCCGGAGGACCGCGACAACTTCCAACTCATCGACGAGTTGTGGCTCGCAAGCATCGCCGGTGCCAGCGGCTACCACTCGTCCTTGAACTTCCTCGCTGCTGCGCGCCAGACGGTCGGCGCTGACATCGTCTCGATGTGGCGCACGCATGACCTGAACACGCGCGGGAGCTGCGGCATCGCTCACCTCGGCGGCTTCGATGGTGTCATCGATCCGCGCGACGGCGTGCAGGCGAACATGGACGGTGCCCACGGCGGCTCACTCTGCGACGCCTTCGTGTTCGTGCATGAGACCGGTCACAACCTGGGAGCAGGGCACAACAACGGCTCGGGTACCGACGCCTGGTCGCACGCTTTCGGGAAGACCGGGCGCTACACCACCATGATGTGGTCAGCCGGCACGGGCGATCCTGATCGCTTCCTCACCGTGAGCTACTTCTCAAACCCGGGGATCACCTGCGGTGCCGCACCCTGCGGGATCGCAGCGGGTCTGGCCGGGGAGTCGGACAACGCCGACACCATGGACCGCATCGCGGATGACGTCGAGGGCTACGTCGCCGCGACCTCGCTGATTCTGGTCGCGTCGGCCGCGGCCGACCCTGGCGACTCCGATGGCGATGGTGTGGACGACGACGCCGACGCCTTCCCCTTCGATGCAACCGAAGATACCGACTCCGACGGTGACGGCGTCGGCGATGTGGCCGATGAGTTCCCGGCCGATCCGACCGAGAGCGTTGATACCGACGGCGATCTCACCGGCGACAGCGCGGACACCGATGACGACGACGACGGCACGCTGGATGGCAGCGACGCCTTCCCGCTGGACGCGACCGAGATCGCGGACAGCGATGGCGACGGCGTGGGCGATGTCGCCGATCGCTTCGACAGCCTGCGCTACGAGTACGCGGACACGGATTCGGACGGCACCGGCGACCGCAGCGACAGCGACGACGACGGGGATGGCACGCCGGACTTCGCCACCGCCAACAGCAACGCCGACGTCGAGGTCATCGTCGCCACCGAGGGCGACGACACCATCCGTCGGTTCCTGGGCAGTACGGGTGCGGCGCGCGGGACGCTGGCGACCATGCCAGCCGGCAGCCTGCACTACCGCTCGGACCTGGTGATCGGCTACGGCGGTGACCTCTACTTCGTCGCGTCGTCCAGCGTGTTCCGCCTCGATCGCATCGCGGGCGGTGCACCGGAGGAGGTGATCCGCTTCCATCCAGCGACCCACGGCAGCGCGTTCCCGATCGGCATCCTCGCCACCCGCGACGATCTCTACATCGGAGAGCAGGGCTCAGCGGTGCTCTACCGCTACGACCCGTTCACCCGCCAGCTGAAGGGGCAGGTCGGTGGGCGCGACCTGCGTCAGGGCGCGATCCACAACGGGAACCTGTACCTGATCTCCTGGATCGATCGCGCGGTGTGGCGCTACAGCGGCACGCTGGCACCGATGGCCCAGGTCGTGGCCAGCGGTGCTGGTGGCATGAGCGATCCGGCTGACCTCACGGTCGGACCGGACGGACACCTGTACGTGGCCAGCGCCGGGACCGACGAGGTACTGGAGTTCGATCGCAATGGCGGCACGCTGCTGGACCGCTTCGTCACCGCTGGCTCCGGCGAGCTGGACGAGCCGCGCTGCCTCGCTTTCCTGCCGGATGGCCAGTTGCTGGTCTGCAGTCGGGGTACCGGTGAGGTGCTGCGCTACGCAGCTAACGGTGCCTTCCTGGATGTGTTCCTGGACGCCGGAGACCTCGGCGGTGGGCTGCCCGTAGGCATGCTGGTGACCTCGCGCACGCTGGCGCCAGGCGAGAGTTCCTCGACTCCACCGCTCGGTGGTGGTGGCGGCGGAGGTGGTGGTTCCGGCGGCGGCTCCGGCGGCGGTGGTCCAGCACTCGCGCTGGTCGCGCTACTCGCGCTCCTGCGCTTGATGCAGGTCAGCGCGCCGCGCGCAGGGAGGCATACGCTCGACTGAGCCCATCCTGCGAGGGAGGTCCGCCTCATGTTCGAGACCGCCGAGCTAGGTCGAAACATCAGCAAGAAGGATTTCAAGGCGCGCATCGGCGCGCTACGGGCCGAGATGTTGGAGACGCAGTTCGCGCTGCGCGGCACCTCGCACCAGGTCATCGTGCTGATCTCCGGCGTGGATGGTTCCGGCAAGGGCGAGGTCGTCAACCGGCTCAACGAGTGGTTCGACTCGCGTGAACTCACCGTGCACGCCTACGGCACACCCAGCGATGAGGAGCGCGAGCGACCACGCTTCTGGCGTTTCTGGCGCACGCTACCGCCGCGCGGACGCATCGGCATCCTGTTCGGGAGCTGGTACACGCAGCCGATCGTAGACCGCGTCCAGAGCCTCATCGACTCCGATCACCTGGACGCTGAGATGCACCGCATCACCCGCTTCGAGCGCATGCTGGTCGAGGATGGTGCCGTGGTGGTCAAGCTCTGGTTCCACCTGTCGCGGAAGGCGCAGGAGAAGCGCTTCCGCGCGCTGGAGGCCGACAAGCACCAGGCCTGGCGCGTCACCCCGCAGGATTGGCGCAACTTCGAGCACTACGACGAGTTCCGCGCGGTCTGCGAGCGCGCGCTGCGCCAGAGCGACAAGTCCTTCGCGCCGTGGCGGGTGATCGAATCAGCGGATCCCGATTACCGCGACCTCACCGCCGCCGAGATGATCCTGGACGCGATCAAGGGGCGGCTCGCGGAGCCCCTGGTCGAGACCGAGGCGGCCGCGGTGCATGCGGATACGGACGGCGATCTCACCATCCTCGACCGCGTTGACCTCAGCGCGTCGGTGAGCAAGGCGAAGTACGAGAAGGAGCTGATCAAGCTGCAGGCACGGATCAATAAGTTCACCTGGAAGGCGAACGACAAGGGTGTCTCGACCATCTGCGTGTTCGAGGGTTGGGATGCTGCCGGCAAGGGTGGCGCGATCCGCAGGTTGACCCAGGCGGTGGATGCGAAGCTGCAGCAGGTGATATCCATCGCTGCGCCCACCGAGGAGGAGCGTGCGCAACACTACCTGTGGCGCTTCTGGCGTCACATCCCGCGCGCTGGCCGGGTCACGGTCTACGACCGCTCCTGGTACGGCCGCGTGCTGGTCGAGCGGGTGGAGGCCTTCGCGGAGGAGAGCGTCTGGCGCCGCGCGTACTCGGAGATCAACGAGTTCGAAGAGCAACTCACCGATGCGGGGATCGTGATCTGCAAGTTCTGGCTGGAGATCGACAAGGATGAGCAGGCGCGGCGCTTCACCGAGCGGCAGGGCATCGACTACAAGAAGCACAAGCTCACCGATGAGGACTGGCGCAACCGCGAGCGCTGGGACGACTACCGCGAGGCGGTGGACGAGATGGTGTCCCGGACCTCCACCGAGTTCGCGCCCTGGACCATCGTGCCGGCCAACGACAAGCTCTACGCGCGGCTGGAGGTCCTGGATACCGTCGCTGACCGCTTGAAGGCCGCGCTGCGCTGAACCCTCAGCTTGGCGGCACCGCCTCCAGATCGGAGACCTGTGCCGGCGCCAGCAGGTGGTGGCTCACGGATTCGATCAGCGCTTTGGTCGAGCCGTAGGCCTCACGACTGATGTTGAGTGCGCTGGACACGTCCTCCGGCGCGTAGCGGTCCGCGGTCAGGTCCTCGTAGATCGCACGCGTGCGGGCCTCGTAGCTGGCACGGTTCGCCGCGTCGAGCTCCGCCAATGTCGTGAAGGTGGTGCTGGGGTCGCTGGCGCGCCACAGGCGCGACATCTGCGCGTAGTCAGCTTCGGATCCGTGGGCCAGCGTGTCGACCAACAGCTCGCGATGCCCGCCAGCGCGCCGGTATGACTGCAGGTCGTGGCAAACGTCCTTGACCGCCTTCGCTGCTTGCAACGCATGCCGGATCGCGACGATCTCGCAGGACACCTGCTGTGCATCGTCCGCCGTCAGGGGCTGTCGCTGGAGCGCCAGCGTGAAATCCAGGATCTCCCCCTCCAGCAGCTTGATCCTCGCGTACTCATCGTGATCTCCGCCCAGCCGGGGGAAGCGCCCCTGCGTCGGCGATGGCGTCACCGGTGGCCACTCACTTCCGTGAGCGCCTAGCTGACGCAGGTTGTAGCGCATCACCTGTCCGATCAAGTTCGTGGCCTCCAACCGGAGCGCATCCAGGGCCGCGTCGGTCACATCCGGCGGCACGTGCGATACGAACTGTGCCGCGCGAGGGAGTTCATGCGTGAAGCGTCGCTCGAGGTAGCGCGCGAAGGGACCCAGGAAAGGTGCGAACAACAGTATGCCGAGCAGGTTGAACGAGGAGTGGAAGGCGACCAGGAGGAACAACGGATCGGTGATCCCGAGGCCGAACCTGAGCAGGTGCAGGAGCGGGACCAACAGCAGGAATGCCGTCATATCCGTGATCAGGTTGAACAGGAAATGCGCCAGGGCGACGCGCTTCTTCTCGGCACGCCCGCGCATGCCACCCAGCAATGCGGTGATGGTCGTCCCGAGGTCGGCGCCGACCACCAGCGCCGCTGCGGTCTGCAGTTCCACCAAGCCCAGCGACAACGCGGACAGGGTGATCATCATGGTCGCCGAGCTGGACTGGATGATCGCCGTGAACAAGAAGCCCGCCAGCAGGTATACGAAGAGTGGGTAGTCGGCCAGCGCCGTGATGTCGCTGGCGTCACGCAGTGACGCGATGCTCTCCTTCATGTAGATCAGGCCCAGCAGCAGCAGGCCCAGCCCGAGCAGCGCCCGACCCGCATCGGACAGTCGCGCGCCGGTGCGCAGGAACACCACCCCCATCGCGCCCAGACCGAGCATCGGCAGCGCCAGCGCTTCCAGGTCCAGTTTGAAGCCGAGGGTCGCGACGACCCACCCGGTGAAGGTCGTGCCTAGGTTGGCGCCCAGCACGATGCCTAGCGCGTTCCGGAGATCGAGGATTCCGGCGCCGACGAAGGCCAGGACCAGCAACATGACCACGGAGCTGGATTGCAGTACCGCGGTGGTTAGTGCGCCCGTGACTATGCCGCGCGCCGGTGTGCGGGTGCCGTAGCGCAGCAACTTGCGCATCGGTGCGCCGATGAGGCCGTCGAGGCCCTGCTCGAGCTGGCTCATCCCGAACAGGAACAAGCCTAGGCCGGCGACGAAGGTCCACGGCTGCAAGTTGACTGCATCCATGCGCCGATGATGCGCCCGGGGAGGGCGACGGGCGAGTGACGGAGGTCAGGCGGCGCGCAGGGTGCCGAGCGTCCTGCGTCTGGCCCAGAGACGACGAGGCCCGCACATGGCGGGCCTCTCCGGGAGCGCGTGGCGCAGCGCCGTTACTTGATCTTGGCTTCCTTGTACGGCACGTGCTTGCGCACGACCGGATCGAACTTGCTGACCTCCATCTTCTCCGGATGCAGGCGCTTGTTCTTGGTGGTCGTGTAGTAGTGACCGGTACCGGCGGTCGAGACGAGCTTGATCTTGTCACGCATGGTTCAGTCCTCAGACCTTGTGGCCGCGGGCGCGCATATCGGCCAGCACCTGGTCGATACCGTTCTTGTCGATGATGCGCATGCCGGCGTGCGAGACGCGCAGTCGCACGAAGCGGTTCTCGCTCTCGACCCAGAAGCGCTTGCTGTGGAGGTTGGGCAGGAAGCGCCGACGCGTCTTGTTGTTCGCGTGCGAGACGTTGTTCCCGCTCATGGGGCGCTTGCCGGTGATCTGACAGACTCGAGCCATCGTCCTGACCTCTGGGATCGGGCGCCACCCCGACCACCGGGGTTGCGCTGGAGCGCGCCCGGGAACAGCCCCGGACCGCGAAGAGCCGCGCATTGTATGGATGGCGGGGGTCGCTGGCAAGGCGGTCAGGGCCCCAGGCCCCAGGCCCCAGGCCCCAGGCCCCAGGCCCCAGGCCCCAGGCCCCAGGCCCCAGGCCCCAGGCCCCAGGCCCCAGGCCCCAGGCCCCAGGCCCCAGGCCCCAAAGGGGAGAATCGACTGGCGGCGGTGCGGTGGGCCGACCATAGTCCGGGCCGGTTCGGGCACAGGGAGGTGCCGATGAGCATCCGGGACTGGCCGGAGGCCGAGCGGCCCCGGGAACGGCTGATCAGCCAGGGCGCCGGTGCCCTGACCGATGCAGAGCTGCTGGCCCTGTTCCTGCGCAGCGGGCTCAAGGGGCAGGACGCCGTCACCCTGGCCCGCAGCCTGCTCACCGAGTTCGGGGGGCTCAGGTCCTTGCTGGAGGCGGGTTACCCCAGGGCCAGGCGCAGCCGGGGCCTGGGTGCTTCCCGCTACGCGCAGCTCCAAGCCGCGTTGGAACTGGCCCGTCGACACCTGGGGGAGCGCCTGGCGCGCGGCGATGTGCTGGCTTGCCCCGAGGACACCCGGCGCTACCTGCAGGCCAGGCTGCGCGACCTGATGCAGGAGGTGTTCACTTGCCTGTTCCTGGATAACCGCAACCGGGTCATCGCCTGCGAGGAGCTGTTCCGCGGCACCATCGATGGCGCCAGCGTGCACCCGCGCGAGGTGGTGCGGCGGGCGCTGGACCTGAATGCGGCCGCGGTGATCCTGGCCCACAACCACCCCTCGGGGGTCGCCGAGCCCAGCCGCGCGGACGAGCACATCACCCGCCGGCTGGTGGATGCGCTGGCGCTGGTGGATGTGCGGGTGCTGGACCACATAGTCGTAGGTGATGGCGAGTCAGTCAGTTTTGCTGAAAGGGGGCTGCTCTAGGGCCGTCCCGGGCTCGCTGGCTCGTCGTTGCAGGCCCGTCCTCGGGTACTCACTTACACGCAAGTAAGCTCCGTCCCTCGGACGGGCCTGCGCCTCGATCCAGCATCGCCGGAACGGCCCACTAGAGAACTGCCCCGCGCCCGGTGCTGCGTTCCGGCGAACAGAGCAGGGCCGACTGGGGTGGTGCATGGCAAGGCGCACGGCGAGCGAGGAGCGGAGCCTACGCGATGGTAGGTGAGCATCCGAGCGAGCCGCGCAACGCAGCCAGGCGCCGCCCCGGACGGCCTCGGTCACCGGAGTCGCGGGCGGTAGTCAGGGGCTGTAGGATTGCATCCCCTTCGGATACCCCCACGTTAGGTGTCATGACTGGACTCGGTGGAACCAGGATCCTCCTAGGCGTCAGCGGCGGCATCGCGGCCTACAAGGCGGCGGAGCTGGTGCGGCGGCTGCGCGAGCGTGGCGCCGTGGTCCAGGTGGTGATGACCGAGGGCGCCAAGCGCTTCGTCACGCCGCTGACCTTCCAGGCCCTGTCGGGCCGGCCGGTGCGGGATGACCTATGGGATGCCGAGGCTGAGGGCGCCATGGGCCATATCGAGCTCGCCCGCTGGGCGGACCTGGTACTGGTCGCGCCCGCCAGCGCGGACCTGATCGCGCGCCTCGCCCAGGGCCGCGCTGACGATCTTCTGACCACGCTCTGCCTCGCCACCGCCGCGCCGCTGTGCGTGGCGCCGGCGATGAACCAGGGTATGTGGGCGAACGCGGCGACGCAGAGCAACGTGAACGTACTGCGCACTCGCGGCGCGACCATCCTCGGACCTGGTGTGGGCGATCAGGCCTGCGGTGAGGTCGGTGCCGGGCGCTTGCTGGAGCCGCTCGAGATCGCCGACGCGCTCGAAGCGCAGTTGGGTGGTCCAGGCGCGCTGGCCGGGCGCCGTGCGCTGATCACCGCTGGCCCGACGCAGGAACCGCTGGATCCGGTGCGCTACATCGGCAACCGCAGCTCCGGCCGCATGGGCTACGCCATCGCCGAGGCCTGCCAGCGCGCCGGCGCTGAGGTCACGCTGATCAGCGGCCCGGTCCACATCGCAGCGCCTGAAGGCGTGCGGGTGCTCGCCGTGCGCACGGCGCAGGAGATGTTCGATGCGGTGCAGGCTGAGACGCCCACCGCGGATCTGTTCATCGCCGCGGCCGCTGTCGCCGATTACCGTCCCAGCGCCGCTGCCGGCAGCAAGCTCAAGAAGCAGGGCGGGGTGCCGGAGCTGACGCTGACCGAGAACGCTGACGTGCTGGCCTGGGTCGCGGCGCAGGAGCCGCGACCGTTCACGGTGGGCTTCGCCGCTGAGACCGAGGACCTGCACGCCAACGCGCGCGCCAAGCTGGAGCGCAAGAACCTCGACATGGTCGCGGCCAACCTGGTCGGTGAGGGGCGCGCCTTCGGCACCGCGGACAACCTGCTCTCCGTGCTGTGGTCGGACGGCGACGCTGAGCTCGCACTGGCCGACAAGCGCACCCTGGCCCGTGAACTGGTCGCACTGATCGCTGCGCGGATCGGCGCGCGGCGGCAGGTCGCCTGATGGAGATCCAGCTCAAGATCCTGGATTCGCGCCTGGGCACCGAGTTCGAGCTGCCGGCGCACGCGACCGCGGGCTCGGCGGGCATGGATGTACGCGCTTGCCTGGACGAGGCGCTGACGCTGGGTCCGGGCGACTCCGCCCTGATTCCCAGCGGTTTCGCGATCCACCTCGAGGACCCCGGCTTCGCAGCGATCCTGCTGCCGCGCTCCGGGCTGGGCCACAAGCACGGCATCGTGCTCGGCAACCTGACCGGGTTGATCGACTCGGACTACCAGGGTCAGGTCTTCGTCTCGATCTGGAACCGTGCGCGCGAGCCCTACACCATCCAGCCCGGCGAGCGCATCGCGCAGATGGTCATCGTGCCGGTGGTGCAGGCGCGCTTCCGCGTGGTGGAGTCGTTCGAGGAGAGCCACCGCGGTGACGGTGGCTTCGGGCATTCGGGGACCGACTGAGGCCAGCCCTCAGGGTCGGCGCCGGCCGTCGCCGTCGTCGCTGCCGCTGCGCTGCGCTTCCTTCAGCTCGAGGTAGTGCGCGATGTCCGCCGCGAACTGCTGGCGGATCTCCTCCTGCTCATCGCGGCGGGCCTGCAGGAAACGCTGGTTGTCCAGAAGCTGGCGACGCGCTTCGGCGAGCTCGCTGACCCGGGCTGGATCCGGCTCCCGACCCGCAGTGCGCGTCGACCGGATGTGCTCATCGAGCTCGACCACTTGGGCTTGCAGGTTGCTGATGCGCCCCGCGGTCACATTGACCTGCGCCTCTAGCGCAGCGATGCGGCTATCGCGCGATTGCTCCATGTCCGAGACGCTGGCGTAGGAATCCAGCAGGATGCGGTCAGCACGCGCCTGCGCTTCCTGCTCGCGCCGGCGCTCATCGGCACTACGCGCCGCAGCGGCGGCGGCATCCAGCTCGTCCTCGGTCAGCTCGCGATCGCGTGTCTCCAGGGTCACCGCCTGCTCGTTGAGCACATGGGTCTCCTGGCTGGCGTACTCGGGCGGGATCTGGCTGCCGTAGTGGACGTTGCCTTCCTCGTCGGTCCACTTGTACAAGCGACCGGCGCTCACCGGCAGCGCGACCAGGGTCGCGAGCAGGAGCAATGCGATGCGGTGGGTCTTGGTGCTGGCCATCACGATCACCTGAGGCTGGTGGCATGGGTTCCGAGCCGAGTATAACGCTGGCTCCGCTAGGCTTCAGATGCCGTAACGGGCCCTGTAGTCGCGTAGTTTACCCGCGTACTCGGTGAACTCAGGCTGAACGTCCACGAAGCCGATCAGGTCCTCCAGCCTGAGGATGCTGACTACAGCCATCCCGAGCTCGGCCTCGACCTCCTGCACCGCCGAGCGCTCGCTCTGGCCGCGCTCCTGGCGGTCGAGCGCGATGGCCACGCCCACGGGCTCGGCCCCGGCGGCGCGGATCATGCCCACCGCCTCGCGGATCGCGGTGCCCGCGGTGATCACGTCGTCCACGATCAGGACCCGGCCCGTCAGCGGTGCGCCGACGATGACGCCGCCCTCGCCGTGGTCCTTGGCCTCCTTGCGGTTGTAAGCCCAGGGCATGTCGCGACCGTGCTCGGTGGCGAGCGCCGCAGCGGTGACGGCCGCGAGCGGGATGCCCTTGTAGGCCGGGCCGAAGATCATGTCGAAACCGAGGCCGCTGTCCGCGATCGACGCCGCGTAAGCGCTGCCGAGGCCAGCGATGCTGGCGCCGGTACTGAACAGCCCCGCGTTGAAGAAGTACGGGCTCACGCGGCCGGACTTCAGCGTGAACTCGCCGAAGCGCAGCACGCCGAGGGCCAGCGAGAGGTCGAGGAAGCGTTTCCGGTGGTCCTGCATCGGCGTCCTCACGTCGCGCAAGGCGCGGGTCGGGGCGGGGCTGAGCGGTCCGGTATGATACATGGCCGCCATCGTCGGGAGCGCCCCGTTGCCAGCTCAGTTGCGCGTCATCACCGTCAACGTGAACGGCATCCGAGCCGCTGCGCGCAAGGGCTTCTTCGACTGGCTGGCGCGGCAGGACGCCGACGTGGTCTGCCTGCAGGAGATCAAGGCGCAGCACCACCAGGTCGACGATCCCCTGTTCCACCCGACCGACTTCCACTGCCACTACCTGCCGGCCGAGCGCCCGGGCTACAGCGGCGTTGCGATCTACAGTCGGCAGCAGCCGGACGAGATCATCGAGGGCCTGGGCTGGGATGACTTCGACCCTGAGGGGCGCTACCTGGAGGCGCGCTTCGACGGCCTCGCCGTAGTGAGCCTGTACCTGCCTTCCGGCTCGTCCTCAGAGGAGCGGCAGCAACGCAAGTTCGATTTCCTGGACCGCTTCATGCCGCACCTCAGGAGCCTCAAGCGCCGCAAGCGCGAGTACATCATCTGTGGCGACTGGAACATCGCGCACAAGGAGATCGACCTGAGGAACTGGAAGGGCAACCTCAAGAACTCGGGGTTCCTGCCCGAGGAGCGTGCCTGGCTGGACGAACTGTTCGGCAAGGAGCGCTACGTGGACGCGTTCCGCGAGGTGGATCCGGGCGCCGACCGTTACACCTGGTGGTCGAACCGCGGCGCCGCCTGGGACAAGAACGTGGGTTGGCGCATCGATTACCAGGTGACCACGCCCGGTCTGGCCGGTACCGCGCGCAATGCGGCGATCTACCGTGAGCAGCGATTCTCGGACCATGCGCCGCTGATCATGGACTATCGGATCGACACGGGACGCGGGACTCGGGACGCGGCCCGGAAGCAGCGCAGCCGATGAACGCGGCGGTGAAGGACCAGGGCTTCGCTGCATACCTGCACCCGCGGGTGGGCGCGATGCTGCTGCTCGGTTTCTCCGCTGGCATCCCGCTGCTGATGGTGTTCTCCACGCTCACCGCCTGGCTGCGCGACGTGGGTGTGGACCGCTCGACCATCGGGTTCTTCAGCTGGATCGGCATCACCTTCTCGGTGAAGGTGTTCTGGGCGCCGGTGGTCGACCGCCTGCGCCTGCCGCTACTGACCGCCATGCTGGGGCAGCGTCGCAGCTGGATGATCCTCGCGCAGATCGCCTGTGCGGGCGGCCTCGCGGGCATGGCGGTCACCGATCCCTTGACCCAAGGTGTGCACCTGGCGCTGGTCGGGCTACTGGTCGCGTTCTCATCCGCTACCCAGGACATCGCAGTGGATGCCTGGCGCATCGAAGCGGTGGGGCCCGAGCGCCAGGGTGCGATGGCGGCCAGCTACATGTTCGGCTATCGCATCGCGCTGCTCGTGGCGGGCGCCGGCGCGCTGTTCATCGCCGACTTCAGCGACTGGCGCAGCGCCTACCTCACGATGGCAGCACTGATGGGCGTCGGCGTCATCACCACGCTGTTCATCGCTGAGCCCGAGCGCAAGGTGAGCGCGACCACCGAGGAGATGGAGCGCGCGCTCGCCGCCGCGCTGGCCCGCTACGCACACCTGCCGGGTCCGTTGCAGCGGATCTCCGCCTGGTTCTCGGGTGCGGTGGCGGGTCCCTTCGTGGACTTCTTCCAACGCAACGGTGTGATGGCGCTGGCCATCCTCGCGCTGATCGGTCTATACAAGCTCTCCGACATCGCCATGGGCGTGATGGCGAACCCGTTCTACATCGACCTCGGGTTCTCGCTGACCCAGATCGCGGAGGTCGCCAAGGTCTTCGGCTTCGCGATGACCCTGCTGGGCACCGCCGTCGGCGGTTACCTAGTCGCGCGCATCGGCATCATGCGCACCATGTTGATCGGCGCGATCATGGTCGCCTCGACCAACCTGCTGTTCGCGATCCTCGCGCGGGTCGGCGCAGAGATCTGGATGCTGATGATCACGATCTCCGGCGACAACCTGTCGGTCGGGATCTCGGCGGTCGCGCTGATCGCGTACATGTCGTCGCTGACCAACCGCGCCTACACCGCCACCCAGTACGCGCTCTTCAGCTCCCTGATGACCCTGCCCGGCAAGCTGATCGCAGGTGCGTCGGGCGTGGTCGTGGACGCGACCTCCTACGAGTTCTTCTTCGTCTACGCTGCGGTCCTGGGCATCCCCTCGATCGGCCTGGTGCTGTTCCTGATGCGGCGCAGCCCCGAAGCCACCGCGGGCTACCAGCGCGCACTGGAACTGGATGCAGTCGAGGATCCGGGCGCGCTGGTGTTCACGACCACCGGCAAGCCCGCGATCCACGGTTTCGTGGTGCGCCGCGAAGGCGGCATCCACGCCTACCGGAACATCTGCCCGCACGAGGGCCGCCCGCTGAACTGGTCACCCACCGGTTTCATGACCCGCGACCGCACACGGATCATGTGCACCGCGCACGGCGCCGTGTTCGAGATCGCCACCGGCAGATGCACCGACGGTCCCTGCGTGGGGGCGGCGTTGAGGCCGCTGGAGGTGTTAGTTGCGGACGGTGCTGTCTGGGTCAAGACGCCCTGAAGTGACGCAGCACGTAGCGAGCCGTGGGCCGCGCGCAGGGCTTACCAAAGTTCAGCGTTGGCGCTGACCTCCGCGAGGCCCGAGGCTCGAGGCAGGATCGCCACTGGTGATCGCATCGAGCATCGCGAGCAGAGCTCGCAACAACGCTGGCGCGTGCGGGGACCCGTCAGGGCGTTATTCAGCTTGGTCCAGGAGATCGAGGGCGCTGCTCCACTCGTCTATGGGCGCCGCATCTTCCAAGTCCACGCCATAGTCCGCGCGCTCGATGTCCATCGAGCCGGACCAGTCCTCGGGCTGCTCGACCTCACGGATCATCATGGTCTGCCAGTTCTCCAACTCGATCTCCTCGATCGCGCCGTCGAAGTACTGGATATCGATCGTCATGTCCCCCTCGTCCACGGCGACGACTTCGAAGATGTCTCCGAGGTTGGCTTGGTACCAACTGCCGACGATTGGGAACAGGACCGCCATCTCGCCTCCGTCAGATCCCGGGTATCCGAGTACCCATGGACTGAGCGTAGTCCAATGGCGGGACTAAGCAAGCTGATGCAGGTCATGTGCCGCCGGGATGGCGGCAGCTGGGTTCAGTAGCCCGCGAGGGATGCGCGGACCCGCCCCCAGTCGACGTCAGAATCCCCTCGAAGGTAGTCGCGTACACGCCTGAAGGCGTTGGCGCGTTCCTCCTGGCCAAGTGCGCTGTTCGCCTCGGCCAGGGTGTCGAGGTCCGAAGCGGTGTGGACCCGGTCGCTCATCCACAGACGCACCGCGATCGCACGGGTCAGGTGATCTGCGACGCCTGCCCAGTCCTCCTGCGCGCGCAGCAGCATGGCCCAGGTCTCATGGGTGGCGGCGATCCCGGGCCGGTACTCCGCGGCCTGGTAATCGGCGAGTGCGGCACGCAGGGCGTCCAGCGCCTCGGCCGGTTGATCCTGCGCGATCGCGAGATCCGCGCGCAGCCGCTGCACGCGGGCCGCGGTGGCATCACCACGCCCCTCGGTGCGGTCGAGCAGGGTGGCGACCTGCGCTTCCGCCGTGGCTGGATCTGCATGCAGTGCCAGGTCCGCAGCCAGCAGGTCCAGCATCAGCGCGAGTTGGTCATCCGAGCCCGCCGCGGCGCGCGCCGCTTCCAGGCGCGCACCAGCAGCCTCGGCATCACCCGCCTGCTGCGCCTGACGCGCTTCCATGTAGCTCAGTCGCGCAGCGAAATGCGCCAGCGCATCACGATCCACCAGGGTTCGCGCGCTCGCGAGGCGACGACCCGCCGCTACGGTCTCGCCCATCAGCAGGTCGATCTCGGCGCGGTTCATCAGTGCGGCGGTCATGCCGGCAGCGTCATCGTAGGAGCGGAACTCCTGGTAGCTGCGCTCGAACAGCAGGCTGGCGTTCGCGAAGTTGTGCTGCCCGAAGGCCTCCAGGCCTGCATCCATGGTGTCGCGCGCGATGTCTGAGGGCCGCATCGGGGGGGCGGGCTCGCCGCCACCACCGCCGAAGCATCCAGCGAGGACCAGCATCGCGAGCAGGTAAGGGAGGGTGAGCGTGGAGCGCTTCATGGTGCCGACCTCAGTCGTTCGGTGGCGCCAGCTCGACCAGCTCCTGCTGGGTCGGCTGCGGCAAGTTGTCGGAGATCGGCCAGGTGTTCTGGATCGCGAGCAGGGTCTCGTCCATCTGTTCCATCAGCAGTCGCGTCCGGAGCACCAGGTCCGGGAACTGCTCCATCTCACTGTTGACGGTGAGCATGGTCTGGTTGAGCTGCCCGATCAGCGAGGTGGTCTGCTGCAGCAGCTCCGGCAGGCCGGCCAATGCGGAGCTGGACTGGTCGGTCAGCTGCTCGGCAGCATTGAACACGTTCTCCAGTTGATCCATGCGCGCCTGGGTGGAGCGGAGCGTCGAGTTCAACGTGCCCATCGCGCTGACCAACTCCTGTTCGAAGGACTCGTCGAACAGCAGGGTCCCGAGCGAGCCCTGACCGGAGGCCACCTGGCCGCTCAGCGCGGCGAGGTGCTCGGAAGTCGTCGCGAGGTTGGCTGCGACCTTGCCGATGTCAGCCGGATCCACCGCACCGGTGAGCAGGTTCACCTGGTTCAGGGTGTCGTTGAGGTTGCGCACCGCGCCCATCAGGTTGGCCAGCATCTCCGGGAAGTCGAGGCGGTCCACCACCGGGATGTTGGCTTCCGCCGGCAGCGGTGGCTCGCTCGCGGATCCCTGGGAGACCTGGATGGTCGGCGGCTGCAGCGGGTTCAGCGATTCGATCCAGGCCTCGGAGTCGAAGCGGATCGCCTTGGCCGACTCCTCGCGCACGTTGATGACGACGCGGATGCGCTGATCATCGGTGACCTCGAAGCTCACGACCTCGCCTGCCTCGAAGCCCGCCACGAACACCTTGGTGTCGTTGGTGATGCCGGTCGCGTTCGGCAGGAACACGTTGTACTGCACGGTGTCCTGGAAGGCCTGCACCAGATCCTTGCTGACTGCGACCATCGCCAGCAGGATCACCAGCGCGCCGAGCACGAACACCCCGACCAGTCGCTCCCTGGCCGAGTAGCTCAGCCCGTGGATGTAGTGGACCCGCGTCCGCCCGCTCGCGTCAGCCATGGTCTTCCTCCCCGTCCGGGATGCCCTTCGCGAACGCCGGCGCGGCGGCCTCGAGGTCATCCCAGGATCGATGAACATAGAGCCCGGTGCCGTCCGCGTAAAGCACCGCGTCGGCGTGCTCGCGCACGAAGGCCAGGTTGTGGGTGGAGGTCACCAGCGTGATGCCCTGTTCCCGCGCCAACCAGCGCATCACCCGCTCCATCGCCAGCCGCGAAGACCTGTCGGTGAGTTCGAAGGGCTCGTCGATGAACACCATCTCGGGCGCCAGCATCAGGCAGCGTGCCAGCGCGAGCAGGCTGCGATGGTGGCGATCCAGGTAAGCGGGCAGCACATCCAGCGCGCCGTCGTAACCGAGCTTAGCCAGCAGGTCCAGCGCCTGCTGGCGCGCGGCGACCTCACCCTCCAGCTCGTGGTAGATGGCTGGCAGGGTGACGTTGGATATCCCGTCCATCCATGAGATCACCGGCGCCTCGGCGGTGATGAACGCCACGTTAGTGCGCATGCGCTGCCAGGCGTCGGGTGCCAACGCCCAGACATCGGCGGCCATGATCTCCAGCCGCCCCGACGCGGGTGGATCCAGCCCGGCCAGCGTGCGCAGCCAGCGCGTCTTGCCGGTGAAGTTGCGACCGACCAGGCAGGTGATCGAACCGGTGGCGATGCGATAGTCCAGCGGCCGCTGCTCGCGCAGATGGTCCGGCAGCAGCTGCTCGGCGACCAGGATGTCCGCGCTATCGTTCAACGCAGCACCAGCACGAAGGCCGCATCCACCAGGAACACCAGCACCAGGCTACCGACGATCGCACCTTGTACCTGCTGCGGCAGTTCGGTGGGCGAGCGGCCCACCTTCATCCCATGCCAGCAGGCGGCGCCGCCGATGACCAGGCCGAAGATCAGGTTCTTGAGCACGAAGCCGGCGACCTGCCAGCCCTGGAAACCGTAGATCATGAACTCGAGGTACTGGAGGAAATCCGCGCTGATGAACAGCCCGGCGAGCAGCACGCCGCCGAACAACGCGAAGGCACCGAAGTAGGTCGCGAGCACCAGCTGCGCTACGGCTGCAGCGAAGATCGGCGGCGCGAGCAGGAAGTGGTTCACGTCGAAACCGAGGTGCTCCAGCGCCTCGATCTCACGGTTCAGCCGCATGTTGCCGATGAACACCGCCAGCGAAGTACCCGAACGCCCTGCGACGATGATCGCGGTGATGACGCTGGAGAACTCCAGGCCCACGAGGTCGGCGAGCAGGTTGGCGCTGTCCTGGGGCGTCGCGAGCTGCTCGGCCAAGGGCAGGAACTGCACGATCAGCGACACGCCGATCACCATCGCGAGGAAGGTGATCATCGGCAGGGCGTCCACGCCGGTGAAGATCACCTGGTTCACCATCGGCCGGAACGCGGCCCGCCGTCCGCGCGCATGGCGGATGAAGCTGGAGGACACATGGATGATGAACACGGTGAGGTCCACCGCGTACAGCACCGAGTTGATCACCCGGCGCCCGGTCCAGCCGAACACGCTGCCCAACCTGGTGGTGAGCCCTCTGACCATTGCCCCCTCGACGCCGCGCGGGCCCTAGCCCGGGACCGCCAGCCTAGGAGAGCGGGGCGGTCGCCGCAATCAGATCCGGCGGTAGCTCATATCGGCGACGACGTGACCCAAGCGCTCGCCCCGGCGTTCGAAGTGCGTACGCGGGCGCTCGCTGTCCTCCGGGGCCGGGTCCCAGCCCTCAGCGGCTGCCAGCACCTCGCGCATGTGCTCGGCGTAGGGCGCCCAGTCGGTAGCCATGTGGAACACGCCGCGGGGTGTCAGTCGCGACCGGATCAGCGCCACGAAGTCGGGCTGCACGATGCGCCGCTTGTGATGGCGCTTCTTGGGCCAGGGGTCGGGGAAGTACAGGCAGATGCGATCGAAGGATGCTGCCGGTAGCCGCTCGCGCAGCACCTGCACCGCGTCGTCGCAGATCACCCGCACGTTACTCAGCCCCTGCGCCTGGATGCCGCGCAGCAGGCGACCGACGCCGGGGCGGTGTACCTCGATGCCGAGGTGATCGCGCTCCGGGTGCGCCGCCGCCATCTCCAGCATGGCATCACCGTTACCGAAACCGATCTCCAGTAGCCGCGGCGCGCTCCGGCCGAACACCGTATCGAGATCGATCGCGTTGCTGCCGGGGTCGATGCCGAAGTGCGGCCACTGCGTCTCGATCGCGCGCGCCTGGCCTGCGGTAAGGCGCCCTTCGCGACGGACGAAGCTGCGGACCTCGCGCCGCTGACCACCGTCCTCGCTCAGGAGATCAGCCCGTCTACGGGTGAGGATGCGCTGGCGAAGCGCTTGCGCGGGATGCGGCCCGCGAGGAACGCCTCGCGCCCAGCCTCGATCGCCTTGCGCATGGCCGAGGCCATCAGCACCGGATCCTGCGCCCCCGCGATCGCGGTGTTCATCAGCACGCCGTCGCACCCCAGCTCCATCGCGATCGCCGCATCGGATGCGGTACCGACGCCAGCGTCCACCAGGATCGGCACCGAGGCGTTCTCGACGATCTCGATGATGTTGTAGGGGTTGCGGATGCCCAGCCCGGATCCGATCGGCGCACCCAGCGGCATCACCGCCACGCAGCCCATCTCCTCCAGGCGCTTGCACAGCACGGGGTCGTCGGTGCAGTACACCATCACCTTGAAGCCATCGGCGACCAACAGCTCGGTCGCCGCCAGCGTCGCCTGCATGTCGGGGAACAGCGTGCGCTGGTCCGCCAGCACCTCGAGCTTGACCAGGTCGTGACCATCCAAGAGCTCGCGTGCGAGCTGGCAGGTACGCACGGCATCCTCAGCGGTGTAACAGCCGGCGGTGTTCGGCAGGATGGTGTAGCGGTCCGGCGGGATCACATCGAGCAGGTTCGGCTGCCCCGGGTCCTGACCGATGTTGGTGCGGCGGATCGCCACGGTGACGATCTCGGCACCCGAGGCCTCGATGGCCGCGCGGGTCTCGTCCAGGTCCTTGTACTTGCCGGTGCCGACCAGCAGGCGCGAGCGGTACTCACGCCCGGCGACGATCAGCGGACCATCGATCCCTTTGGCCTCTGCCATCTCAACCTCCCCCGACTGCGTGCACGATCTCGAGCCGATCCCCGTCCACCAGCACTCGCTTGGCGTGTTCCGAGCGCGGCAGGATGGCGCCGTTGAGCTCGACCGCGATGCGCTTGCCACCGAACCCCAGCCGCGCGACCAGGCTCGCCACGGTGTCCCCCGCTGCCAGCGGCGCGGGCGCACCGTTCAGGTGGATGCTGTTGGGGCTGGGCTGGGCCACGCTGCGCTCGTTCGGGGTCGGGGCGCGGATTCTAGCAACCGTGGCGGCGCAGGGCGCGGACCCGTAGGGTTGGGGGCTTTACAGCCCTCCGCGCTCCGGTAGACTCTCGGCCCGAGCGCGGGTGTCGTCTAATGGTAGGGCCTCAGCTTCCCAAGCTGAAGACGCGGGTTCGATTCCCGTCACCCGCTCCAAACAGAATCAGTCAGATACGAGAAGGGCGCCGCTGGCGCCCTTTCTCATTGGGCCACCCCTGGGCCAATTCATTCCCATGCGATTCTCCCTCTCTATGCGCGATCAACCTATTGATCACACCAAGCGACCTGCGATGGGCTGCATGCACAGGGTGCTCCAGCTACTCGAGAAGTGGCCCCAGAAAACTGAACAGCGCGCTAAGTGGAAAGCTGTGGTGATTATTCGCGAGAATATCGCATCACTGCAGGAGAATGACATGAGCAGACGACCACGCCGCAATCACTCACCGGCGTTCAAGGCCAAGGTGGCACTGGCCGCGATCCGAGGCGACAAGACGCTGGCGGAGCTGGCGAGCCAGTTTGACGTACACCCGAACCAGATCAGCGACTGGCGCAGCCGGTTGCTGTCGCATGCCGCAGATGCCTTTGGGGGTGACTCGCAGGGGCCGCCGCCAGTGGAC
>Ga0214472_10000489_pt1 | contig 49035 bp, 39 predicted proteins | sample RVTome_6_FD_207662 | JGI IMG/M metagenome (GOLD analysis project Ga0214472, IMG submission 207662) | Soil microbial communities from uranium-contaminated site in the Upper Colorado River Basin, Wyoming, United States - RVT140D175 | ecosystem: Environmental > Terrestrial > Soil > Contaminated >...
GACGCTCCTCTCCACTGCGGATGCAGAGACGGATGACGATGACGCCTACGCACCGGCATAAGGCAGGACTTGCTGCCGTGGCGTGAGGCGCTGTAGAGGTCACTCAAGGCGTGTCGGCAACGGCGGCGAGCCAATATCGTGCCTCGTGGCGGACTCGGGTCGGCGACGAGGGACGATGCACGTGCTCGGTGAGGGCACAGACCGCCTCACGCAGCCGCTCGACATCACTGGAGAGCACTTCCAGGACCGCCGCGGCCTGGTCGGAAAACGCCGAATTTGCCCCGCGCACTGCGATTGGCACATCGAGAAGCGCTTCTAAACCAAGACGCATTTGTTGCATCGGCGTCATGAAATCAACGTTGAGTAACTGCGCCAATGCCGTCCGTTCGAGATGAGTCGGTTGGTCGTGGTGCACTAACATCATAAACCTCCTTGTGGGCACCTCCATATGCGCCGGATGTCGCCCGTGTGGTCGTCGTCAGGAACTGAACATATGAGCACTATAGTGCTCATATGTTCAACTGTCAAGACAAATTCTGCTTCCCACAACGTAGACTTTTAACTTGACCGCGACCGCCGAATCGGTATAAATCCTGCTATAATGAGAGCACGTCGCAACCCACACACCCCTCTTGACCACCGGATCGCGTATGGCCCGCACGCCAACCTTATCTTTCGATCGTGGCACGCTGATCTTGCATCCGCCGCCGCGCGCTAAACATTGGATCGACTACGCGGTATGGGACGAGCGGGTGGAGCGCTTTCGCATTCCCGCCTTCTACTACCGCCCTCTGATTCTGGCCCTTCAGGCCGAGGGGGCGGCGCTCAATGACGAGGCCCGCGCCTTTCAAGAACTCCCCCTCGAACCGGCCCTTGAAATGCCGCCCTACGATCACCAGCGAGAGGCCCTGGCGGCCTGGTTCAAAGCCAAACGCGCCGGGGTGGTGGTGCTCCCCACGGGAGCGGGCAAGACGTACTTGGCCCAAATGGCCATTCAAGCCACGCAACGCAGCACCCTGGTGGTCGTGCCGACGCTGGATCTGCTGCATCAATGGTATGCCCACCTGGTCGCCGCCTTTCCCGACGCGCCAGTGGGGGTGTTGGGCGGCGGTTCACAGGACCGCACCCCGCTTCTGGTCGCCACCTATGACAGTGCGGCCATCTATGCAGAGACCTTAGGCAATCAATACGCCCTACTCGTGCTTGATGAGTGCCACCATTTGCCCAGCGATTTTCTCCGAGTGATCGCGGAATACTCCCTGGCGCCCTATCGCCTAGGGCTCACCGCCACCCCGGAGCGCTCTGACGGTCGCCATCTCGATCTCGAAACACTGATTGGCCCCGAGGTCTACCGCGCCTCGCCTCAAGACCTGTCGGGCACGGTGCTCGCATCGCACAAAATCGTGCAACTCAAAGTGCGGTTGTCGCAAACTGAACGGACGCGCTACGATCAACTCATCGACACCCGCAACACCTTTTTGCGCCAGCAGGGCATTCGCCTCGGCACCCTCGACGGCTGGCAATCGTTTGTCATCGCGAGCGCACGCTCCAAAGCCGGGCGCAGCGCCATGCTGGCGCATCGTGAAGCCCGCTCGATTGCCTTCGGGACCGAGGGCAAATTGCGGGTGCTCACCGATTTACTGGCCCAGCACCATGGCGCACGCACTCTGATTTTCACGGATGATAATGCCACCGTCTACCGCATTTCCCAGGATTATTTATTGCCTGCCATCACCCATAAAACGCCAGTCAAGGAGCGGCATGAGGTCCTCAACCGCTTTCGCGCCGGTGACTACCCGGTGATCGTGACGTCTCGCGTGCTCAACGAAGGCGTCGATGTCCCCGAGGCCAGTATCGCCATCGTGCTCTCCGGCACGGGCTCCACGCGCGAGTATATTCAACGTTTAGGGCGGATTCTGCGCCGTGGCGAAGGCAAATTGGCGGTGCTCTATGAAGTGATTGCCGAAGACACGAGTGAAGAAAGCACGTCGCGGCGGCGGCGGCAGAGCAGCGAGCCCGTGCCCTATCAACAGCTGTCCCTGCCATCTGACGAACCCATGGCCGCAGAGGGTCCACGAGAAGCAGAAACAGAGTGACCGGCGGCAGGAGCCGCAGAAGGAGACCCTGACTCGTGCTACCATCCGAGCTGCTGATGCAGCGGTTTCAAGGCGAAGAAGTGGTTCCGAAACGTTTGGCGCTACAGCCTGCCTCGATCGCCATGGCCCAAGAGTTAATCGCCCTCTTCCAGGCGGTGGCGGGCGATTCCCGCGAGGCCCTCAACACCCAATTGCAAGTTCTGGAAGGCGAGGATACGGATTACCGGGTCAAACGCGGCCTAGCCCATGCCTTGTGCACCTCGTTTTGCACCTTTGAAGTACGCAGTCCATTAGACCCGGCGATGCTGCGCCAACGTGTCTTTGCATGCTCGGCCCAAACCTTGCCGAGCCCGCAGACCAGCACCCAAACCCTCAGCCAGCTTGCCGGCGCGCTGTCGCGCGAGCTCGAACGCGAGGTGTCGCCGGAGCAGATTCGCGCCGGGATGTACGCCGACTTGCCTGACAATCACATCTTGACCCAATTTGACGCGCCCACGCCCGAAGCGTTGCTCCATCGCTACAACCTGTCACAGGCCCAGGGCGTGCTCTATCGCGCCAGCCACGTCACCATCACGGCCCACCGCAACGATCCGGGGGAATACAAGCTGTTGTTTCGCTATATGAAACTCTTTGGCCTTATGGCCTATATCGAAGGCGATGCCGATCACGGTTTTACCCTCACTATTGACGGCCCGGCCAGCCTGTTCAAGCCCAGTACCCGCTACGGCTTGGCCCTGGCTAAAATGCTCCCTGCCCTGCTCCATGTGACACGCTGGCACTTGACTGCCACCCTGGTGCCGCGCTCGGTCTCCCCTTACACGCCTCCGATTGCCCGCTACAGCCTCGACGACCAGTGCGGTTTGATCACCCATTACCCGCCCGGCAAGCCGCACGACAGTATGATCGAGCAGGCGTTTGCCGAACGCTGGCAGCGCACGAAAACCGAGTGGTGTCTCGAGCGCGAGGTCGATCTCATTCCTCTGCCCGGCAGCGTGATGGTGCCAGACTTCCGCCTCGTCCATCCCGATGGTCGTGTGTTTCTCTTTGAAATTGTGGGTTACTGGCGACCGGAGTATCTACGGAAGAAATTCTCGCAAGTGCGCCGGGCGGCGCGCGATGATCTCATCCTAGCGGTGTCTGAGCGCTTGAATCTAGACAAGGCGGGCGTGGACTTGCGCGACTTGCCCGCCCGTGTGGTGTGGTTTAAAGACCGGGTTCAGCCGAAAGCCGTGCTTGAGGTATTAGAGGGCTAAATGTCGTTCCGGTCAATGGCGTGTGAACTCGCCTATCGATAGCGCCTTCGGTCTCCTGCAACCGACACCGAAGGCGCCGTATGCCTGCCGAGAATTGATCGGGTTGAACGATGGTGCAGGCGGCGCTGGCATCAAAGGCGCCGCCCGGTGGGGGATGACTACTGCTTGTCAGGTTTCGCTGGCGGGGTGGGTTCGGTGCCTGTCGCCGGGTTTGCCGGCGTCGCTTCGGTCGCACTGGTGCCGGGATTATCTCCTGCCGGTGGATTCGGCACTGACGGCGTTGTGGGCAGGGTTTCCATGGGCATTTTAATCATTGATGAGACGTCCGGCGCCCCCTCCGATGCCGGTACCCCTGCGGGCTCAGGGCTCGACATCTCGGGCTTGGGCGTGGCCACTGCAGGCTCGGATACTGGCGGCTTGGACATTGGCTCAGGAGCGGGGGCTGCGGCCGGGGCGGGCGCCTCGGGACGTAGCGACTTCAAGGCATCGGTAATCGACATATACGATGTCTTGGGCACCACAAATGTGCCCTCTTTGCCTTGCAGGCCCACATATCGATCCTCGTCTTTGCCTCGGGTTTGGCCAAACGTGACGTGATGTGTCGCCCCATTGCGCAGGGTCAAGCTCAGCGATAGCACCGGCTTATCCAAACCCGCTGCGGCTGGTGCCTCGGCAAACCAATCATCGGCAGTCAAGCGCTCAACGGTATCGAGCAATGCCTTGAGCTTGCCCGAATCCACCTCAGATTCCGGTGCTTGCACCCACTGCCAGACCGCTTCGTCGGCTTTGGGCTCCGCCGGTTTCTCCTCACCGGATGACGCCACCGGACTCGATTCGTCCGAAGGCCGGCGCTCTAACGCCAGCGACTGCCCGTCCTGCTCCCAGCTCACCCGCACGATGTCATCTGACGGCAGGTTCAAGACATCCAACGTCAGAATCGCACCCAAAGTTGGAAACACCTGATTAAACGACCACTTGGGTAAAAGATATACCGGGCTGTTTTCTTGCGCCAGGCGAACGTAGCGCTTTTCATCCTCCTCGGAGACGGTTTTGCCCACCGCTATCGCCACTTGCCTGGCATCTTTGCCATCTTCTTTCAACGTCAGCACGGCCCGGTAGGACGGGCTATCGAGCCCATACTCAGCCGCCTTGTCCGGCGCCACCACATCATCGCCGCGCAGTGTGCGCAAGGTGGTCACCAATCCCTCCACCGCACCTTGCTTCAGGGGATAGTTGACCTTGGGCTCCACCAGCTCCCATTCCGGTTTGGCTGCCGGGGTTGCCGCTTTAGCTGTCGGTGCTGCGACCGGCGTCTCCGGTTTGTCCGCTTTTGCTTCAGGAGATTTGGCCTCGCCGTCCTCGGCCTTTTCTTTGTCTTTCGGTTTCTCGGGCTCTACCGGTTTTTTGAGGGCTAGCTGCAACCGGCGCTCAGGAAACTGTAACTCTACCCCAGTCACTTGATCTTGCGGAACATCGTGAAGCTGTAAGTTCAGCCAGGGCTTGGCCTCCGGCACTTTGTCCGCCTCGTCCTCATAGAGACCAGCTTCCATGCGCAAATCTAAACTGACACTATACACGCGGTTCTGCTCCGCGCGTCGCACAAAACCCGCACGGCCACTACTTTTGCCGGCCAACAGATGGGCCTCGGGCTTGTCCGGCTTGTCCGTATACAGCAAGACATGAAGGGCCTGAGCATCTTGCAGTTTAAAGGCGTCCAGCACCTCCGCTTTATCCGCTCGGACATCTCCTTCAAGACCACTGACGCCATCGAGCAACTTGCTCACTTTGTCCCCTTTCACCGGGGCATTGTGATAGCTCGCGGCGACCCAGTGATCCCCCTGGCGCCGCAGTTGCACGACGGCGTCCTTTTTATCGCCCTGATACAGATCGATCCCCTGGATGGCATCTGCCGTTAACGACGTCGGTAGAATGCGCTCAAAGCCAACCTCATCCGCCAATTTTGTAGGCGCGGGCTGGCGTTTGAAGAACACCACGGCAACAACCAATACGACCAAGAGGATTGCCAGGGGCAGGAACTGTTTACTACGCATCGCTGCATCCCTCTATCCATTAATTAATAGGTCAAGTCGCCAATAAGTGCAGGCGACTTCCGACTTGGGAAGCGCCTTCAATAAACAAGCTCTCACACCTGCAAGGCCTTACACGGTTTGCAAAGCCGTATAAGCAGCTCGTGAGCGACGCCGGGCAACCGCACTGCCAATGCCCACCGCGGCGATCACCAAAGGCACCAACCCCAAGTTAACGAACTTCCAGAACTGCCGCACCGGCACGCTGGGCCGGCTAATCGCGCGATTAATCTGCTTTTTGCCCCGAATGTTGACAATGTCCTCACCCAAGGTCAGGGCGTCAACCGTGTTCAGGAAAAAATCCAGATTGCCGCCATTGAGAAAATTCCGGTGAAACATCTGCGCATTGCCCACCACCAAGAGTTCCCCGGGAGCCGGTTTCGGCTCTGCCGCAGGTGCCTCTGCGGGTGGTGCAGGTGGGGGCGGCATGCCCGGTTGCTGTGGCGGAGGCGACGGCCATGCCGGACGCGGCCTCCCCGAAAACGCGTCGGGGAACTGACCGCGCACCAACACGGCTAGCGGATACTGCTGGCCACCCCCCGCCGGGGGTTGCAAGCTCGCCGATGTCAGTTGCGCCTCCGGCGGCAAAGTCCACGCCTGCGAGGTGGTGTGAAGCAGCACTTGATGGGTCAGCTTGTGCTTGTCCAAGACATCGGACTGCACTGCCAAGGCACTGCCCCAGAGATAGAACAACGGCGACAAATTGCTGGTGATCGATACCTCCGGATTCATGGCGTCCTGACCCAGCGTGATGTGCAAGGGCAAATTGAGCGTCACCCCACCGCCCAGGAGCGACTGCAACGAATTATCCGATTGCTGAATCGTCAACGGCTGGTGATTTACGTCCATCAAAATGGCGGGATCGATCGTCACCCCGTAGTGCTTCAACCACGGATTGACCTCTGGGCGCTCGTCCTCTTTGTCGATCGAGACCGATTTGCGCACCACATTGTAATTCCAGCGGTACTGTTGCGCCGCCACCATCACCGACTTGCCCTCATACAGCGCCCGTTGCAATTCCCAGTGCTGGCGCTCATTGAGCTCGCGCGGATTGATCACGATCACCGAGTCCGCCTCGTCCGGCATACCCGAGTCCTGCGTGAGATCGACCCGGCGCACATCGTACTTTTCCACCTGCAACAGATGCTCAAGCGTCTCGTACGGATCGTCCGACTGCGGCACCGGGCGGCCCATCTGCAGGTAAAGCTGCCGGATGTGCGGCGGAATATTAAGCGCATCCTTCGGCGCCACCATTGCCACCACCGGTTGCTTGGCGCGGCTCAACTTGTAGACGATGTTCATCAAGCGGTACTCGAGCGAATCGAGATCTTGCGGCAAGATACGGGGTAGGATTTCGTCCTCCTTATCTTTGTAGCCCACGCCCAGCGCCGAGTAGACCAGCTTGTTAACCACCTCGTCCTCACGCAACGCCTGCACCGAAAACGGCTGGATGCCCTTGTCCAACAGACGCTTTTCAACCGCCTCGTCCTTATCATCGCCCGCACTGGGCGAGCCTCCGAGCGGATCGACGACGTTGGCCGTCTCCATATGAATGGCCCGCGCATGCAGGTTGCCGCCACTCGACAAGCTCATTTCATTGAGCTTGTCTAAAATATCGCGCTCCAGATACTTCATTTCCGTGGGCATCTTGTCACTTGGCGTGATGTAGAGTTTTACCTGTACCGGCACGTCCAGCTCGCCCAGAATTTTCTTGGTCGCGGGTGCAAGAGTGTAAATCTGGCCCTGGGTCATGTCAAAACGGCCCAGTCCCTGGCCGGACAGCAGCCAGTTCGCCATCAAACCGACGACGAGACTCATGACCACCGCCACAAAAAACGTGTTGCGCGCCACCGGACGGCTGCGAATCTCGAGAAACAAGCCGTTGAGAAACAAGAAGACGGCCGTCCAGATCACAAAATACAGCACATCGCCCAGGACGATCAGCCCACGCGAAAACGTGTCGTAATGGTTCGTCATGCCCACGACATCAGCCAAAAACGTGCCGAGTCCCGGCCAGGCCGCATCGATATACGCGGAGATAAAATGGGTGCCGAGTAAAAACACCGCCAAGCAGGCGAGCAGGGTGATCACAAAGGCCACGATCTGGTCCTGGCACAGCGCCGAGACGAACAAGCCCATAGCCAAGAAAAACGCGCCGAGCAAGGCCGTGCCCACATAGGCGCCGATGATCGGCCCCAAATCCGGATTGCCACCCAAGGCGAGCAGCATGATCGGAATCGTCAGGGTAGTGAGCAAGGCGACGATAAAAAACACCAGGCTCGCAAAAAACTTTCCCAGCACCAACTCATGCGGTTGCATAGGAAAGGTGAGCAGCATTTCCCACGTGTTTTGCTTGCGCTCTTCGGCCCATAATCGCATCGTCACGGCCGGGAGAAAAATGCCCAAAAGGATCGGCATAGTGCCAAAAAACGAGCGCATGTCCGCATTGAGAAAGGTAAAAAATGGGGTCATGAACAACCCGACACTCAACACCTGAAACACAATCATGAAGATATAGCCGATCGCGGAGCTGTAGTACGCACTAAGCTCCCGACGAAAGATCGTCCAGAGATTTCCCATGCCCAGCCTCTTACGATTCTTGTGGTTCAGTTAGCGCTAGAAAGGTTTCTTCCAGACTCGGCGGCCGAGCCATCAAGCTCTCGACCTGCCATCCCTGTTCCTGTACCAGCTTGCCCAGGTGGTGGGCCAACTGTGACCCGACCGTGGCATCGAGTTCAAAGTGGGCCGACTCCTCATCGCTGTAGGTGCACTGCACACGCTGAATCTGAGGCAATTTTTTCAGTTCCGGCTCCACCGCTTTGCGATCCGCGGCCACCACCAACTCGGCACGCTCGACGCGCTGTGTGCGCGACCGCAGTTCGTCGAGGGTGCCGTCTCCCACGATGCGACCGCTATTGATAATCACAATGCGATCCGCCACCGCTTCAATCTCTTGGAGGATATGAGTCGAGAGCAGCACGGTTTTGTCATGCGAGAGTTCGCGAATCAGCTGGCGAATCTCTAAAATCTGGTGCGGGTCGAGCCCGGATGTAGGCTCATCGAGAATCACCACTTGCGGGTCGTGAATAAGCGCTTGGGCCAGCCCTACGCGTTGCCGGTAGCCTTTGGAAAGCTCGCGCACCAGCTTGCGAAACATCGGCTTGAGCCCACAGCGGTCTACCACCCAATCGAGACGCTGATGGAGTTGCCCGTGCGAGAGACCGCGGGCACGGCCGACAAAATGGAGGTAGTCACGCACCTCCATCTCCGGGTACAGCGGCAAAATCTCCGGTAGGTAGCCAATGAGTTTGCGCACTGCCAGGGGGTTGTCCAACACGCTTTCACCACCCACCGACGCCACGCCGGCGGTGGGGTACAGATAGGTCGTTAAGATTTTCATCGTGGTCGACTTGCCGGCGCCGTTCGGCCCGAGCAACCCCACCACCTCGCCACGCTCTACACTGAAACTCGCTTTGTGTAGCGCGACAACGGGTCCATAGTGCATGGAAAGATCCGTCACGGTGATCACGTCACAAACCTTCCTTTCTCCCGGCCTTCCGGAATCGTTTCGTTATGGTTGCCAACGTGGATATTTTCACGCCAGGCGATTGCCCGCGTGCCCTATGGATAGGAGAAAACGTTGATAAAAACACCCAAACATTGTACAACTCGCTCATTAAAAATATTCCCTGTCTACTGACCAAGAGTCAAGAAGGAACATGGTATGCTCGGCCACCTCGGTGTCAACGTGAGTGATTTAGACCGCGCCAAGACGTATTACGCGGCTTTGATGCCCCTGCTCGGGTTCGAACTGTACCGCGACGACCCGGACCAGTTTGCCTATCGCCGCGCGAGCGGCAAACCCGGCACCTATCTGTTTTTCTACCCCGCGCTGCAATCGAGCACGTTCTCCCGTCATCAGACCGGGCTACAACACCTCGCCTTCATCATGCCCACACGCGACGCCGTACACGCGGTGCACGCCAAAGTGGAAGCACTCGGCTCTGAGGTCGTCCATGTCCCGCAGGAATTTCCCCAATATCATCACGGCTATTATGCCACGTTTTGGCTGGAGCCCGACGGTATGATGTTAGAGGCAGTGTGTCACCGTCCCCCAGAAGCATGAGCCGAATCAACCGGCGGACCGAGAATACGACGTGTTTCCGATGCCCTGCTCCTGGAATCGGAAACACGTGTGGCAATCAAGTCCCTCGCGCTATTGAATCGCCGACTTCGGGGTGGCCACGATCCGCTTTACCTCAATGGCGTCGCGATCGAGCATCTCCGGCACTTTTGGCGCGATTTCGTTTTTCCAATAATCGCTTTCGTAGACCTCTTTGTAGAGCCGTTTGCGCTCTTCTTCACTAGAAAAGCGGCGAATCCAGACGTACAATCCGTCGTCTTCCTCACCCACAAAGCTGCCCATGATCACCATCCCCTTGGACACCTGAAAGGGAATGATTTCTTCTTCCATACACTTCACCCAGTTGTCGCGTTGCCCTGGGCGCATACGGTATTGACGCAGTTCATAAAACGTCGCTAAGTGTCTCCATCATTGCGAGGGTGGTAACCTTCGAGGGGACAGGTTAATATGCAACCCGACTATTATGTGCAAAGCTTGCATGATGTGCAAATCGCGCTCCACAGAAAGGGATCACATGACCCTACATCGCCTCGCCTTCTACGAACCCGGCCATTTCCACGCCGCCCTGACCCTGCGCGACGCCAACCCGAAGCTGGCTAACGACCTCCATCTCTATGCCACCGCCGGTCCGGAGCGCGATGCCTTTACCGATCTCGTCGAGCATTTTAATCGGCGCCCGGCACAGCCCACGCAGTGGCGGTTGCACATTCACGACGGCCCCAATCTCCAAGCGCGTTTGATCGCCGATGGCCATGCCGACGCAGTCATCCTGGCCGGCCAAAACCACCATAAACTCGAAACCATCGACCGCTTCACCCAGGCCGGTCTGCACGTCTTAGCCGACAAGCCCTGGCTCACAGACAGCCGACAACTGCCGTTTCTCGACCGGGTGACGACCGGGCCGCAACTCGCCATGGACATTATGACCGTCCGTCACAGCATCATGGCTCGCCTGTGCCACCAAGTCGTCAACACGCCGGCGCTCTTCGGTGGCTTTGACACCAACGCCGACCCGGCGATCGACATCGGCTCGGTGCACCATCTTTACAAAAGGGTCAACGGCCGCCCCTTGCGGCGCCCACCGTGGTATTACGATATTCGCATACAAGGCGATGGCCTGGTCGATGTGCAGTCTCATATGGTAGAACAGGCCCAATGGTGGGTGCTCGGCGATGCGGTGGGCGACTTTGCAAGCGACGTCATTCTCGACCACGCCCGCCGCTGGACCACTCCGGTACCGCCCGATTTGTTTCAAGACAGCACCGGTCTGGATGCCTATCCGGAGTCCATCCGACAATCGGTACAAGACGGTGCGTTACTCTACGCCTGTAACGGCGAGATTCGCTATCGCCTGCGAGACATTCGCGTGCGGCAGATGACAGACTGGCGGGCGCGCGAGCCCGAAGGCGGCGGCGATCTGCACAGCCTGACCCTGCGTGGCCGCCAGATCAACGTCATCGTGCGGCAGGGACCGGACACCGGCTACCGGGTGGAATTGCACCTTGAACCCGTGGCGGGTGCTGATGTCGAGACGGGGTTACACAGCGCTATTGGCCAATGGCAGGATCGCTTCCCCGGCCTCTCGGTGGCGCCCTCCGACCTCGGTTTTCGGTTTGTCATCCCGCCCGGGCTCGATCACCGGCACGAGGGCCACTTTCCCTTAGTGTTGAACACCTTTTTGACCTACCTCGACCGGGGCCAATGGCCAGAATCGTTGCAGGCGCGGATACGCCTGCGCTACACCCTGCTCGCCAGGGCGCTAGCGCTGGCGCTCGATGGAGAGGAGTGAGGTGCTGGCGCTCGGTTCGCCAGCGCTGTCGGCGCTCGTGGGCCCCATCTGGATCCGCGAGCCGATCGTGCACGTCGCGTGACGGGAAGCAGGAGAGCGTTAACGCGGCGGCAAATTCTCAATTTTTACCGGTTCTACCGCCTCAGCCAACTCAAACTGAAATATCTGCGAGTAAAAGTACAATTCCCCATCCAGGGCTCGTTTGATATTCTCCGCCCGGCGAAAGCCGTGCTGCTCGCCTTCAAAGGGTACGTACGCCACTGGTAAACCCTTGTCCCGCAACGCCTGGGCCATCGTCTCGGCTTGATTGGGCGACACGACACGGTCTTCCAGGCCCTGAAAAAGAATGAGAGGGCAGGAGAGACGGTCGGTAAAATGAATCGGGGATCTGGCTCGGTAGAGATCGCGCCGCTCGGGATAGGGGCCGACCAGGCTATCCAAATAACGCGATTCGAACTTGTGCGTCTCTCCGGCCAGGGCTTCGAGGTCGCTGATGCCGTAGTGGCTTGCCCCAGCGCTAAAGGTGTCGTGGAAAGTCAGGGCACACAGGGTGGTATAGCCGCCGGCACTGCCGCCAGTGATGGCCAGACGATTGCCGTCGGCGTCGCCGTGTTCGACTAAAAAACGGGCGCCGTTGACGCAGTCTTCGACGTCGACGATGCCCCACTCGCCGTTGAGCCGCTGCCGGTAGGCGCGCCCGTAGCCGGTACTGCCACCGTAGTTGACATCCAGAACAGCAAAGCCCCGGCTGGTCCAATATTGAATCCCCAAGTTGAGGGTAGTGGGCGCGGCCGATGTGGGGCCGCCGTGGCTTTTCACGATCAGGGGCGGGCGCTCTCCCACAGGTGCGGTGTGATCTTTGTTGGTGGGGGGATAGAACAGCGCATGTGCAGTCCGCCCTTGCGCGGTGGGAAACTCGATGGGCTCGGGGCTGGAAATATAGCCGGGATCGAGGGCCAGGTCGTTGGCGCGGCGCAGGGTGGTCAACGCTTGGGTATTGGAGTTGAATTGAAATTGTGCGACGGCGGTCACACGGGTGGGCGACCCGGCCTTCAAGACCACGCGGCCCGCCGAGGCCTGGAGGCCGGAGATATCGGTGTATGGCGTCTCGATCACATCGAACTGCCGGGTTTGCAGGTTCAGGCTGGCCAGGTGCCAGGTGCCCTGCTCGGTGTAGCTGCAGAGGATCTGATGGGTGGCTATAAAAGTATAGGTGGACATGCCGAATACCCACTGCGCCTGGCCGAATTCGGCAGTTTTGGGGCATAGCGGCTCGATGTCCCCGTCCCTCCAACGATACAGATTCCACCACTCGGTGCGGTCCGAGACAAAATGTAAGATGCCGTCCGGGGACCACTCGGGCTGGAAGATGGATTCCGCCACCCCGCCGGCCACTTGCGTCGCTTGTTTCAATGTACCGTCGTCTTGGACATCCCCGACCCACAGCTCGGTGCCGTCCCACGGCATATTGGGATGGTTCCAGGTCATCCAGGCGAGCTGCGAGCCGTCGGGGCTCAGACGTGGGGCGGCATAGAAATCGTTGCCCGACACCAAGACTTGCGCTTCGCCGGTGTGGAGGTCGATGCTGACGATGGTATTCACAGCTTCTCGGCTGGTCTCAGTATGGTCTTCCCGCACACAAATGAAACGATTGCGGCGCAAGTCGACCACCCCATCTGCGTACCGCCATGCCCCCTCCGGCGTAAGCGGTTCGGGCGCTTCGCCGCGATCTTGGCGATACAGGCGTTGGTCGGTAAAATCGGAGAAGTACAACGTGCCGCCGCTCACCGTAAAAGCGCCGCCACCGTACTCGTGCACTCGGGTGCGGACATTCAGCGGTGCAGGGGTGCGATCGATCGTACGACCGTCGGGGGTGCGCTGCACGATCACATTGCGCCCGCCTTCAGTGGGGCGCTGTTCCACCCAGTAGATATCGTCGCCGTCGAGGCACACTTGCCCAAGTCCGATGGCCGCAGAAACAATCGCGTCAGACGTGATGGGTGAGGTCCAGGAACCGTATGGAGTGGTCATGAGCAACCTCTTTCTCAACTGGCTGTCGCGCCCTTGCGGGCGCGACAAATTTATATAAAATCGGTCCCCATGAGTGGGAGTTTGATAGAAGGTGAGGTAGAGAGAGCAAGGGAGATCAGTGTAACACGACGCTGTTGTCAAACGTCACTAAAAAATCGATATTGCTCATCAACGGGACTTGCACTTCGTAGGCCACGCGGATGGTGGTCATGCGGGGCTGCGTTTTAATGTCGACATCGGACTTACCCACCCGGCGGACACTATTGATTTGCAAACGCTTGTTCAAGAGGACCCACAATTCGGCTGTGGATTTGCCGTGTAAATTCCCTTCGCTTTTCATCGATTCGAGGGAGCTGGCGACCCCAAAATGTTCGATATAGATCGGTGCTAGCTTAATGCCCACAAAACCCATCGTCCCAAAACACGCGATGCAGAGCAACACCGTCATGAGTGCCCCGCCATATTGTTCTTTCATTGTGTGCATGCGCAATTCCTCATATGAACCGTACCCAAGTGCCAAGGCGAAAATATCGCCCTCTTGTCGGCGTCAAACGCACATAACTTAAGCCTGACATGGAGCGCCCCGGACAAGGTTGCGCATGGCGCCATCTGGGGTCAAAATAAGAGAGGGAGATAGCTTACAAAGAGTGGGAAGACTCGTGGATCAGACACCGGCGATGGCGTCACAACTCAGGAGGGTGACAGAGCATGAGAGCCTCGCGGTTCTTTGTCCAAGGCCAACGACTCGCAGAAAACGATCGGCTTGACGAGGCACTCAAGGCCTTTGAACAAGCCCTGACCCGACTGCCCCAAATGCCCGGGGCGCACCTCCACTACGCCCTGGCCTTGTCGGATGCCGAGCGGCTTGACGAAGCGGTAGCCGCGATGCAAAAAGCGATGGCGATTGAGCCTCAAAATGCCGTGTTGCCCATGTTTCTCGGCCATATTTTATTCGATCATGCTGACTACGCAGGCGCCCAGGCGTGGTGTGAGCAGTCACTCGCACGGGATCCGCAGCAGCTCCGAGCCCGGGCCTTGTACGCCCTCATCGACTTGGCTGAAGGCCGTGTGGCACAGGGCTACGAACAGTTGCAACAGTCTCAGAGCCCGTCATTATCCATTTTGGCACGGCTCGCCTTTACATGTGGCCTGCACCCGCCGCCGCTCTTGTATCAGCAAGCCAGTTCCAGGTGGCAAAGTCGCTTGCTCCTGGTGGTGGAATCGCATCTCATGCGGGCCGGCAGCCACGTGCCGACGCTGGCCGATCGGCTCATCCACGACTCACCGCAGGCCCAGGCCATGGAGCACGTGAACGTGGTGGACCGCGTGCTCACCCCCTGTATCATGACGATCATCCGGCTGAGCTATCGCCTCCGCTACGCCGCTCAGCCCACCCAACGCGACATGTGGCTCCGTTATGCCCAGGCGGAGGCTGCTTACTTCTCGGCCCAGCCCGAGACCGCCACCGCCCTCTACGAAAAGCTCATGGCCAGCTTTTCGGAACCCCAGCGGCTCGAACAACGGCTTTACGAAATCGCCTATGCCCAGGGCGACTTTAAACGCGCCTGGAAACACTGGCGACGTTGGGTGCGTACCGCGGCGTCTGACCTGAGTCCCCTGGACCGATTACAGCAAGCCGAATTGCAATATCAGGTCGGCGACTACGAAGGGACGAAAGCCTCAATTGAGCAAATGACCGCCCTGCCTTGGCGCGATTTCCGCGTCCCCTATTACGAGGGATTATGTCACCTCCAGGCCGGCGCAAGGCGGCAGGCGCAACGTTGTTTTGTCGAGACCACGCGCCGACTCAATCCGAATATTGTCGGCGTGCGCCTCGATGAGTTGCACCGGCTGCACCACGCTCAGTCCGGTTCACCAGTCGTGGATCCGGCGGCGCGTCCATCGGTATAAGCCGTCCCCTTTTGTCCCTCTCCGTCAAATTGCGCTATGTCAGCGCCGGCATTTAGCGGCCTTGAAACGTTGCGGGGCGTTTTTCCAAGAAGGCCCGACGCGCCTCCTCAGCATCCGCCGAGCCGGACAAGATACCACCGGCATTTGAAGTCAGGATCATCGTGGTTTCAAGTGAGCTATCGGCCGCGGCACGTAGAATGCGCTTGCTGATCCACTGCACGAGAGGGGGCGTGCGGACCATGCGGGCACAGAGTTCGCGCGTGGTTTCTTCCAGCTTTTCCGACTCCACCAAATGGTTTAAGAGCCCCCACTCGTAAGCCCGCTTCGCCTCCAAGTGGCCCACGTAAGCAAACTCCAGAGCTCGGCCCAGGCCCACCATCTTGGGAAAATAATAGCTCCCGCCATTTTCCATGATTTGGCCCAACTGCTGATAGCCGATGAAACGCGTGTTCTCACAGCCGATGCGGATATCGCAGTGCAGCGCCATATCCATTCCGGAGCCCACTGCCGGCCCGTTGATCATCGCGATGGTCGGCTTGCGGACCTGAGAAATATCGCGGTGCAACTTGGTAAAGCCGTGAATAAAATGCTCGCGAGCCGCGTCCGGGCCGTCGAGGACATGGCGATTGCCGACAAAGTTTTCGCCCTTCATGTCATCGGGGGTATCGCGCTTCATGTCGGCCCCGGAGCAAAAGCCGCGCCCCACTCCGGTCAAGACCATCACCCGCACATTCGGATCGTCGTCCCCGGCGCGCATGTACTCCCCGACTTTGGCCACCGTGCCGTTTTCTTCCGCCGTGCCAATGAGGGCATTCATGCGTTCCGGACGGTTAAATTTGATCCACAAGATCCCGGTGTCTTCTTCAACTTCATAGAGTAAATAGTCAACGCGTTTCGGCCCCATATTTTAGTCTCCTTTCACCATGAGTTTTCTGTGAATGTCCCAAGACGCTGCCTGCCAAGCCCTCATCTGGGTGCCGCCCGGCGCCATCCGTGCGTGATGTCTACTTACCCCGTTGCGGGGATGATGGCAAGCTTTTTTCGACGGCGGACAGGTGACCCACTTTGCAACGCGCACGGTGCCGCACCGCACACCATGATTGCCTTGATTCTTTGAGACGTTGTGCATGTAGAGCCGCTCGATGATCACCAGGTGGGTTCGTTATTCTACCCCCGGTGCGGGTGGCAGCAATGGGGCAAAGGAAAACAAAATGCGCCCCAAGAACTCGTGCACTTTTGCCGTGGGGTGAATGCCGTCAAAATAGGCAAAGGCGTCAAAATTGGCGCCATTTTCACAATCCGGATGGAAACTCAACGCATTGTTGATGAGCAAAAAACATGCATCGGTCAGATTCTCGAGATCGTAGGCAATCGCATTGCTAATCACTGCCCGGCCACTAGTCAAGAGATCGACGAGCGCAATCTTCAAACCAAATGCGGTCCGCAGACGCTTCACTTCGTCCGCTAATGCCTGGTTGAATGTCTCGGTGCGGAGCGTGGCGATCTCCACGAGCGAGGGCATGCCGGTCTCCTCGGCCAGGCGCCGCGTTTCCGGAATCGCGCCGAGATCCGCCACATTGACCACGAGAAACCGCAGGGCGCCGGCGGTGGCCAGCGTCTCGATATTGGTGCCAATAGCGGCTGTGGCCTGAGTGAGAATCGCTTGTGCGGCCAGGTCTTCAGCATCTCGTGCCGCGCGTACATCATTGCCACCGATCATGAGCACGTAGAGGGCATCGGGGGGCGCCGCCTGACCGAGATTTTGCAAAAAAGCCCCGACTTGTGCCGTCAGATCAATCGCCTCGCTGCCGCGCGCTGTGGCCCCGGCCACGGCGTAGTTGGTTCCCTGGGCCGGCCCAATCAGATGCAATGACGCATGGGCCTCCAACCCAAGTAAGACGGCCAGAGTTTCCACCGCCACCGGCCCGTTCGACACCCGGTTCATGAAAAACGGCGGCGGAAAATTGAACTGTATCGAGGCCAAATTGCCCGTGTCGGACAGACTATCGCCAAAGGTATAAAGCTGACTAAACTGGGCCTTGACGTGAGAGGCTCCTAGGAGTAGCACGAGGCATAAGATGCCTCCCAAAATACGAAAACGCATGGGTGCCTCCTTGTCAATCCAGGGGGATAGATGCGTGACCCACAGGGGTCACGTGGTTTCGCGATAGCGTTCGATCACTTCCATATCGATATCGAGCCCCAAGCCAGGCCCATCCGGCACGGTAAAAACGCCCTCTTGGACACCCACAAAATCTTGAAAAATGCTCGCTTCAGGCGTGATGTAGAGATACTCGAGCCAGGCGGCACGCGGCGTGGCTGCCGCCAAGTGTGCCGTGGCCAATAACCCGGCGCCAAAATAGGGCGAGTGCGGGGCGAGCGTCACATTGTACGCCTCGGCCAACGCGGCGATTTTTCGCCATTCCGAAATGCCGCCGACTTTGGTGACACTCGGCTGAATAAACGTCGCGGCCCCGGTTTCGAGCATCCGGCGAAATTGATAGACGGTGCAGGCATTTTCACCCGTGGCAATGGGAATGCCGCTCGCACTGCCCAACTGTGCCAAGCCTTCAAAATCCTCCGGCGGCCACAGTGGCTCTTCGAGCCAATAAAGGTCTTCGGGCTCGCACAACTGGGCCATGTCCATGGCCTCTTCCGGGGTCCACGCACAGTTGATATCCATCATAATATTCGCATCCTCACCCGCCAGGTCGCGCGCGCGACGGAGGCTCTCGACGTCGATTTGATGTAGTTTCACCGCCCCATACCCCTCGTGCAGCGCCCGTTCGGTGACGATGCGCACATGCTCGGGCTCCGCGTAACGCACCAAGCTGGCGTAGGCGGGGATCTCGGTCTCGATCGCCCCGCCCAGCAGTTGATACAAGGGCATGTTGGCGCACTTGCCGGCCAAGTCCCAAAGGGCAATGTCCACCCCGCTGATGCCAAACGTGGTGATACCGTAACGGCCAAAGAGATGCGTTTGGCGGTACATGCGGTCCTGAAGCATGGAAATTTGTGTCGGGTCTTCGCCAATCAACAGCGGTTTGAGGGTTTCATTCACCACCGCTAGGGTGGCATGGGGCACGCCATAGGCAAAGGCTTCGCCATAGCCGGTCAGATCGCTATCGGTTTCCACCGTGACCAAAATCTGTTCCCGGAAACCGCCGGCAATCCACGGGTTGGCCAACTCATCTTGTGGTAGGGGGATGCGAATGAGGTCGGCGCGAACATCGGTAATCTGCATCGGTTTATGCCTCGCTGTCGTGTCAGGTATCATCCATAAAAATGAAATCAATAAGCCTTCAGCTGCCGCGTCTGCGGCAGCTGATTGAGCACCATGGCCAAGCGCTCGATCCCGTCTCGGATGTCGGTTTCAGTCATGGCCGCATAGCCCAGCAAAAGCCCGGCCTGGCTTGGTGGCGTCATGTAATACGGGGTCACCGCATACAGGCCCACGTCCGCACACGCGGCCTCTGCGATCAACGCGTCGAGTTGATCCGGAGCGACGTCGTGCAGCCAGACTAGGAGATGAATCCCCGCATTGGCGCCGGAAATCGAAATGCGCGACCCAAGGTGGCTGTCCAGTGCCGCTAACAATGCGGCGCGGAGTGCCGCGTTGCGAGTTCGGGAACGGCGCAAGTGGCGCTCGAAATGCCCTTCACGGATAAAATCCGTCAGCATTTCTTGCTCCAGGGTTGACGTGTGCCGGTCGGTCAGCCACTTGGCCGCTAACATCGGCTGCACCAAAGGCCGGGGCAAGACCATATAGCCGAGCCGCAACGCTGGGAACAGCACCTTGGAGAAGGTGCCCACGTAGATCACCCGACCGTTGCGGTCAAGTCCCTGCACCGCTTCCACCGGCCGGCCCTCGTAGCGGTATTCGCTATCGTAGTCGTCTTCGAGCACATAGGCATCCGTGTCCTCCGCCCACGACAAAAGGGCCAGGCGCCGGGCCAATGACATAATGGCCCCGCTCGGGTATTGATGCGATGGCGTCACAAAGGCCAAGCGCGCCTCCGATGCCCCCTCGGGCAAGGCCGCGACATCGAGCCCTTCGGCATCCACCCGACCAGGTAGCAGCTCGGCACCCGCCGCTAAAAACACCTGGCGCGCGCCCTGGTAATGGGGCTCTTCAATCACCACCCGATCCCCTGGATCCAACAGGACCCTGGCGGTGAGATCCAACGCCTGCTGAGAACCGTTGACCACCACAATCTGCTCTGGGTCGCAGATCACGGCGCGCGAGCGGCGCAAATAGTCGGCAATCGCCTCACGCAAAGGGCCATAGCCCTCGGGTGGCCCATAGCGCAGCGACCGCAGCGAGGCACTGCGCGCCCGCCGCGCCAGCAAACGGCGCCATATCTCGTGAGGGAAGTCTTCCACCGCGGGCAAACCGTAGCGAAAATCGTAACGCAACGCAGAAGGCCGAGTGGGGTCACTCGGGGGATTGAGCGGGGAGTTGGCCACCGCATGCCGCCCGTAGGCGGAGAGGCGAGGTGGCGCTGGAGGAGCGTACTCGACCGCCTCGGGCACCACGGCAGCAGTCAGCATGACGTCCGGCAAAGACGATGCCACATAGGTGCCGGAGCCGGTCTGACCCACGGCGTAACCCTCGGCCAGGAGCTGCTCGTAGGCCAGCAAGACCGTGTTGCGCGAGACGCCGAGTTCGCGCGCCATCGTCCGTGTCGCAGGCAAGCGGGTACCGGGCGCCAACTTCCCAGCTAAAATGGCGCTGCGCAGGGACTGATAGAGTTGTTGATAGAGTGCACCGGTGCCATCGAGCTTGACAAACATGCCGCTCCCCTTTTGTACCTGGACCTGGCTCTCACTATAACACAACGCCGTCGTGCACGCAGGACTTGCCAGGCCCTACCAAAGCGACTAAACTGGATTTCGCACCCTTTTATTTATTTTATTTTTATTTTTATTTACATTTACACTCACACTGGTAGCAACGAGAGACGGCGCGCCAAACGGCAGGCGGCATGGGCCCAAACGAGGCATAAATTAAGATGATCGTAGCACTTGCAGGCGGGGTGGGGGCGGCCAAGTTCTTACGTGGCCTCGTCGAGGTCATGCCCCCCGAAGACCTCACCATTATCAGCAATACCGGTGACGATATCGAGATGTTCGGCTTGCACATCTCCCCCGACATCGACATTGTCGCCTACACGCTGAGCGGTTTGGTGGATGACGAGCGCGGCTGGGGCATTCGTGGCGATACCTTTGACAGCCTGGACATGATGCGGCGCTACGGCGAACCCGTGTGGTTCAACCTCGGAGACCGAGATCTCGCCACCCATATTCTGCGCACTCGGCAACTGCACGCCGGCCTCAACTTGACCGCGATTACCACCGCGCAGTGTGCCGCCCTGGGCATTGCCTCACACATTTTACCGATGTGCGACCAACCCGTGCCGAGTATGATCCGGACCCCCGCTGGCTATTTTCATTTCCAAGAGTATTTGGTGCAACGTGGCGGCCGCGAAGACGTGCTGGAGGTGGTTTACCAAGACGTGGCCCACGCCTCGCCCGCTCCGGGGGTATTAGAGGCGGTGTCTCAGGCCGAAGCCATCTTATTTTGTCCCAGCAACCCCATTATCAGTGTCGGCACCATTCTCGCCGTCCCCGGCATGCGAGAGGCCATTCGCAGCAGTGCCGCACCGGTGGTGGCCATCAGCCCGATCATTCAAGGCGCCACCCTCAAAGGCCCTGCCGACCTCATGCTGCAAGGCCTCGGTTTTGAGGTCTCGGCCTACGGGGTGGCACAGTACTACGGCGATTTGCTCGACGGGTATATTCTGGACACGCTCGACGCCGACTTGGGGCCGCGGGTGGAAGCCCTGGGATTGCGGGTGAAAGTGACGAACAGCATTATGAAAACGCTCGCCGACAAAGTGGTGCTCGCCCATGCCGCTCTGACCTTAGCGAGGGCATGCTCGTGACCTACGCCGTCATTCCTGCAAAACATTTTGCAGGGGCCAAGCAGCGTTTATCGACGTTACTTGAGCCGCATGAACGGGTGCAGCTCGCCCGCGCCATGCTCACCGATACCCTGACCGCCTGCTGCCAGGCCATGGGCCTCGATGGCGTGGGGGTGGTGACCCATCACCAGGCCCCGGCCGAGATTGCCGCCTCGCTGGGCGCCGAGGTCTGGTGGGAGCCCGAGGCGGGCGGCCACAGCCGAGCCGTACAGTTTGGCGTGCAAACCTGCCTGCAACGCGGCATTCACACCATGCTGACCCTACCCGGCGATCTCCCGCTCATCACCCCGGCGGACGTGGAGGCCATGGCGCGAGCCGCCACGCCGTCCGTGCCGGTCGTGTTGGCCCCAAACCGCGATGATCTGGGCACCAATGCCATGCGTTTATCGCCACCCGACTGCCTCACGCTAGCGTTTGGGCACGATAGTTTTCAGCGTCATCTCCACCTCGCGGCGGCACATCAGCTCGCCGTTGAAATTCGCCGTTTGCCACGTCTCGCCCTCGATATTGACGAACCCGAAGATCTGGCGTTCTTTGCCGCCCATCGCCAGGCCGGGCACAGCCTCGACGTGCTGACCCGTCTCGGTCTGTTGGAGCGCTTGGCGTCCATCCCAATTCCTCCATTGTATGAGCTATGATCATGTCTATAAAAACTCCCGAAGTAAAAATTCTTGGCATCCCGGGCATTCCCATTGTGGAACAAGGCCATGACCTGGTAGCGCTAATCCACGACGCCGCCACCGCCGCCCAATTGACCTTCGAAGCCGGCGATGTGTTAGTCGTCACGCAAAAAATCGTGTCCAAGGCCGAGGGCTGTTTGATCTCGCTTCAAAACATCACCCCCAGCCCGTTCGCCGAGGCGTATGCACGGCAATGGGATAAAGACCCACGCAGCGTGGAGGTGGTGTTGCAGCAATCGCGCCGCATCGCCAAAATGGACCGGGGGGTCGTCATTGCAGAAACCCATCACGGGCTGATCTGTGCCAATGCCGGGGTGGATCAATCCAATATCGAAGGCGAAGAGGTCGTGGCCGTGCTGCCGCCCGATCCCGATGGCTCGGCTCGCGGCATTCGCAACGGCCTCAAAGCGCGCACGGGCGTGGACATCGCGGTGATTATCGCCGATACTTTCGGCCGCCCCTGGCGCGAAGGGATCGCCAACGTCGCCATTGGCCTGTCCGGCATTAAGGCGATCAGAGACTATACGGGACTGCACGATGCCCAGGGGTACGAACTCCGCGTCACTGCCCTGGCGGTGGCGGATGAACTGGCGTCTGCTGCAGAGCTGGTGATGAACAAACTCGACAATGTGCCGGTGGCGTTGATTCGCGGCTATGATTATCCGCGCGGTGAGGACACGGTGGCGGACTTGATGCGAGCGCCGGAGAGTGATTTATTTCGCTAGCCGTGAGGGCAAAGGAGAACTTAGTGATTGTCAGTATTCTCGGTGGAACGGGAGATCAAGGGCCGGGGATGGCCATGCGTTGGGCCAAAGCCGGTATCGAGGTGATTATCGGCTCGCGGCAGCAGGAAAAGGCTGTCGGGGTGGCCGCGGAGTTGAATCGGGAACTCGGCCAGGATCTCATCAAAGGGATGGCCAATCCAGAGGCGGCAGCGGCCTCTGATATCGTGGCGCTCACCGTGCCGTTTGCAGCCCACAATCCCACCCTGGCATCGGTGGCGGATCACCTGCGTGGCAAGATCCTCATCGATGTCTGCGTACCTCTAGATCCGGACAATGTGCGCAAAATGCAATACCCGGCATCGGGCTCGGCCACCCAAGAGGCGCAAGCGCTGTTGGGCGACGGCGTGAAAGTCGTGGCCGCGTTCCAAAATGTCTCGGCCACGGAGTTGCGCCATCTCGATCACGACATCGACTGCGATGTGCTGGTGTGTGGCAATGACCGGGGCGCACGGGAAACCGTGATGGCATTGGTGGAGAAGATGGGCATGACGCCGGTGGATGTCGGCTTGGCCTATAATGCGCCGATTGTCGAAGGGCTAACCGCCATGCTCATTGGTCTGAACATTCGCAACAAGGTAAAAGGTAGTGGCATTCGGATTACTGGCTTGCCATAGCCTACCGAAGGATGAGCTTATGAGTGATAGGGCATGAGCGCCCACGCCCCATTTGACGCGGCGGTCGTCGGCAGTGGCCCTAATGGCCTCTGTGCGGCGATTGTGCTGGCCCGCGCCGGGCTGTCCGTCGTGGTGTACGAGAGCCGGGCGACCATTGGTGGTGGCGTGCGAACCGCGGCAGTGACCTTGCCGGGATTTCGCCACGATATCTGTTCGTCCATCTATCCAATGGCCATCGGCTCACCGTTTATGCGCACCTTGCCCCTCTCCGAGCACGGCCTCGAATGGATTCACCCCCCGGTCCCACTCGCCCACCCCCTCGATCTAGAGCCGGCCATTTTACTCGAACGCGCGGTGGATGCGACCGCGTCTCACCTCGGTGAGGATGCCCTGCGCTATCGCCGTATGATGACACCTTTCGCAACCCGCTGGGAGGCCCTGGCGGCAGACGCCATGGCGCCTCTGGGGATACCTGCCCACCCCTGGCTCATGGGGCGTTTCGGGTTGCAGGCCTTGCGTTCGGCAACCTCTCTGATGCAATCGGCCTTTCGCGGTGCTCGCGCCCGTGCCTTATTGGCGGGGTTAGCCGCACATTCGGTGTTGCCACTCGATATGATGCCGTCCGCTGCCATCGGGCTCATGCTCGGCTACGCTGCCCACGCCGTGGGTTGGCCGATGCCTCGGGGCGGCGCACAACAGCTCAGCGAGTCCCTGGCCTCGCTGCTCCGGACTCTAGGGGGAGTGATTCAAACCGACACCCACATCGCCTGCATCGACGAGGTGGAAACCAGTGGACCGATCTTGTTCGACATTTCGCCGTATCACCTGGCCACAATTGCCGCCTCAGCCCTGCCCGAGGGCTATTGCCGCCGCTTGCGCGCCTATCGCTACGGCCCTGGAGTGTTCAAAATCGACTGGGCCTTAGACGCCCCCGTCCCCTGGCGCGACACCGCCTGCGCCCTGGCGGGAACCGTGCATTTGGGCGGCACCTACGAGACCATTGCGGCCAGCGAACGCGCCATGTGGGAGGGGCGCTATGTCGATCAGCCCTATGTCTTATTTGCTCAGCACAGCCTCTTCGATGCGACCCGCGCCCCAGAAGGCAAGCACACCGCCTGGGCCTACTGCCACGTGCCCAACGGCTCGACCCGTGACCTGACCGCGACCATCGAGAACCAAGTGGAGCGCTACGCCCCCGGCTTTCGCGATTGTATCTTGGCGCGCCACACCATGCATGCCATGGACTACGAAGCCTATAACGACAACTGTGTGGGCGGGGATATTAATGGCGGCGCACCGATTCTGAGCCAACTTTTCACCCGCCCTCTCGTTCAACTCAATCCCTATACAACGCCGAACCGGCGTCTCTATTTATGCTCTGCCGCCACCCCCCCGGGCGGCGGGGTACACGGCATGTGCGGTGTCTATGCAGCCAACGCCGCGCTCAAGCGCTGGCGTCGATGATGACGCGGTGGGCGGGGAGAACCCAACTCTTGATCCATCAACGACTTTCGACCCGCGCCCAACCGCCCAGAGGCGGCGAATGCGTTCATCCAAAAGATGAATTATTTTGGCGAGCTGTCTTAGCGATCGATCTCGCCGAGCACGATGTCCAGACTCCCGACCGTCGCCACCGCATCGGCAATCAGGCTGTTGCGGCCAATTTCATCAATCGCGCTGATCGCCGTAAAACACGGCGAACGCCCTTTACAACGAAACGGCTTGTCCGACCCATCGCTGACGATATAGAAGCCGATCTCACCCCGAGGCGACTCGGTGCGCATGTACGCATCGCCCTCGGGCGGGCGTATCCGCCGGGGCGTCGCGCTGTTGGGGTCGCCACTGGGCAATTGATCCAACGCTTGGCGGAGGATTTTGATCGATTCGATCATTTCGCGAACCCGTACCATATAACGGTCCCAGGCGGAGCCTAGGGGGCCAAACTCGCCTGTGCCAATCGGGATCTCAAATTCAAAGCGGTCGTAGATGCCATAGGGCTCCTCCTTACGCAAGTCCCACCGCACCCCGCTCCCCCGGAGATTCGGTCCGCCCAGACCGTAGCTCACCGCCACCTCCGGCGAGATGATACCGACATTGGCAGTGCGTTCGATGAAAATTTTGTTAAACGACAAGAGATCGTTTAACTCTTGGATCCGGGGCTCAAAATACGTGAGGAAATCCCTCGCCTGGCGGGCAAAGTTATCCGGGAGATCCTGCATCACGCCACCGATCCACAGATAGTTGTACAGCAGCCGAGCGCCGCTTGCCCACTCAAACAAATCGAGAATTTTTTCCCGGTCGCGAAAGCACCATAGAAACGGCGTGATCGCCCCCACATCGAGACCAAACGTGCCGATCGCCAGCAGATGGCTGGCAATGCGCTGCAGCTCCGCCATAATCACGCGGATATACTGCAGCCGCTCCGGGACATCCGTCAACCCCATCATCTTTTCCACGGTGAGGGCGAATCCCAATTCCATCGACATCGCGGCCAAGTAGTCCATGCGATCCGTGTAAGGGATGACTTGCGGATAGGTCATCGCTTCGGCATGTTTTTCGAAACACCGGTGCAAGTAGCCGATGTGAGGGGTAATTTTCTTCACCAATTCCCCGTCCATCACCAGCTCGAGCCGCAACACCCCGTGCGTACTCGGGTGCTGCGGCCCCATCTGCATAATCAAATCATCGCCTTGGCGCTCATAACTGAGACGCAGATCGTTGCCAACGGCTTCCTGAATTGCTGGACTCATTACCATTTCCTATCGCCTCGCTAGTCCGCCACCGCTGCTTTTTCAGCGTCTCGCGCAGCTTTCTTAGCCGCCTCTTCCTCGTCAAACGCACGGGATTTGCCCTCGAGTTCCCCAGCTTGGTCCGGGGTGATCTGTGCGAAGTGGTAGAGCAGATCAAACCGATCGGGCGCCGCATCTTCAAAGCTCGGCGTCATGTAAATACATTCCGTGGGACACGGGTAGGTGCACAAATTACAGTAACAACACTTTGCCATATCGATGTCAAACACCGGCATGTGCAACCGTTTTTTATGCCCCGTGGTGGTTTCTTCCACCTCATCCGGAATCGCTTTGATCGTCTCAATCGTAATGCACCGCACCGGACACGCCCGCTCGCACTGTGCACAGCCGATACAATCATCCATATTGACGAACAACTGCATGCGGGAATTGGGCGGCAATTCCCATCTCTCATCTGGGTATTGCAAGGTCACTGAGGGACGGAAGAGCTGTTTCCAAGTCAACCGCATCCCCGTCAGCGGGGTGGTAAACCCTTGCCAAATGTTAGAAAAATACTGACGCATCATCATTCCTCACTTCGCTTAATCCCGATCCTGCGTAAGATAGACGTCCATACCGGCGCCGGGCGGATCTTCCGTGTAAGGCACGCGAATCCCGTGATAAAACTCCTGCACCTCATAATCTTTGCGCAAGGGAAAGCCATCCCAGTCGTCGGGGAGCAGGATGCGCCGATGATCGGGATGGCCCTCAAACCGCATGCCGCACATATCGTAGGCTTCCCGCTCGTGCCAGTCCGCCGTGCGCCAAATATCCGATACCGTAGGCACCAAGCCGCCGTCGCGGGGGACTTCCACCTTGACAGTCAATTTGTGTCGATGGGTCATCGAGGCGAGGTGGTAGACCACGCCAAGCGTTTTCTCCGCGCCATAATCCACACCGCTCAAGCACATCAACGAATCGAATTGGAGTTCGGCGTCGTGCCGCAGATAATCGCCAATCTCATGCATGGCCGCAGTCTCCACGACCACATAGGGATCACAGGCATCGCCATTAAATTCGCGTACGCGTTCCCCGAACTGCGCTTGTAATTTCTGATGAATGTCTTCAGGGGTCATCACGGATCATCCTTTTTACTTATCCGCTCGGCTTATCTTACGCATCGGCGCCCGGCACTGGCAGACCGGCTTGCAAGCGCATGGCGCGCGAGCGCGCCTTGGCCACCATGATCCGCTCCTCTTTGCTCAACTCACTAAATGGCTTGCTCAACAGCTCAGCCGGCACCTCCGCCAGCGGATCGTTAGCGTCCACACTCGCCTCGGTCGCCTCTGCCGGCTCGTCTTCAGCCGCTGACGCCACGGCCTCCGCCACGCCATTGGCTCCAGTCGCCGCGACATCGGCGCCCGGCACCGGCAGACCGGCCTCCAAGCGCATGGCGCGCGAGCGCGCCTTGGCCACCATGATCCGCTCTTCTTTACTCAACTCACTAAATGGCTTGCTCAACAGCTCAGCCGGCACCTCCGCCATCGGATCGCCAACCGGCTCCGTGCTGGCCACCGAGTCCTCCGCTGGCGCCGCGGCAGTTGGAGCGGCTGCCGCAGGGGCATCATCCTGTCCCGGTATGGGCAGACCGGCCTCGGCGCGCATAGCGCGCGAGCGCGCCTTGGCCACCAGAATCCGTTCTTCCTTCGTCAATTCACTAAACGGCTTGTTCATCAATTCCGCCGGCACCGCCACCTCAGCGGCGGCGGCAGGCGCGCCTGCCGCCGCGGCCTGTTTCGGGGCCGCTTGCTTAGCTGCCCCTTTCTTCGGAGCCGCCTTTTTAGCTGCCACCGCAGCCTTGGCCGCTAATTGCGGGGCCGGGCGCACCAGTTTGGCCGGTTCTTTGAGTTGGGCTTGAAATGATCCGCTCCAAATTTTTTCTTGCAGCTTCAGGAACGCTTCGAGTAGCGCCTCAGGACGTGGCGGACAACCGGGGATATAAACATCCACCGGTACCACTTTATCCACGCCTTTCAAGACGTGATAGCCATGTTCCCAGTACGGACCGCCAGAAGTGGCGCAGCAGCCCATGGAAATCACATACTTGGGCTCCGGCATTTGCGCATAGAGACGCTGAATCCGGCTCGCCATTTTAATGGTCACGGTACCCGCCACAATCATGACGTCAGACTGGCGCGGCGTGGCCCGGAAAGCGCCGGCACCAAAGCGGTCCAAATCGTACCGCGCAGCACCGGTGGCCATCATTTCAATCGCGCAACACGCCAGACCGAAGGTCATGGGCCACAACGACGAAAGACGCGCCCACGCAAAGAGTTTAGTCACCCCAAACATGTGTAGGAAACGGGCCAAGCGGTAATTCTGGGCCCATTTGGTGAGTTCATCAGCACGCGTTAAAAAAATTTGATCATCAACTTTGGTCCCGGGGATGGAACCATTCTTTTGCAGCCTAGAATTCGTATGGGTGTCGACCATAATGGATGCCTCTCTGTGGCCAAGGCGCCTTTTTTTACCAACCTACATTGCCTAAGTCGCATAAACATAACGCATGCGGCTCAGCCCAGTCAATACTCGCGCGGCTCACGCAACCACACGTCGATGCGATCCATATGGCTATCCACATGGACTATAGGGCTCGGTTTTGTGGTCTCAATCTCAAAGAATATCTCGATATCATGACGAGGCCGGCTCGCCGGCACTGCCGTTGATGGGATGAGCTATTTTGCCATAGTTCACGTCCCGGAAGCAACCGGCAATCGAAATGGGGTGCCGGAATGCTTGACAGCCCCCTTCGCCCACGCTACCATCAGGTGCGCAATTGCGACCGTGTGACTGGACGCAACGGTTTCGTCACACGATCGCATGAACCGGCTCCGTCGAACGCGTCATGTCATATTGATAAAAAGTTGCGATAAAAAGTTGCAATGTATACGCACGTCGCTGCCGTTTGCACACCGTATCAGCGGGAGCGCAGCTTGCAGATGGCTGACCCCTCCTCGTACCAACCATAATGGTTTGATGATCTGCATATCATGCAATAACATATGTATAGCGCTCACCTAACTTATATGTATAGCGCTTATATGTATAATATGGGTTCCTCGGCCTCGCGGTGCCCCCCTTTTCGGTCTACCTGTGCAGGGTGATTGCCGCTAGTATACATGGAGGTCTCTGGTGTCAGTGCCCGCTTACAATGCAGTTTCACCACAGATTCTCACCGTGTCAGAAGTGACTCGGGAGATACGCGATCTCCTTGAAGGAACCTATCCAAAGGTTTGGATCGAGGGGGAAATCTCCAACCTGCGTGTGGTCCATAGTGGCCATGCTTACTTCACGCTAAAAGATGCGAATAGTCAACTCCGGGCGGTGATTTTTCGCTCGGCATGGCGCCAACTCCCTTTTACCCCTGAATCCGGTATGCACGTCGTCGCCCAGGGGCGCCTCTCCGTTTATGAGCCCAGAGGCGATTATCAGCTTCTGGCGACATTCCTTGAGCCCAAAGGCATTGGCGCCCTTCAGTTGGCCTATGAACAACTGCGCGACCGCCTCTTTCAAGAAGGCCTCTTTGATGAGGCCCGCAAGCGCTCGCTGCCGCTCGTGCCGCAGCGCATCGGCATTGTCACCTCGCCAACTGGGGCGGCAATCCGCGATATTATCCAAATCGTGCACCGGCGCCGGGCCAACGTCCATCTCTATCTGTATCCAGTTCGCGTACAAGGTCAGGAAGCGACGCAGGAGATCGCTCAAGGCATTGCCAGACTCAATGCCTTTGAGCCGCGTCCGGAGGTCATCATCATTGGGCGCGGTGGGGGATCGCTCGAAGATTTGTGGTCCTTCAACGAAGAGCAAGTCGCGCGGGCCATTGCGGCTTCGGAAATTCCGGTGATTTCCGCCGTGGGACATGAAATTGACTATACGATTGCCGACTTTGTCGCCGACCTGCGCGCTTCGACGCCCTCTGCTGCCGCCGAACTTGTGGTGAAGAGCGAAGCGGAACTCCGTCAGCAGTTAAACTCACTGATTGCCCGCATGCACACGGTTGTACAATCTCGTCATACCCAAGCGCAACAGTCACTCAATCATCTTTTCAACAGTCGTCCGCTACGTGAGCCGCACCGTTTTGTAGAGACGTTGCAACAACAAGTAGACGACCTGACATTACAACTTGAAAAAGGTTGGCAAAACAGCTCGCAGGAGCGTGCCAAACACCTCCAACATGCCACCCGGTCCCTGGCCAGACTCAACCCGAGGGTCCGTTGGCAACGTCTCTATACGCATCTCACCACGCTTGAGCGACGTCTGCAACATGCCGCGAAGTCTCGCCTGGTACGACGAGGGGAAACCCTGGGGGGGCTAAGTAGCCGGTTGCATGCCTTGAGCCCACTTGCGGTCCTTGGGCGCGGCTACAGTTTGTGCCGGGATCCGATATCCCGGCAACTTGTCTCACGCACTGCACTCGTTCACTCCGGCCAACGAATCGAGGTGCTCCTGCAAGATGGACAGTTGACCTGTACCGTTGATGATATAGACTCAAAGGAGCCAGACTATGGCCGACCTGACATTTGAACAGGCGTTGAGACGCCTTGAGGAAATTGTCGAGGCACTGGAAACGGAAGACCTCGATCTCGACAAATCGTTAAAGTTTTTTGAAGAGGGCGTGTCGCTTTCACGCCACTGCAATCAACAGCTGCAAGTGGCGGAAAAGCGCATTGACGTCTTACTCAGCAAGGCTGACGGCACCCTTGCGACCGAGCCATTTGTCTTACCTGATGACTCCTCCAGTCAACCTGGGGACGAGCCCCCATTTTAAGTCAGACGCATTTAGCCAGACGCATTTAGCCAGACGCACTTAGAAGGAGACCCGGAGTTATGGATACTCTGGAGGCATACTTGCACCGACAGCAACAACGCGTCGAGACAGCGTTGGACCAGTGGCTCCCCGCGCTCGACCAATATCCTCCGGGGTTGATGGATGCGATGCGCTACAGTGTCTTTGCCGGTGGCAAACGTCTGCGGCCGACGCTGATGTTGGCTGCAGCCGAAAGTGTCGGTGGCGATAGCGAACCGGTGCTGCCAGCGGCTTGCGCAATTGAATGTATCCACACCTACTCGATGATTCACGACGACCTTCCCGCCATGGATGATGACGACTACCGCCGAGGCAAACCGACGAACCACATCATCTACGGTGAGGCCATCGCCATCTTGGCCGGCGATGCCCTGTTGACCCACGCGTTTGAAATTTTGAGCAGCCCGGACCTAACAGAGCGATTCTCCGCCGAGGTCCTCCTGCAAGTGAGCCGCTGCATGGCGACCGCGGCCGGCAGCTTTGGCATGATTGGCGGTCAAGTCGTGGACATGATCTCAGAAGGCCAGGTCGTGGATCTCTCGGTGGTCGAATATATTCATCGCCACAAAACCGCGGCCCTGATCGAAGCGTCGACCACGGTGGGCGGTCTTCTCGGGGGCGGCAGCCCGGAGCAAGTTGACGCGCTTCGTGCCTTTGGCCATCAAGTCGGATGGGCATTCCAAATTACAGATGATATATTGGATGTTGAGGGCAATGCGGCAACCCTTGGCAAAGCTGTGGGCCGCGATGCCGAACTCGACAAGGCCACCTATCCGGCAGTTCTCGGCCTCGAGGCATCACGCCAGCGCGCCACGGAACTGATGCAACACGGTATCGAGATGCTCCACACGTTTGGCGATCGTGCTGAGCCCCTCCGGCAGATTGCCGCCTACATTGTCTCGCGGGATATTTAATTCAGGTGCATTCCCCCATAAGATGATTTAACAGGATGCGGAAATGGCCTACGTTCCAGTGAGTACCCTATAAACGGAGAGAGTTATGTATCCGTTGCTTGACACCATTCATGGTCCTGAGGATCTCAAACGGCTGTCGCGTGGTGAGCTCTTGCGCTTAGTTGATGAAATTCGTCAACGGCTTCTCGAAGTGGTGTCCACCAATGGCGGCCATCTGGCGTCGAATCTCGGATCGGCGGAACTGGCCGTGGCCCTGCACTATGTCTTCGACTCGCCCCATGATCAAATCATCTGGGATGTCGGCCATCAGGCCTATCCGCACAAATTGCTCACTGGCCGTCACGAGCGCTTTCACACGGTGCGCCAATATCAGGGGATTAGTGGCTTTTGCCGCCGTGAGGAAAGTCCTCACGACATTTTTAATGCCGGCCATGCCGGCACCTCGATTTCCGCAGGTCTCGGTATTGCGGAAGCGCGCGATCAATTGGGCCAAGATTTTCACGTGGTCATGGTGATCGGCGACGGCGCGCTGACCGCCGGGATGGCCTGGGAAGCGATGAGCAACGCAGGAGCCCTGCAGAAAAACAAGTTCATCGTCATCCTCAATGACAATGAAATGTCCATCTCGCCCAATGTTGGGGCCATTTCCGAGCATCTCAATCGCATTATTACAGGCCAAGTCTACAACACCATGCGCCACGAGACAGAACGTCTGATCAAGCAAATTCCCGGTGTGGGTAGACTCATGAACAAGGCCGCGGAGCGAATCGAAGAAGTGGTCAAAGGCGCGCTCGTTCCGGGCCGCATCTTTGAGGATTTAAAGTTTCGCTATTTCGGCCCTATCAATGGGCACAATCTGCCGCTTGTACTAGATACCCTGAAAAACGTCAAACAACTCGACGGACCCCTGCTGTTGCATGTCGCCACCAAAAAAGGCATGGGCTATAAAATTGCCGAGGCCGATGCGGTGACCTATCACGGCCCCTCTCCGTTTGATATTGAAACCGGCTCGTTCAAACCGAGTAGCGGCCCGCCGAAGTACACCAATATCTTCGCGGACTCCCTCATCCGCCTGGCCCAGGACGACCCGCGCATTGTCGCCATCACCGCCGCGATGGCTTCCGGCACCGGCTTGGATAAATTTGCCAAGGTCTTCCCCAAACGCTACTTCGACGTGGGCATTGCCGAACAGCACGCCGTGACCTTCGCAGCCGGCATGGCCACACAGGGGCTCAAACCGGTTTGTGCCATTTACTCCACCTTTCTGCAGCGCGCTTATGATCAAGTGATTCACGATGTCTGCCTGATGCGCTTGCCAGTCACGTTCGTCCTCGATCGCGCCGGTCTCGTCGGCGAAGATGGCGCGACGCACCACGGCATTTTTGATATGACTTATCTGCGCCCGCTGCCGGGGATGGTCATCATGGCGCCCAAAGACGAAAACGAACTCCAGCACCTGCTCAAAACCGCCCTCGACTATCCCGGTCCGGCAGCGCTGCGCCTTCCTCGCGGTGCCGCGGAAGGAGTTGACATGGATGCGGAGATCGAAGCCATTCCACTCGGCCAGGGCGAAGTCCTGCGCCACGGTGACGACTTGACCGTCGTGGCTCTAGGCGCCATGGTCTACCCGGCCCTGCAAGCGGCAGAGATCGTACAGGACGAGGGCATTGACGTGACGGTGATCAATCCTCGCTTTGTCAAGCCGCTCGATGACAAATTAATTCTGCATCATGGTCGCCGTACCCAGGCCTTGCTGACGGTCGAAGATCATGTGGGTCACGGAGGCTTTGGCAGTGCGGTGCTCGAAGTCCTAGCCGATCATGAAGCGACCGATATCACCGTGTTGCGCCATGCCTTGCCGGATGACATTATCGAGCATGGGGCCCAAAACCTTCTGCGCCGCGATTTTGGCCTCGATGCAGCAGGTATTGCCGACAAGATGCGCCAGCTTTACGCCATGCGTCACCGGCAGGATGCGACAAGTTTTAAATAGCGTAGAAATGCTCACTCAAATCACTATGTCTGAACACCAACGTCTCGACACGCTCGTCCATCAGCGCGGCTTGGCCCCAAGCCGCGCCCAAGCCCAAGCCCTTGTTCTAGCCGGCGCCATTACGGTTGATGGCCGCCGCATCACGCAGGCCGGGACCCAGGTCTCCACTACCGCCTCGCTCGCGTGTCTCAAACCGGCTCGTCGCTATGTCAGCCGGGGCGGCGAAAAACTTGCTGCCGCCCTAGAGGCCTTTCATCCCGCCATCCGCGACCGCATATGCCTTGACATCGGCGCCTCTACCGGCGGCTTTACCGACTGCCTGTTACAGGCCGGGGCGCGGCGCATCTATGCCGTCGATGTCGGCTATGGTCAACTCGACTGGCGCCTGCGGACCGATGACCGCGTGGTGGTCTATGAACGCACCAATGCCCGCTATCTCCAGCCCCAGGATTTCCCTGAGCGGGCGCAAGTCTTAACGGTCGATGCGTCGTTTATCTCGCTGCGGCTCTTACTACCAGCTTTAGTCGAGCTACTGGAGCCGCATGCCGAGGTCATCACGCTCATTAAACCTCAGTTTGAGGTGGGCAAAGGGCAGGTCGGCAAGGGTGGGGTGGTGCGCGATCCACAACTGCATTACCAGGCGTTGTTCGACGTGCTTACCATTGCTCAAGCATGCGGGCTTGGGGTACGCGGTGGGATCGCGTCGCCATTGTCGGGGCCGAAGGGGAATCGGGAGTTCTTAGCGCATTATCGTCTTGGGGCCGTCATGCGTCCACTGGAGGCCCTACACGCCCTGTCCAAAGGGCTTATAACCTATTGAAATTATTAACCAATCATTTTCCCTTGACTCTATCTAATCCTGTTGCATAATTAGTTGCACCAACTAACGACCTGAGCAATTCAAAAGTCCGGATAAGCGTCTCTTTGTTGTGCTGCCACAGATTAATTTGGACTTTGCAGATCAAACATCTCCAAGGGAAAACGACGAAACGCAAAGGAGGAACGCGTGACGGAAGCATCACAGATTATCTACACAAAAATTGACGAGGCCCCCGCCCTCGCCACTCACTCATTGCTCCCCATTCTCCAGGCATTTACCAAGGATTCCGGTATCGAGTTGGGCACCTGGGATATCTCGCTAGCCGGCCGTATTATCGCCAATTTCCCGGACCATCTGACGGACGAGCAAAAAATCCCCAATTATCTGACCATGCTGGGAGAGTTGTGCGAGAAGCCAGAGGCGAACATTGTCAAACTGCCCAACATTAGCGCTTCCATTCCCCAGTTAAAAGGCGCCATCAAAGAGTTGCAAGACAAGGGATATAAGATCCCCGACTACCCCGATGACCCCCAAACGGACGAAGAACGAGACGTGTTTAATCGCTATGCCAAAGTGCTAGGCAGTGCGGTCAACCCGGTCCTTCGGGAAGGGAACTCCGATCGCCGGGCCGCCACGTCAGTCAAGGAGCATGGCAAGAAAAATCCCCACCGCATGATGCAGGACTGGCCTGAGGTGTCCAAGACTCGCGTCGCTCATATGGACAGTGGCGATTTCTACGGCAGCGAAAAAGCCGTGACCCTGCAGGAAGACGGGTCGGCCTCCATCGAATTTGTTGCCGGCGACGGTAGCGTGTCCGTCCTCAATGCCGATATTCCTTTGTTGGCCGGTGAGATCATCGATTGTGCAGTAATGAATGTGAAGGCGCTGCGCGCGTTTTACGAAACGCAGATAGAAAACGCCAAAAACAGCGGCGTCTTGCTCTCCTTGCACCTCAAGTCCACCATGATGCGGGTGTCCGATCCAATCATTTTCGGCCACTGCGTGTCGGTCTACTACAAAGACGTGTTTGAGAAACACGGTGCAGTTCTCGAAGCGCTCGGGGTCAATCCCGACAATGGCCTGGCTGAGATCTACAGCCGAATTCAAAGTCTGCCGGAGGCTCAACGGGCAGAAATCGAGGCGGATATCCAGGCGGTGTATCACACTCGCCCGGAGCTCCTCATGGTGAACTCCAACCGGGGCATCACCAACCTGCATGTCCCCAGCGACATCATTGTCGACGCCTCCATGCCGGTCATCGTCCGCGACGGTGGCCGCACCTGGGGTCCCGACAACGAGCTGCACGACACCCTCGCGATGATCCCCGATCGCGCTTATGCCACCATGTATCAGGAGATTATCGAAGATTGTCAACGGCATGGCGCCATTGATCCCGCCACCGTAGGTAGCGTCTCCAATGTCGGGCTGATGGCCCAAAAGGCTGAGGAGTATGGCTCCCACGACAAGACCTTTGAAGCGCCCGCCAACGGGACGATTCGGGTGGTGGATGCGTCGGGCACGACGCTGATGGAACAGAGCGTGGAAGAAGGCGATGTCTTTCGGATGTGCCAGACCAAGGACGCCCCGATTCAAGACTGGGTCAAGCTCGGGGTCAATCGGGCCAGGGCCACCGGTGCTGCCTCCATTTTTTGGCTCGATCCCAACCGCGCCCACGATGCCGAGCTCATTAAAAAGGTGAACACCTATCTGCCCATGCACGACACCGTCGGCCTAGACATTCGCATCATGCCGACGCTCGAGGCGATGCGAGCCACCCTCGAACGCAGCCGAGCGGGCCAGGACACGATTTCTGTGACCGGCAACGTGTTGCGCGATTATTTGACTGACCTCTTCCCCATTCTGGAGTTGGGCACGAGTGCCAAGATGCTCTCCATCGTCCCCCTGCTCAACGGGGGTGGCCTCTTCGAAACGGGGGCGGGCGGCTCTGCCCCTAGACACGTGCAGCAGTTCCTCGAAGAGGGCCATTTGCGGTGGGATTCCCTGGGTGAATTCTGCGCGCTGGTGGCCTCCTTCGAACACTTTGGCAATGTGTTTAAAAACGACAAGGCGCAGATCCTCGCCGACACCCTGGATCAAGCCATCGGCCAGCATCTGGAAAACCGCAAGGCGCCGTCGCGCCGGGTGAACGAACTCGACACCCGCGGCAGTCACTACTACCTCGCCTTGTACTGGGCGCAAGCCTTAGCCGCGCAGACCCGGGATCCGGAGTTGCAGGCGCGTTTCGCACCAGTGGCCAAACAGCTTGCGGATCAGGAAGACAAGATCAATGAGGAACTGATCGCAGCCCAGGGAGAGCCGGTGGATATCGGTGGATATTACTTGCCCGATGACGGGATGAGCGCCAAGGCCATGCGGCCCAGCGCCACTCTGAATGCGATTCTGGATGCGCTCTAAGTGCAAAAATGGTAAGGCTTGAGGGAAACCCGCTCCGGCGGGTCTCCCTTTGTTTGATGACGTCATCCCAAGAAAAACATTGTTCACACCTCGGCAGACATGCTACCATCCTTATATATCGCACTCTAACATGGTTGACGCATTAGACCTCATGATGGCATCGAAATCTCGACATCAAGCCACCCGCAGGTAGTGGCGGTGATGGCGACCCAACGCCTACCTCCCCAACAAAGGATGACCGGTTTGAAGCGTGTCGGCTTGATTGCCAAACCCCATGCCCATGGCCTACGTGAGTTGCTGCAGCAATTACTCCCCTGGCTCGCACAGCGGCAAATAGAAGTTTTCATGGATCATGACACAGCGATGGCTATTGAGCACGACGTCCACTACCCTCGAGCCGCACTGCCGAAATTAGCGGATCTCCTCATTGTGCTGGGTGGCGATGGCACGCTATTGAGCGTCACACGATTGCTCGAACACAACAAAAAGGTTCCTATTCTCGGCGTCAATATGGGTAGTCTCGGTTTTCTGACAGAAACCACGACGCAAGAGCTATTTACGCACCTGAAAAAAATTCTACAGGGCGACTATCAGACGCAAGAGCGCATGCGGCTGAGCACCAGTGTAAATCGTCAGGGCGATCGCCTCGTCCAACCGTTGGTGTTGAATGATGTGGTGATCAACAAAGGGGCACTGGCACGCATTTTATCGCTTGAAGTCTACGTGGATGACCTCTATGTGACGACCTATCGGGCCGACGGCCTGATCGTCTCTACCCCGACCGGCTCAACCGCTTATTCCATGGCGGCGGGCGGACCGATTTTACACCCAACGCTGCATGCCCTGATCTTGACCCCGATTTGCCCCTATACGCTGAGTCATCGCCCGATCGCACTGCCGGACACCGCTAAAATTGATGTGGTCCTGCAAACCCCGAACGAAGATGTCCTCGTGACCCTTGATGGCCAAATCGGTATCGATCTCAAGTACAGAGACGTCATCGAAATCCAACGCGCCGCAGAACCCATTCAGCTCATCCGCACCACCAAGGAGGATCGCTACTACCACGTGTTGCGAACCAAGCTGAAGTGGGGCGAGGCGATTCCCACGCGACCGGATATCATATGCTAGCTCAACTCCACATTGAGAACTATGCCTTAATTGATCGCGTCGTCGTTGAATTCGGCCCGGGGCTCAATATTTTGACGGGAGAAACCGGAGCCGGCAAGTCGATGATTATGGGGGCGTTGGGGCTGGTGTTGGGTCAACGTGCGAGTACCGATGTCATCCGCACCTCGGGCAAACCGACGCGAGTGGAAGCCCTATTTGATATTTCCGACTGCCCACAACTGCGGCAATGGTTGCAAATGCTCGACATCGAGGCGGATGACGCGACCCTTCTCCTCAAGCGCGTGGTGCATAAAAAAGGGAGCCGCTGTTACGTCAACACCCACTTGGCGACCCTGACGATGCTACAAGAGATCGGCCAACACCTGGTCGATATCCTCGGCCAACAACACCATCATACCCTCATACAGCGGGATCAACAGCTTGGCCTCTTGGATGCCTTTGGCAAGCTTGCGGACGAGGTCGCCGAATTGCGGGAGGCATATCACCGCTACCAAGATCTGGAACAGGAACAGCATCGCCTGCGCCAATCCGAGCAGGAGCGGCTGCAGCGGCAAGATCTCATTGAATTCCAATTACAAGAAATTGATGGTGCCGCTCTGCAAGCGGGTGAGGAAGAACAGCTCCAGCAAGAGCGGCATCTCCTGGTCAATGCCGAGAAGCTGCACGACTTGGCCAATGAGGCCTATGGCACGCTCTATCAAAACGACACGTCGGCCCTGGACTTGCTTAGCACGGCGTTAGACCGGTTGACGCAGCTTGCCAATCTCGATCCCCAGCAGGAAGCGCTACGCCAGGCGCTACAGGACAGCTTCTATGTCTTAGATGACGCCGCCCACAGTTTACGCGACTATGGGGAGCACATGGACGTCAATCCAGCACGCTTGCAAGAGCTGGAAGATCGCATCGCTCTCCTTGCGCGTTTCAAACGCAAATACGGCAACACGATTGAAGACATTTTAAAACACCGCGATGCGATTGCCTTCGAACAACAATCCTGGGGACAGCACGAAGCGCGCCTGGAACAAATTGAAACCGAACTCAATCAGTACCGGCAATCCCTGAAATCGCTTGCCATCACGCTGTCGGACAAACGCCAACAGGCGGCTGGTCGCCTGGAACAGGCGGTGCAACAGGAATTGCAAGATTTGAATATGGCCCATCCGGTATTTCGCATTCACCATCGCCTGCGTCACAGTGATATCGGCGACTTTACGGTGGGCGCAGAGCACGTCACGCTGACCGCTGACGGCATCGATGAGATCACCTATCTGTTCTCGTCCAATGCCGGCCAAACGCCCAAACCGCTGGCCCGGATTGCTTCCGGCGGCGAACTGTCTCGCGTCATGCTCGCGCTTAAAAGCGTGTTGGCGCGGGAAGATCACATGCCGACGCTCATTTTCGACGAGGTGGATGCGGGCATTGGTGGCCAAACCGCACGCGTGGTCGGCGAAAAACTCCACCGCATTGCGCGCTCGCATCAAATTTTCTGTATTACCCATCTCCCCCAAATTGCCAGCCATGGTGATCAACATTACCGGGTCGAAAAATCTGAAGACGTCAACCAGACCACCACCCAGCTCCGGACTCTCGATTTTGCTGAACGCATCGACGAAATCGCCCGCATGACCAGCGGCGATGAGATTACCGAAGCCACCCGCCGCCATGCCGAAGAGATGCTCATGCAGCACTCGTAACCCCTTCTGCATCATAATCACGACGGTCCAAGGCACTGCGCATTGCAGTGTCGGCTCTCTGCGCTTATGATACTAAGCAGCTTATGATAACCTCATGTGGAAGGAACGTCTGCATGGCAGCGCCCCAACCGTCAGTGAATTATACGCCGCTCACCCCACTCAGCTTTTTGCGTCGCAGCACCTATGTTTATCCGGAAAAGATAGCGGTCATCCATCAGGACAAACGCTACACCTACCGCGAGTTTAACCAACGCGTCAATCGCTTAGCTTCGGCGCTGCGCCAGATGGGCATCGACAAAGGGGATCGCGTGGCATTCTTATGCCCCAATATCCCGCCAATGCTCGAAGCCCATTACGGCGTCCCTCTGGCCGGCGGCGTGTTAGTGGCCATTAATACGCGTTTATCGTCGCTCGAAATTGCTTATATCCTGAACCACTCCGGCGCCAAAGCGCTTTTTGTCGACCATGAGCTCGCCGAGTTGATCCCTCCGGTTCGCGATCAATTAACGAGTCTCGAAACCATTGTCAACATCGATGACCACACCGGTCATGCAGGGATCGAGGGACTCGATTACGACACGCTGCTCGCAAGCGCTTCGGACGACCCGCTCGACAAACCGGTTGCCGACGAAAACGAGCCGCTTTCGATCAACTACACGAGCGGCACCACCGGTGATCCCAAGGGCGTCATCTACACTCACCGCAGCGCCTACCTCAATGCGCTTGGCGAAGCCCTCGAAGTCGGCCTCAACAGCCGGGCAACGTATTTGTGGACCTTGCCTATGTTCCACTGCAATGGGTGGTGTTTCACTTGGGGGGTCACTGCGGTGGGGGGGACGCATGTCTGTTTGCGGCGTCTCGAGCCTGCAGAAGTCTTCCGGCTCATCGAAGTCGAACGCGTTTCCCATTTGAATGGCGCTCCAACCGTCCTCATCATGCTGACGAGTCACCCGAGTGCCAAAACCGCCAAATTCCCCCGCAAGCTCCACGTCACCACTGCCGGTGCCCCCCCTTCACCCACCATTATTGCCACCATGGAAGCGATGGGGGCCGAAATTTTTCATGTCTACGGCCTCACCGAAACTTATGGTCCGCACAGCGTCTGTGCCTGGCACGAAGATTGGGATGATTTGCCGGTAGACGAACGCGCCCGTAAAAAAGCCCGTCAAGGCGTGCCCTATATTATTGCCGAAGACATGCGTGTGGTTGACGACAACATGCAGGATATCCCGACCGATACACACACCTTAGGCGAAGTGATTATGCGCGGCAACAATGTCATGCAGGGCTACTTCGAACAGCCCGAAGCGACCGAAGAAGCGTTTCGCGGTGGCTGGTTCCACAGCGGTGACCTCGCGGTCATGCACCCGGATGGGTACATCGAGATTCGCGACCGTAAAAAAGATATCATTATTAGTGGGGGTGAAAACATCTCGACGATTGAGGTGGAAAACACCATTTATCAGCATCCAGCGGTTCAAGAAGTGGCAGTCATCTCGATACCGGACGAGAGATGGGGCGAAGTGCCCAAAGCTTTTATCACCTTGAAACCGGGAGCACAACCGACCTCAGAAGACATCATCAACTTCTGCCGGGAACACTTGGCTCACTTTAAATGTCCAAAAGCGATTGAATTCGGAGCACTACCGAAGACCTCAACCGGCAAAATCAAAAAGTATGAGCTGCGCGAAAAAGATTGGCAAGGGTACGAACGACGCGTCAATTAGGGGTCGAGTAGGGTCGAGCGCCGGGCTGATCCGCGGCATGTCGGCGCTCTCACTACGGCTGCGACACCAGGCACGTAGTCAATCGTCTTTCTTGCTACGCAACAGGCTTTCTTTAAGTTTCATTTTGGCCAAGCCGATAGAGTTTCGGAATAATGCTCCCCCTCTCCACCCCTTCTTTGTAGGGAGGATCCTCCAAGCAGTTGACCCTCTTCCTTACCAATTAAACAAAGGCGTATGTTGATGGATCAGGGTGAAAAAACATCTGGAGCCACAAAAGAGCTATCGTTGACTGAAGAAATCGAAAGTGGCGTTGAGAATTTCAAAACACGCCTGATCAACAAGATTCATACCATTAAAAGTCTTGATAGTTTTTTCTTCGAAGTTCGAGAAGAGCTCCACCAACAATTTGCGACCGATCAAGCCACCATCTTTGCCGTAGATCGTGAAAAACGTGAACTGTATTCCAGATTCACCCTTGATCCCGTCGATGGCGTGCAAGAGATCCGCATACCCATCTCTGAGCATAGCATTTCGGGATATTGTGCCCGCTATGGCAAGCTCCTCAACGTGGCCGATGCCTACGATGAAAAAGAGCTTACCGCCATCAATCCCCGTTTGACATTTGACCGATCTTGGGACCTCCGCACAGGCTTTCAAACCCAGCAAGTCCTTGCCGTGCCCATTCTCTTTGAGCGCAAATACCTCATGGGTGTACTCGTGCTCCTCAATAATAAAAGCGGCGGAAAATTCTCCACTGCGGACGAGGAAAAAGCGGTTGAAATGGCGGAACTCCTCGGCATTGCCTTTCGCAACCAACAACATCGCGCCAAACGCCGCACCGAAGCCCCAAAGTCAAAATTTGACTACCTTATTGAAACCAAACTCATCTCACGTGACGACATGGAAGTCGCGATGGCCGAAGCGCGCCGCAAGGGCGTCGACGTTGAAACAGTGTTGATTGACGAATACCGTTTGCCCAAAAGAGAAGTTGGCAAATCGCTGAGCCTCTACTTCCAATGCCCATTCCTCGAATTCGACGAACGTGCCGTACTAGATCCAATCCTGATTAAAGGGATTAACTTCGACTATCTCAAGGCGAACTATTGGGTGCCGCTGCGCCGCGAAGAAAACACGATTGAGATCCTCGTGGATGACCCCAAGGATCTACAAAAAACCGAGCGCATTCAGATCCTCCTGAAGGGGCGGCAGCTCAAATTCTTCGTCGGGCTGCGCAAAGACATCCTGCAATACCTCTATAGTGCCAGTGGTAAACACGATTTCTCAGATAACATCGAACACATTATTGGCGAACTCTCTGATGTCTCGGGTGGCGGCACCAGCCATGGAGACGAGGAGGACAGCACGAGCGTTGGCGAAGACGATAGTGCCATTGTACGGCTCGCCAACCAAATTATTGTCGACTCCTATAAGCGAGGCGCTTCCGATATTCATATCGAGCCTTATACCGGCAAACAAGACACCATGGTTCGCATCCGCATTGACGGCCGCTGTCAAGAATATCAACGCATTCCCCCCTCTTACCGCAGAGCGCTTGTCTCCCGCATCAAAATCATGGCTCGGCTGGACATCGCAGAAAAACGCAAGCCCCAAGATGGCAAAATTAAATTCCGCTTGCCCACCGGCAAAGACATCGAGCTGCGCGTCGCCACCATTCCGACCGCCAACGGCATTGAAGACGTGGTCATGCGTATTCTCGCCGCGAGCGAGCCCATGCCGTTAGAAGTACTGAAGATGACCGAACGCAATATGGAATCCTTCAAGCAATCCATCTCCCAGCCCTATGGCCTGGTTCTTGTCGTCGGCCCCACCGGTTCCGGAAAAACCACCACCCTCCACTCAGCACTCGGGCATATCAACACCCCCGACCGGAAAATCTGGACCGCTGAAGACCCGGTGGAAATCACTCAGTACGGCCTGCGGCAAGTGCAAGTTCAGCCCCGTATCGGTTTTACGTTTGCAGCCGCGATGCGGGCTTTCCTGCGTGCCGACCCCGATATCATTATGGTGGGTGAAATGCGCGATGAAGAAACCGCTCACATCGGCATTGAAGCGTCTCTCACTGGCCACCTCGTGTTTAGTACCCTACATACCAATAGCGCTCCGGAAACCATTACCCGGCTGCTCGATATGGGGCTCGACCCGTTCAACTTTGGCGATGCACTCCTATGCATCCTCGCACAACGCCTGGTCCGTACGCTATGCAAAAACTGTAAGGAAGCCTTTCATCCACCGACAGAATCCTATCAGGAACTCCGCACCGTTTATGGCAAAGAATCATTTGACAAACTAGGGATTGAATACAATTCCGACTTCAAGATCTATAGAGCGGTGGGATGCACCCAATGCGGCGACCTCGGTTATAAAGGCCGTGTCGGCATCCATGAACTCCTCATCGCCTCCGCGAGCGTCAAACAGCTTATCCAAACCCGCGCTCGTATGGTCGATATTCGAAATTGTGCAATGGAAGAAGGCATGACGACTTTGTTGCAAGATGGTATTCTAAAGATTCTAGATGGTTTGACGGATTTCACCCAAGTCAAAGCGGTCGCCAATAAATAAAGATGAGTCGAATGCGACTTCTATTGTTATTCTCCGGACTTAGAAGTTGTGTCGGACCCCATTAAACTGCAGCTATCTAAGGTGCTAGGATGGCACAACGTTGGCACACATTAGCTCTGTGGATCGGTCTTGGCCTGCTATTTTCCCTCCAATTTTCCTGTAGCCCCCACCCTAGAGGTCCTGAGGAATCGGCCGCGATACGGCTGTCCACACCCATGCCGGTGACCTTTACCGATGATCTGGACCGAGACTCATTGCGTCTCGCCCTACAACGTAGCCTCCACTATGTGAGGCGTCTCCCCCCTGAGCGTCTACTCCCTTTTGCAGGCCATCACATTACTGCCGCGATGCAACGCGACACCCTTGAAACGTTTCTTGACATCCTCGACCAAGCACCAACTGCTCAGGCGTTCGATACCGCGATTCACGAACAATTCGACATCGTGCAAACGGCCGGCCTCAAGGGCCAAGGCGATGTGTTAGTCACCAGCTACTATGAGGCGTATCTCGCCGGCAGCTTACAGCCAACAGCGGAATTTACTTACCCGCTCTATACCCGACCCGTCGACTTGATCGAAATCGATCTCGCCCGGTTTCGCTCGGACTGGTCAGGTGAACGCCTGGCCGCACGGCTTGAGAACGGTCAAATGCTGCCTTACTTTACGCGACGCGAGATCGATTTTGAAAACATACTCAGGGGGCGGGATCTCGAGTTGGTTTGGCTTCGCGATCGGGTTGACGGACTTTCGCTTCACATCCAGGGCTCCGGCACCATCCATCTCCCCGATGGGCAATTGATGCGCGTCAACTATGCGGCCTCCAACGGCCATGCGTACCAGAGCATCGGACAATTCTTGATTCGCCAGGGCCGTTTGTCGGCAGAGCAAGTGACAATGCAACGATTGCAACACTATTTGCGCACCCAAGACGCGGAGCAAGCGGAGATCTTGAGCCATAATCCGCGTTACATTTTCTTCCGGCAAGTTCGCGAAGGTCCGGTAGGCAGCCTCGGTCTAATTCTTATCCCGGGCCGGTCGATTGCGACCGACCCACGGCTTTTTCCGGCCACGGGTTTGGCGTTTATTCAAACCCAACAGCCGGTACTCAATGCCACCAATCAAGTGGTGGGCTGGAAACCGCTATCGCGTTTTGTCTTCAATCACGATACCGGCAATGCCATCCAAGGACCTGGCCGGGTGGATTTGTTCTGGGGGAGTGGTCATGCCGCCGAAGCCGCTGCCGGGCGTCTTAAGCATCAAGGCACGCTGATGTTTTTGGCCAAACGCACCGCGCAGTCGGCAGCACGCTAATTGGACAGCGCCCAACCGGTGCACACGCGTTCCTCACGTGTGCCAAATCATGTACACTATCGACTACAATTTTGTCGGGCAGGGTTAGGTGTGGTCTCCACACCCCTTATCTCATAAAAGTGTTTTATGGCGTATCGAACGGTAGTAGAGTCCAAGAGCCACCACAACCCCCACTGCGATCAGAGCGCCCAGCAGATTGGCCGGTGCATGGGTATGGGTATAGGTCACCACTTGCCGGATCACGAAAATGATACACATGACAATTCCACTCACAATGAGTAGGCGATGTGCTTTTAGTAGAAGCATAGTCCCTTCCCAAGTCTCATGTAGACCGTCTATTGCCAAACCATCTTTAGTGCCAACATGTCAACCAGACTCCTGGGTTTATAACACGTTTAGGTTCCTAGCTAAAAGCACGATCATCGGCTGCCGGCTCTTCCTCATGAGTTGTCTGCTGCTGATCAGTCTCCACACGCCTATGCTGTATGCTCAGGAGATCTACTATGTCAACAGCCCCAGCATCGATCTCAATGTGCGCAGCGGGCCAGGCACTGATAACGGCGTCGTTACCCAGCTACCGCACGGCACACCCGTTTTTGTCCAGGAGCGCCAGCGCTCGTGGCTCAGAATTGTCGCCCCTGGCCTTGGCATCGAAGGCTGGGTCTTGCAACGCTACCTGGCTCAACAACCGCCCGGCGACCCACCCACCCAGGGAGAACAGAATCGCAGTGAAGAGCGCCAGCGCTTTGCGCGCCTGACGCGCAAAGGCATTATCCGGGTTCAGACCGACAAAGCCGGCGATATCACGCGTATCCAGATGAGTCAGCTCATCTGGCAGCGCTTCAATCCCCGTCAGCAGAAAAACTTTCTCGAACGCGCTTCTCGCCTCTACCGTGCCAATGTGGTTGAACTTCGCGACCACCGGGGGATTGCCAGATCGCGTCTTAGCACTACCGGGTCAAATGCCCCGCGATTTGAGTCCCTAAATTAAAACAAGCGATATGCCGGGGTATACCGCTTTGACAAAAATTATTAGGTGCGTCTGATCATCAGAGACAAAAAAAGGGAGAGTCATACCGCGACTCTCCCTGAGACAGCTAAAGATTAACGTCTAGCGAGCTAGAACCTCGCCCGGACCCGGACCTCGCCGTGCAAGGCGAGATCCTCGCCCTCACAACGCCGTCCGGTGGTGTTGTCGCAGATCTGCGCCGAGGCAATGTCTTGGGCACCCCCCCCCGGCACCACCATGGACCCAAAGAGCCGCACATCGAACCAGGGACTCGGCTTCCACTCGTACGACGCCGCCAGTTCATGGGTCATCGATTCATCCACATTCACTGCGATCCCTTCGTTGGCAAGCAGCACCTGTTCGATCGGCTCTGTGTCCATCACCCGACGGTAGATGTAGAACACATCGAGGCTATGCGTTTTGGCCATTGCAAGCGTCACACCCGGCGCCAGCAGTAACACGCCCGGGTTGCCGTAGGTCGAACCGGCACTCGCACTCACCCGATCACTCCAAGGGTTGCCAACGCTATGGAGAAATTCAAACCCGCCACCTAGATTGACTGCGGCCGGCGGGAAGACATCGCGAGCCCCCCATGATGAAGCACTGGTAAACATGTTGAAGTACGGCGTCCCCGCGGTCAGGGTAATCTCAGTCTGCGGTAGGGGAGAGAAGGCTTCCAGGTCATTGTCATTGGGATTGTTATCACCCGAACCGTAGACCACCGCCAGGAACGGGTTGACCTTACCCAATTTCGCCTCGACCTTACCGATGAAGCCAAAGGCCATCACGTCGTAATCGGGCTGGCCAGGACCAGTCGAGTCCACCGAGCCAAAAATGAACATCGGCTGGGCAAGGAAACTGATGATCCCCGCGCTACCCACCGCACTCGGCATCAACAACACCGTGTCGATATCTTGCGATTTATCGAAGCGGAACCGGAAGTAGGTGGCATCCAGAGCAAAACGCCACGGTTTCAGATCGTATTTGATCCCAAAGTTGTAGTAGATGTTATTATTGTCATTCGTCAAACCTTGGCGCTGCGCTGACGTCTGCATCACCACTGCCGCGGACAGCTCCATGTTACCGAACTTGGCGAAAACAGCGGCACGCGGATCGTCGTCGCCAATCACCCCCGCCGGGTCCGTCGTCCACAAGTCCGCGCCAACGCGGAAGCGCAGCGGTGTGTTGGCCAGGGTGTAATCGATCCACAGACGCTCCAAGTTGAACGTGTTGCGCTGCAGACAGCCAACCCCAGTACCACCGCAGTTCACATTGCGGCCGTCAGGGAAATCGGTGTTGGTGCCACCCAGGGCGAAACCGTTATCGATGCGGTTGCCGTCCCAGACCATCTGATTTTCCATGAGGATCTGAAATTTCAGATGCTTCTTGTACTGCATGTTGGCCCCGAGTCTCGCCTCCATCCACCAGATATCACCAGTGCCACCATGCGCCACCGTGGCAGTATTGTCGCGAGTCGGGGTGCGATCCTGAATATCGCCCTCGAAGTCGGTGTTATGGGTAAATTGAAACCGCATATCGCCGGTGCCGATGAAGTCGACCCAGAGATCGTCGGCGAGCTCGATGGCATTGCCCAGGCGCAGGACTGGCTGGGGCACTTGCTGCGCCCCGGCGACCGCCGCGATCGACAGGGCAAGGGCGCAAGCTAGCCCAATAGACACATGACGTCTCAACATAACTGGCCTCCTCAAAAAGTTAAAAATGCGAGAATAATCCGCCCTTGGGAACCCACGTGGTATCCAGGGACCTATTCTCTCCTGTGGCACGCACCCGCATTGAGAAAGCATGATCATGTTTGCCGACACGCTCTCATGCGACACGCACGATGCCCATTCATGAAGGCGACCACCGGCGATGCCTACCTCTAAAACGGCCGATGTACCCTTCCCGGTTCACACCTCATGTTAATACTGATGACTCTAACCGCTGTCAAGTCAATATACACGTTTTTTCCAATGTTTGCCCGATTAGTTTATGATGATAAACTGATTCATTCTGATGATCAACTACTTATCCGAGGATTTCTGAGGTTTTTTCGTGATTGGCACGACCAGACATCGCCTAAGATTTAACACGATATCCGGCATGCATGAGAAGAGGGGAAAAGGGGGTAGGGATAGGAGGTGGCAATTGGCGGCAGACCGCAACACAGGGTCCACCGCCAGGGGGGTCGGGTCAGAGCCTCCGGCTAGACTAGAATCTCGCCCGCAGCCTGACCTCGCCGTGCAAGGCGAGATCTTCGCCCTCACAGCGCCGTCCGGTGGTGTTGTCGCAGACCTGCGCCGAGGCAATGTCTTGGACACCTGCGCCCGGTATCACCACGGCCCCAAAGAGCCGCACATCGAACCAGGGACTCGGCTTCCACTCGTACGACGCCGCCAGTTCATGGGTCATCGATTCATCCACATTCACTGCGATCCCTTCGCGGGCGAGCAGTTCGCGTTCGATGATCTC
>Ga0214472_10000490_pt1 | contig 48992 bp, 39 predicted proteins | sample RVTome_6_FD_207662 | JGI IMG/M metagenome (GOLD analysis project Ga0214472, IMG submission 207662) | Soil microbial communities from uranium-contaminated site in the Upper Colorado River Basin, Wyoming, United States - RVT140D175 | ecosystem: Environmental > Terrestrial > Soil > Contaminated >...
GACATCGACGACAGCGGCCAGGAGGGTCTGGAGCTGGCCTTCGACGAGCACCTGCGCGGCGAGCCGGGTGCCAAGCGCGTGTTGCGCGATCGCCTCGGTCGGACCATCGCTGAGGTGGAGAGCATCCAGCCCGCGCGGCGCGGCGAGGCGCTGACCACCAGCATCGATCTGCGCCTGCAGTACCTCGCCTACCGCGAGCTCAAGGCAGCGGTCCAGCAACACAACGCGCGTTCAGGCTCGATGGTGGTGCTGGACGTGCACACCGGCGAGGTGCTCGCCATGGTGAACCAGCCCTCCCTGAACCCGAACGACCGCAGGCAGTTCCGCGGCGATCTCTATCGCAACCGCGCGGTCACTGACATCTTCGAGCCGGGCTCCTCGTTCAAGCCCTTCGTGATCGCAGCTGCGCTGGAGTCGGGTGACTTCCAGCCCAGCAGCGTGGTGGATACCGGTAACGGCCGCGTCCTGGTCGGAACCAAGATCATCACGGACGAGCGTCCGCTGGGTGTGATCGATCTACCGACCATCCTGCGGCGGTCATCGAACGTGGGCGCGACCCTGGTCGCGCTGCAGCTGCGTCCCGACCAGCTCTGGGGCGTGCTCTCGCACTTCGGCTTCGGGCATGCGACCGCATCGGGGTTCCCCGGCGAGTCCGGCGGCCTGCTCAACCAGCCGGGCAGCTGGTTGCCGATCGGACAGGCCACGCTCGCGTACGGCTACGGCGTGTCGGTGACGCCGCTGCAACTCGCACAGGCCTACGCCGCGCTGGGTAACGGCGGCCGCGTCCCCACAGCGACCTTCCTGATGAGCGACGGGGCCGCACCCAGCGAGTTCGCGGTGGGGTCCGCGACCGCCGACTCCATCGTGCAGATGCTGGAGACCGTGGTCGGCGTCGGTGGCACGGCGCGCGCTGCCGCAGTCCCCGGCTTCCGCATCGCTGGCAAGACCGGTACCGCGCGCAAGTACGTCGCAGGTGGCTACTCGGAGGACCGCCATGTCGCCATCTTCGCCGGTCTCGCCCCAGCCAGTGACCCGCGTATCGCTGCGGTGGTCATCCTGGATGAGCCGCAGGGCGATGAGTACTACGGCGGTGAGGTCGCGGCGCCGGTGTTCTCCAGAGTCGTCGGTGGCGCTCTGCGCCTGATGGACATCGCTCCCGACGATATCCCGGATGAGGTGCTCGCAGCTGGTGCGCCCGCAGCAACCCCAACGCACGCGGCGGGGGGTTGAGCATGGTCATGATGATGCGTGATGGACCCGAGGCTAGCGCCGACCTGCAGCGCCTGCTGCTCGGCCTGACCGACGCCAGCGTGCCAGCGATGTCCGTCGCTGACATCACCCTGGACAGTCGCGTGGTCGGTCCGGGCTGCCTGTTCCTCGCGGAGGCCGGCATCTCGAGCCATGGCCTCGAGCACGCAGCAGCTGCGGTGCAGTCCGGCGCGGCGGCGATCGTATACGAGCCTTCCGATGGCCTGGCATTGCCGGCGGTGGACGTCCCGCTGATCGCGGTGCCCGGCTTGCATGCGATCGCTGGTGTCATCGCCGACCGCTTCTTCTGCTCACCTTCGCGTTCGATGGAGGTCGTCGGTGTCACCGGCACCAACGGGAAGACCTCGGTGACCCAGTTGACCGCGCACGCCTTCGGCAGCGCGGGTTACCGCTGCGGTGTCATGGGCACGCTGGGCGTCGGCATGCCGGGCCGCCTGGACCCGAGCACGCACACCACGCCGGACTGCGTGTCGGTCCACCGCTTCCTGTACGGACTCAAGCAGAGGTTCACCAGCCACGCGGCCCTCGAGGTCTCATCCCACGCTCTCGATCAAGGTCGCGTGGCTGGTGTCCATTTCTCCACCGCGGTGTTCACCAACCTGACGCGCGACCACCTGGACTACCACGGCGACATGGAGCACTACGCGCGCGCCAAGGCCAAGTTGTTCGAGATGCCCGACGTACGCAACGCGGTGATCAACCTGGATGATCCCGCCAGCGACCGCATGCTCGCGGCGCTGCCCTCCGGCGTGCTCACGGTCGGCTACAGCCTGACCGGGCGCCAGGCGGGTGCCGCTGTGGACGAGCAGATCTGGGCGACGGAGGTGCATGCGCGCGCCGGCGGTCTGCGTGTCTGCGTGGACGGGGACCTCGGCGCTGCCTCGGTCCAGGCACCCCTGATCGGCGACTTCAACGCCTCGAACCTGCTCGCAGTGCTCGCGGTGTTGTCGTGCAGTCAGGTGCCGATCGAGATCGCGGTCGAATCACTGGCCAGGTGCCCCACGGTCCCGGGCCGCATGGAGGTGTTCCGGGTGAAGGGTGGTCCGACCCTGGTGGTGGACTACGCGCACACCCCGGACGCGCTGATGAAAGCGCTGGCGGCGCTGCGCGCGCATGCGAAGGGCCGCCTGGTCTGCGTGTTCGGCTGCGGCGGAGACCGCGATCGCGGCAAGCGTCCGCGCATGGGCGCGATCGCTGCCGACCATGCGGATCGCATCATCCTGACCAACGACAACCCGCGCACCGAGGACCCGGAGCAGATCATCGCTGAGATCCGGGCGGGCATGCAGGGCACCACCCCGGTCGAGGTCATCATCGATCGCGCGGCTGCGATCCGTACCGCGACCGAGAACTGTGGACCCGGGGACGTGGTGCTGATCGCGGGCAAGGGCCATGAGACGGTGCAGATCATCGGTACCGAGCGCCTGCCGTACTCGGATCGTGAGGTCGCAGCCGGGTTGGCTGGGACACCGCGGGAGTTGCACGCATGATCCGCGCTGACCTCCAACGTGCTGCACGGTGGACGGATGGGGTCCTGCGCGGCACCGATGCGAGCTTCGAGGGCGTGTCCACCGACACCCGTACGCTGCAGCCGGGACGGCTCTTCATCGCGCTGCGTGGCCCGAACTTCGACGCGCATGATCGCATCGCGGATGCGGTCACAGGCGGTGCCGCGGGGGCAGTGGTGGACCGCGAGGTCGAGTGCACGCTGCCGACGATCATGGTCGCTGACACGCGGCACGCGCTGGGTGCGCTCGCAGGCGCCTGGCGCCTGGAGTTCGACATCCCGCTGATCGCGGTGACCGGCTCCAACGGCAAGACCACCACCAAGGAGATGGTGGCGACCATCCTGGCGCAGGCAGGACCAGCGCTGGCCACCACCGGGAACCTGAACAACGACATCGGCCTGCCACTGACGCTGCTGGCATTGGCGCCGGAGCACCGGCATGCCGTGGTCGAGATGGGTGCGAACCACCCCGGCGAGATCGCGAACCTATGCCGGATCGCACGCCCCACGATCAGCGTCATCACCAATGCCGCCCGCGCGCACCTCGAGGGCTTCGGCAGCATCGAGAGCGTCGCGCGCGCCAAGGGCGAGATCATCGCGGGCCTGGCGGAAGGTGGCACTGCGATCATCAACGCGGACGACCCCTACGTCGGACTCTGGCGTGAGCTGGCGCGCGAGCATCGGTTGCTCACCTTCGGTCTCAGCGACAACGCGGACATCCGCGCGACGCAGATCCAGTCGCGCTGGGACGAGGAGGGTGGGGCGACCCGCTTCGAGTTGCACGCCAAGCACGGTGAGGTGCCGGTCGCACTGCGCTTCGTCGGCCGCCACATGGTCATCAACGCACTCGCCGCGGCTGCGGCCGGGCTCGCTGCAGGCCTGGACCTCGGCACCGTCGCTGACGGTCTCGCTGCAGCCCGTCCGGTGGCAGGTCGCCTGCGCCTGCTGCGGCCGGTGCCCGGCCTGATCGTCGTGGACGATTGCTACAACGCTAACCCCGACTCCGTGGCCGCAGCGCTGGATGTGCTCGCGGAGATGCCGGGCGAGCGCTGGTTCGTGTTCGCGGACCTACTGGAGATCGGTGCCGACGGCGAACGCCTGCATCGCGAGGTCGGGGAGCGCGCGCGCAGCCGCGGCGTGACCCGCTTGCTCACCGTGGGTAGCGCCGCGCGCAACGCCAGCGCGGCCTTCGGCGGCGAGCACTTCGACGACCTCGATGCCTTGATGGGCGCGCTGTCGCTGCCTGCGGATCGCGAAGTGACCGTGCTGGTCAAGGGATCCAACGCCATGGGCTTGAGCCGCGTGGTCCAGATGTTGCAAGGGACGGCGCCCCTGGCCGCGGAGGTGGGCTGAGATGCTGCTTTGGCTGACCGCGTACATGGAGCAGTACTACTCCGGCTTCAACCTGTTCAACTACCTGTCGACGCGGGCGATCTTCGGCGCGCTCACCGCGCTGTTCTTCTCCCTGGTGTTCGGACCCTGGTTCATCCGCCACCTGACGCGGCGGCAGATCGGACAGACCGTGCGCGATGACGGGCCCGAGACGCATCTGATCAAGGCCGGGACGCCCACCATGGGTGGGACCCTGATCCTGGTCGCGGTGATCGTCTCCAGCCTGCTCTGGGCAGACCTGAAGAACGTCTACATCTGGGTGACGCTCGCGGTGACCATCGCCTTCGGCGTGATCGGGTTCATCGATGATTACCGCAAGCTGATCCTTGATGATCCACGCGGCCTGCCGGGTCGCTGGAAGTACCTGCTGCAGTCCCTCGCGGGCCTGGCGGCTGCGATCGTGATGCTCAACATCGCGAGCACGCCCGCGGAGACTTCGCTCCTGATTCCGTTCCTCAAGGACACCGCGATCCCGCTCGGCGTGGGGTACGTGATCCTCACCTACTTCGTGATCGTCGGCTCGTCGAACGCCGTGAACCTGACCGATGGCCTGGACGGCCTCGCCATCATGCCGACCGTGATGGTGGCGGCAGCGCTCGGTGTGTTCGCTTACCTGACCGGCAACTTCAACCACGCTGAGTACCTGCATATCCCGTACGTGGCAGGGGCTGGTGAGGTCGCCGTGTTCTGCGCGACGCTGTGCGGCGCAGGCCTGGGGTTCCTCTGGTTCAACACCTACCCCGCACAGGTCTTCATGGGCGACGTCGGCGCCCTAGCGCTTGGCGCTGCGCTCGGTGTCGCCGCCGTGATCGTCCGCCAGGAGCTGGTGCTGTTCATCATGGGCGGCGTGTTCGTGATCGAGACGGTGTCGGTGATCCTGCAGGTCGGCTCCTACCGACTGACCGGCAAGCGCCTGTTCCGGATGGCGCCGCTACACCACCACTTCGAACTCAAAGGCTGGGCTGAGCCCAAGGTCATCGTGCGCTTCTGGATCATCACGGTGATCCTGGTGCTGATCGGCCTCGCCAGCTTGAAGATCAGGTGAGGGCATGATGACCGCTGCTCACGACCGACAGGAAGGGCGCACGCTGGTGCTGGGGCTGGGACGCTCCGGGCTGTCGGTGTGCCGCTACCTGCGTCGTCTGGGCGCAGCGGTCGAGGTCGCGGACAGCCGGGACCAGCCACCTTTCGGCGACACGCTGGCGGCGGAGCTCCCGGAGGTGCCGCAGCTCGCCGGAGGGATCCCCGTACGCCTGCCGGATGGCGTCGCACAGCTGGTGGTGTCGCCGGGGCTGCGCTCCGACCTGCCCCTGATCCTCGCGGCACGCGAAGCGGGCGTGGAGGTGATCGGAGACATCGAGTTGTTCGCTCGCGCGGCGGATGCGCCGGTGGTCGCGATCACCGGTTCCAACGGTAAGAGCACCGTCGTCACGCTGCTCGCGTTGATGATCGAGTACTCGGGCCGCAAGGCGCACACCGGCGGCAATCTCGGTACGCCGGCGCTGGATCTGTTGGCTGGTGAGGTCCCCGACCTCTACCTGCTGGAGCTGTCCAGCTTCCAGCTGGAGATGACCTACAGCCTGCACCTGGAGGTCGCCGCGGTGCTCAACCTGAGCGCCGACCACATCGATCGCCACGGTGACGTGGAGCGCTACGCCGCCGCCAAAGCACGCATCCTCCAGAGCTGCCACGGTGCCGTGCTCAACCGCGATGATGAGCGCGTGGCAGTGTTGCGCGTGGACGAGGCAAGAGTCATCACCTTCGGTGCCGATGCGCCGCACGACGACAGCGAGTTCGGGATCGCGGAGGTCGGCGGTCAGCGCTGGCTGATGCAGGGTCGCGCACGCCTGATGCCGACCAGCGAACTGCGCATCGTCGGACAGCACAACGAGTTGAACGTGCTCGCCGCGTTGGCGATGGCGCACCTGCTCAAGTTGCCGCTGGCGACCTCGCTGGATGCCGCCCGCGCTTTCGTGGGCCTGCCGCATCGCACCGAGTGGGTAGCAGAGGCTGACGACATCGCCTGGTACAACGACTCCAAGGCTACCAACGTCGGTGCCGCTGCTGCTGCGATCGCAGGGATGGACCGGCCGCTGGTGCTGATCGCCGGTGGCGACGCGAAGGGTGCCGACCTGTCGCTGCTGCGCGCGACCTGCGCGGGGCGCCTGCGCGCCGCGGTGCTGCTCGGGCGGGACGCCGACGCGATCGCTGCAGTGTTGGACGGGGTCGCGCCGGTGCGCCGGGTCCCCGGCATGCAGGAGGCGGTCGCTGCCGCGCTGGCGCTGGCCCAGCCCGGTGATGCGGTGCTGCTCTCGCCAGCTTGCGCGAGCACCGACATGTTCACCGACTACACCGAGCGTGGCCGCGTGTTCACCGATGCGGTGATGGCCGCGCTGCGGGAGGCGCGCGCATGAGCCGGCGCCAGGAAGCTGGGACGCCGCGGCGCCTCGAGCTGGACCAGGTGCTGTTCGGGTCCGCGCTCGCGCTGCTGCTGGTCGGCATCGTGATGGTCACCTCGGCCTCGATCACAACCGCCGATCGCAGCCTGGACGCGCCGTTCCACTACGTGATCCGGCAGCTGGCTTTCGCCGGCATGGGTACCCTGATCGGGATCGCGCTGATCGCCATGCCTACGCGCTGGTGGGAAGCGCTGGGTGTCGTCGCCCTGGGCGCGGCCCTGCTGCTGCTGCTGGCGGTGCTGGTCCCGGGCATCGGTCACACCGTGAACGGTTCCACGCGCTGGATCCCGCTGGGCCCCGTCGCGTTGCAGGTCTCGGAGCCTGCGCGGCTACTGTTCCTGATCTACCTCGCGAGCTACCTGGTCCGTCACCAGGCTGCGGTGCGCGAGAGCCTGTCCGCGTTCATGCGTCCGCTGGGCATCGCAGCCATCGCCTGCTTGCTGCTGCTGGCCGAGCCGGACTTCGGCGCGGCCACCGTGCTGCTCGCCACCGTGATCGGTGTGATGCTGCTCGGTGGCGCCCGCTGGCGCGACTTCGCCCTGGTCTCGGTGATCACCGGTGGCGTGCTGGTCGCGCTGGCGATCGCATCGCCGTACCGCATGGATCGCATCACCGGCTTCCTGGACCCGTTCGCCGATCCCTTCGATTCCGGCTTCCAGCTGACCCAGTCGCTGATCGCGATCGGCCGCGGCGAGATCTTCGGCGTCGGTCTCGGCAACTCGGTGCAGAAGCTGTTCTACCTCCCCGAGGCGCACACCGACTTCGTGTTCGCGGTGCTCGCTGAGGAGATGGGGCTGGTCGGGGTGATCGCGTTGATCGCGCTCTACGGCACCGTCGTCTGGCGCGCGCTGGCGATCGGCCGCGCTGCCGTGGCCGCAGGGCTCGGCTTCCAGGCCTACCTGGCGTTCGGGATCGGGCTCTGGCTGGGACTGCAGGCCAGCGTGAACATGGGCGTGAACATGGGCCTGCTGCCGACCAAGGGACTGACGCTGCCCTTGCTGTCCTACGGCGGCTCCAGCCTGCTGGTCAGCATCGCGGCCATCGCACTGCTGCTGCGCATCCACCACGAGACGCAGCGCGCCGGCGTGCCGCAGGCGCCGGTGCTCAAGGAAGTCCGGCGCGGGGCGCGGCGATGAGCGCTGGGCAGATCAAAGTGTTGATCATGGCGGGTGGTACCGGCGGCCACGTCTACCCGGCGCTGGCCGTAGCGCGCGCGCTGATCGAGGGCGGTCACGCCGTGGTCTGGATGGGTACGCGCGCCGGTTTGGAAGCGCGGGTGGTGCCTGCGGCGGGGATCGAGATCGAGTGGCTGGCGATCAGCGGCCTGCGTGGCAAGGGTTTGCTGGCACTGCTGCTCGCACCGCTGCGCCTGCTGCGTGCGCTGGCGCAATCGCTGGCGGTATTGCGGCGCACGCAACCGGCGGTGGTGCTGGGCATGGGCGGCTTCGTGTCCGGGCCCGGCGGGCTCGCCGCGTGGCTGACCGGTCGCCCGCTGGTCATCCACGAGCAGAACGGCGTGGCCGGCACCACCAACCGCATCCTCTCGCATCTGGCGACGCGGGTGCTGGAAGCGTTCCCGGGGAGCTTCGCATCGAGGCGGGCGAGCGCGACCGTGGGTAACCCGGTGCGCAGCGAGATCCTCGCCCTCGCGACGCAGCCACCGCGCGCGGCACGATCCGGGCCGCTGCACCTGCTGGTGCTGGGTGGCAGCCAGGGCGCGCACGCATTGAACGTCGCGGTGCCTGATGCGGTAGCGCCGCTGGTCGCGCTGGGCCGCATGGAGGTGCGTCACCAGACCGGGGAGCACAAGGTCGAAGCGACCGAGGCCGCCTATGCGGACATCGGCCTGCGCGAAGATCCGCGCGCCGCCCGCACACCGTACATCGAGGATATGGCCGAGGCTTACGCCTGGGCCGATGTGGTGGTCTGCCGCGCCGGTGCACTCACGGTCTCGGAGCTCGCCGCAGCGGGTCTCGGCGCAGTGCTGATCCCACTCCCCACCGCGATCGACGACCACCAGATGGCCAACGCGCGACACATGGTCGCGGGTGACGCTGCGCTGCTGCTCCCGGAGGCCGAGCTGCTGACCGGCGGGCTCGGGCCGCTGCTGATCTCACTGGAGCGCGATCGCGAGCTCTGCGTCGGCATGGGCGCGGCCGCGCGTCGCCTGGCACGTCCGGATGCCACGCGCGTGGTCGCGGACAGCTGTCTGGAGGTCGCGGCATGACTGCGCGCATGGGCAGGGTCAAGCGCATCCACTTCGTCGGCATCGGTGGCGTCGGAATGGCTGGCATCGCCGAGGTGCTGGTGACCCAGGGCTACGAGGTGACCGGCTCGGACCTGAAGGCGGGCGCAACGGTGACGCGTCTGCGCGAGCTCGGGGTCACCGTGTTCGAGGGTCACGCTGCCAGCAACGTGACCGACGCTGATGTCGTGGTGGTCTCCACCGCCATCCCGGCCTCCAACCCCGAGGTCGTCGCGGCGGACGCGGCGCGGATCCCGGTGGTCCCGCGCGCGGAGATGCTGGCCGAGCTGATGCGCTTCCGTCAGGGCATCGCAGTGGCCGGTACCCATGGCAAGACCACGACCACCAGCCTCGTCGCCAGCGTGCTGGCCGAGGGTGGTGAGGATCCGACCTTCGTGATCGGTGGGCGGCTGAACAGCGCCGGCAGCAACGCGCGCCTGGGTGCGGGGCAGTGGCTGGTCGCGGAAGCGGATGAGAGCGATGCGTCCTTCCTGCACCTGCAGCCGGTGATCGCAGTGGTCACCAACATCGATGCCGATCACCTCGGCACTTACGAGGGTGACTTCGCGCGCCTGCGCCAGACCTTCGTGGAGTTCCTGCACAACCTGCCGTTCTGGGGCGTGGCGGTGGTCTGCCTCGACGATCCGGGCGTGCGCGAGATCCTGCCCACCATCACACGCCGCGTGGTGACCTACGGATTCCATCCGGACGCCGACGTGCGCGCGGATGCGGTGGTCAGCGAGGGCCCGGTCACGCGCTTCGAACTGCTGATCGCAGGCCGCAGCGTCCCGATGCGCCTGAACATGCCGGGGCGGCACAACGTGTTGAACGCGCTGGCTGCTGCCACCGTCGCCGCCGAGCTCGGCCTCGCGGATTCAGCGTTGGCCGCAGGCCTGTCTGGTTTCCAGGGCATCGGTCGGCGCTTCCAGATCCACGGCGAGCAGCGCACCGCTGACGGCCGCAGCTTCCTGCTGGTCGACGACTACGGCCACCACCCGCGCGAACTCGCTGCCACGCTGGCAGCGGCGCGCGCCGGCTGGCCTGAGCGCCGCGTGGTGCTGGCGTTCCAGCCGCATCGTTACTCGCGCACGCGGGATCTGCTCGATGACTTCGCTGAGGTGCTCTCGGAGGTGGACGCCCTGGTGCTCACCGAGGTCTACGCCGCGGGTGAGGCACGCATCGCAGGGGCCGACGGGCGCGCACTGGCCCGCGCCGTGCGCACCCGCGGTCGCGTCGAGCCGGTGTTCGTCACAGAGGTGGCTGAACTGCCTGCAGCGCTCTCCGGCCTGATCGCTACCGGCGATCTGGTGCTGGTGATGGGCGCGGGCGATATCGGCTCCGTGGCACCGGACCTCGCGCGAGCACAGCCGGAGGCGTCCGCATGAGCCCGCGTGACGAGATCAGGATGGATGAGCCGATGTCACGGCATACCACCTGGCGCGTGGGTGGGCCCGCGGACCGCTACTACCGTCCCGGTGGGGTCGCGGCGCTCGCGCAGCACCTCGCCGCGCTGCCGGATGACGAGCCCGTGACCTGGATCGGCCTCGGATCGAACCTGCTGGTGCGCGACGGTGGTATCCGCGGCACGGTGGTCGCACCGCACCTGGGGCTCACCGGCCTGACGCGCGAAGGTGAGCGCGGGCTGCGGGTCGAGGCCGGCGTCGCCTGCGCTCGCCTCGCCAAGCAGTGCGCGCGCCACAGCATCGGCCCCGCTGCATTCTTCATCGGCATCCCCGGGACCGTCGGTGGTGCGCTGGCGATGAACGCCGGCGCCTGGGGTTGCGAGACCTGGGACCTCGTGCGCAGCGTGGAGACCGTAGATCGCAGCGGTGCATTGCGCGAGCGCGCGGCGGAGGAGTACCAGGTCGGCTACCGCAGCGTGACGCCGCCGGCACCCGGCGAGTGGTTCGTAGCCGCCCACCTAGAGTTCCCCGAGGCGGGCAGCACCAGCGAGGCCGAGATCCGCGACCTGCTGGCGGAGCGCAAAGCCAAGCAGCCGATCGGACTGCCCTCCTGCGGGTCGGTGTTCACCAACCCGCCCGGCGATCATGCGGCGCGCTTGATCGATAGCGCCGGCCTCAAGGGTCTGCGCATCGGTGGCGCGCAGGTCTCCGAGCGCCACGCGAACTTCATCGTGAACACGGGCGACGCTAGTGCGGCAGACATAGAGGCGTTGATCGCTGAGGTACGGGCGCGCGTGCACGCGGCGCACGGCGTCGACCTGGTGCCTGAAGTCCACGTCGTGGGGGAGGCCGCATGAGCGCGCGCCCACGCAGGATCGAACATGTGGATGCCTTCGGGCGGGTCGCACTGCTGTTGGGCGGTGACTCAGCTGAGCGCGAGATCTCGCTGATCTCCGGGCGCTTCGTCGCCGCCGCGCTCGCACGCCTGGGGGTCGATCATGTGCTCATCGATCCCGCTGACGGCGACCTCGCCGAGCGCATCCGGGCTGAGCGGGTGCAGCGGGCCTTCGTGATCCTGCACGGACCGGGTGGCGAGGACGGCACGGTCCAGGGTGCGCTGGAGTTCCTCGGTATCCCCTACACCGGCTCCGGCGTACTGGGTTGCGCCCTGGCCATGGACAAGCTGCGTACGAAGCAGGTCTGGGACAGCGCTGGTATCCCTACGCCTGAGTGGGTCGCACTCGGTCCCGACGACGGCATCGACGAGGTGATCGGACGCCTCGGCTTGCCGTTGTTCGTGAAGCCCGCCACCGAGGGATCGAGCCTCGGTATGAGCCGGGTGGACCGAGCCGAGGACCTGCCCGCCGCGGTGGCGCTGGCGCGGGGCTTCGATACCTCGGTGCTGGTCGAGCGCTTGATCGATGGCCCCGAGTACACCGTCAGCATCCTGGACGGCCAGGCCCTGCCGTCGATCCGCATCGATACACCGCGGGTCTTCTACGACTACCAGGCCAAGTACTTCTCGGACGACACCACCTACCTCTGCCCCTCCGACCTGGAGCCGGCGGTGGAGGAGGCGGCGCGCCGCCTCTCGCTGGATGCCTTCGCAGCCATCGCTGGCAGCGGTTGGGGCCGGGTGGACCTGATGCGGGATGCCGACGGTCAGCTCTGGTTCCTGGAGGTCAACACGGTACCCGGCATGACCGACCACAGCCTGGTGCCGATGGCCGCGCGGACGATGGGGCTGGACTACGACGAGTTGGTCTGGCGGGTACTGGAGAGCAGCATGGAGGGCGCGGCATGAGCCGGCGACCGACGCGGAACCGCAAGCGCGTAGAGCAGGAGCGCCGGATGCCGTCGTTCGCGCACCTGCTGCGCCCCGCGCTGGTGACGGTGATCGGCGTGGTCACCGTGATCGTCGCGCACCTGACCTACAGCTGGCTCGACGTACCGGTGCGTGAGCTGGTCGTGCAGGGCAGCTTCCAACGCATCACCGCGGATGAGGTCCGTGAGCGGGTCGCGCCGGTCGCAACCGGTCAGGGTTTGCTCAGCCTGGACCTGGATGCGGTACGGGCCGCAGCGCAGTCACCGGATTGGGTCGATCGGGTGCGGGTGAGCCGTCGTTGGCCGAACACCCTGGTCCTGCAGGTCAGCGAGCAGATCGCAGCCGCCCGCTGGACCGACGGCGGGCTACTGAACACCCGCGGTGAGCGCTTCGAGCCCGCCGACGTGAGCGGCACAGAGGTCCTACCCGAGCTCGGCGGCCCCGTAGGTAGCCAGTGGCAGGTGATCCAGCGCTACCTGGCCCTGCGCGCCGACCTGAGCGCTGCGCCGTACAGGGTCACCAGCATGCGCGTGGATGCGCGCGGTGCTTGGACGCTGGAGCTCGATGATCGAATCGAGGTCGCGATCGGGCGCGAGGACACGTCGGGGCGGCTGATCCGGTTGCAGGACGTGGTCCTGCCGGAGCTGGCTGCTCGCATCGGATCGGTCGCACGCATCGATCTCAGATACACCAACGGGTTCGCGGTCGCTTGGCGGCAGAGCGACGACCGCGCCCGCGGCGGATAACCAGAGGGACAGCCCATGTCACGCAGAAGCGAGAAGAACCTCATCGTCGGACTCGACATCGGGACCTCCAAGGTCGTCGCGATCGTCGGCGAGATCAAGGACGACGGTGGCCTCGAGGTGATCGGCATCGGCAGCCACCCATCACGCGGCCTGAAGAAGGGCGTGGTCGTCAACATCGAATCCACGGTGCAGTCGATCCAGCGCGCGGTCGAGGAAGCCGAGCTGATGGCCGGCTGCGAGATCCACTCCGTGTACGCAGGCATCGCGGGTAGCCATGTCCGCAGCATGAACAGCCGCGGCATGGTCGTGATCCGAGATGACGAGGTCACCACATCGGATGTGGACCGCGTGATCGATGCGGCCAAGGCGATCCGCCTGCCGGCCGACCAACGCATCCTCCACATCCTGCCGCAGGAGTTCATCATCGATGAACAGGACTCCATCCGCGAGCCGATCGGGATGGCGGGCGTGCGGCTGGAAGCCAAGGTCCACATGGTCACGGGCGCGATGAGCGCTGCGCAGAACATCATCAAGTGCGTGGAGCGCTGCGGTCTGCGGGTCGATGACATCGTGCTGGAGCAACTGGCTTCCAGCTACGCGGTGCTCACCGAGGACGAGAAGGAGCTGGGCGTCTGCCTGGTGGATTGCGGCGGGGGCACCACCGACATCGCGGTGTTCGCCAAGGGCTCGATCCAGCACACGGCGGTGATCCCGATCGCGGGCGACCAGGTGACCAACGACATCGCGGTCGCGCTGCGCACGCCACTGCAGCACGCCGAGGACATCAAGCTGCGCTACGCCTGCGCGCTCTCGCAGCTGGCGAACCCGGACGAGACCATCGAGGTGCCCAGCGTCGGCGAGCGTCCCGCGCGTCGGCTGGCCCGGCAGACCCTCGCCGAGGTCGTCGAGCCTCGCTTCGAGGAGCTGTTCGCGCTGGTGCGCGATGAGCTGGTCCGCTCAGGTTTCAACGAGATCATCGCTGCCGGGGTCGTGCTGACCGGCGGCAGTTCCAAGATGGAGGGTGCGGTCGAACTGGCGGAGGAGGTGTTCCACACCCAGGTCCGTCTCGGCGCACCCCAGCACGTCGCAGGCCTCGTGGAGGTCGTGCGGAATCCGATCCACGCCACCGGCGTGGGTCTGCTGATCTACGGCCTCCAGCACCAGGAACTGATGCAACCGGCCCGCGGCGTGAGCAGCGGCCTGGGTGAGGTGCTGGACCGGATGATGAGTTGGTTCAAGGGCAATTTCTGAATCTGAACACCAGGCGCAAATGAGGGCTTATCCATGACCTTCGAACTCCTAGATACGATTAACGAGAACGCCGTCATCAAGGTGATCGGCATCGGTGGGGGAGGCGGCAACGCTGTAGCCCACATGGTTGGCGTCGGCATAGAGGGCGTCGAGTTCGTATGCACGAACACCGACAGCCAGGCGCTGAAGAACACCAAGACCAAGCAGACGCTGCAGATCGGCGGCAACATCACCAAGGGTCTGGGCGCGGGCGCCAACCCCGAGGTGGGTCGCCAGGCAGCGATGGAGGACCGCGATCGCCTGATGGAGGTGATCGATGGTGCTGACATGCTGTTCATCACCGCCGGCATGGGCGGTGGTACCGGCACCGGCGCGGCGCCGGTGGTCGCGCAGGCGGCGAAGGAGCTGGGCATCCTGACCGTCGCTGTGGTGACCAAGCCGTTCCCGTTCGAGATGCCGAAGCGCATGCGGGTGGCGGAGCAGGGGATCATCGAGCTGTCCAAGTACGTGGACTCGCTGATCACCATCCCGAACGAGAAGCTGCTGACCGTGCTCGGCGCCGAGACCAACCTGCTGGATGCATTCAGGGCTGCCAACGAGGTGCTGTTCGGTGCGGTGCAGGGGATCGCGGAGCTGATCACCCGCCCGGGCCTGATCAACGTGGACTTCGCTGACGTTCGCACCGTGATGGGTGCCATGGGCATGGCGATGATGGGTACCGGCAGGGCCACCGGCGAGCGCCGCGCCCGCGATGCCGCCGAGGCCGCGGTCGCCAGCCCGCTGCTGGACAGCATCGACCTGAAGGGTGCCCAGGGCGTCCTGGTGAACATCACCGCAGGGCCGGACCTGTCCATCGGTGAGTTCCAGGAGGTCGGCGAGGCCGTCCGCGAGTTCGCTGCCCCCGACGCCACGGTGGTGGTAGGTACGGTGATCGATCCGGCGGTGGGCGAGGAGATCCGGGTCACGGTGGTCGCCACCGGCCTCGGTAGCGCGGCCTCCAGGCAGGAGCCGCAGGAGCCGGAGCGCATGCGGGTCGTGGCCGGCAGCCGCCGCGAGGTGGACTACGCCGACCTCGAGCGGCCCACGGTCATGCGGACCCAGCCGGCCGGCGCTAGCGGGGATGGGCAGGCTACGGTCCGGGCCAACGACCCGGAGTACCTGGACATCCCGGCCTTCCTGCGGCGTCAGGCGGACTGAGGTCGGGACGGTGCTGGCGGTTCCCCTTTGCAATCAGGGGATTGAGGCGCTTTCGGGGCGGGTGCTAGACTGCTCGACCCGCGCGACGGCTCGGACCGCAGATGCGGTCCAGCGGGGTGAGCTTCCCGCGTGGACGATGGTGTCACGCTCGGCTGTCTACCGATCCCAGGATGGAGATCGGAGCAGTGTTCGATGGATCCGGCGACCGCCGGCTCCCTGCTCCGGACCCGGCTGTTCGCCGCGGTCCACCCTGAGGTGATCCGCTGATGTTGCGACAGAGAACGCTCAAGAACGTCATCCGTGCGACCGGTGTCGGCCTGCATACGGGGGAGAAGGTGTACATGACGCTGCGCCCGGCGTCTGTGAACACCGGCATCATCTTCCGCCGTGTCGATCTCGATGAGCCCGTCGAGATCCGCGCCATCGCCGAGAACGTGGGTGACACGGTGCTCTCCACCTGCCTGGTGAAAGGGGACGTCCGCGTCTCCACCGTGGAGCACCTGCTGTCAGCGTTCGCTGGACTGGGCATCGACAACGCCTACGTCGATGTGAGCGCCCCGGAGGTCCCGATCATGGACGGGAGCTCCGGGCCGTTCGTCTTCCTGCTGCAGTCAGCGGGTATCGCGGAGCAGAACGCAGCCAAGCGTTTCACCCGCATCAAGGATGTGGTCGAGGTGCGCGACGGTGACAAGGTCGCGCGCTTCGAGCCCTTCGATGGCTTCAAGGTAAGCTTTGGGATCGAGTTCGATCACCCGGTCTTCAAGCGCCACACGCAGACCGCCGAGATCGACTTCTCCAGCACCTCCTTCGTTAAGGAGGTCAGCCGCGCCCGCACCTTCGGGTTCATGCGCGACATCGAGATGCTGCGCGCGAAGAACCTCGCGCTCGGCGGCACGCTCGACAACGCGATCGTCCTGGATGACTACCGCGTCCTCAACGAGGACGGTCTCCGCTACGAGGACGAGTTCGTCAAGCACAAGGTCCTGGACGCGATCGGTGATCTGTACCTGCTCGGGCACAGCCTCATCGGCGCGTTCTACGGTTTCAAGTCCGGGCACGAGCTCAACAACCGGCTGCTGCGCAAGCTGGCTGAGGAGCGCTCGGCGTGGGAGGAGGTCACCTTCGACGATGAGTCGGCGGCACCGATCTCCTACCTCTCCGCCCCCAGGCTGGCCTGAGTCAGCGACCGACTCTGACGCGGAAGCCCCGCACCGTCGCACCGAGGATGCGGCGTGCAGCCATCAGACAAGGTTCCTCATGGAACCTGAGTCTGGAGGCCTGGGTCGCGGAGGAGACGGACAGCGTCAGGGTGCCGTCGGCGACGGCGGCGGAGAGTAAGTGTTCGCGCAGTGGAGGCGGTAAGGCCTCGGCGACCGCGCTGAGCAGCGTCGCGTTGGAGCCGGCGTTGCGGGAGAGGCCTGCGAAGGCGCTCCCGGGCTCTGCGAGGAGCTCGCCGATGCGGCGCGGTCTGGGGGTCTTGGACATGGGTACAGTCTACAGCTGAGGTTCGGTCGGGGGACGATGCGTTTCATCCTGCTCACAGCGAGAGGTCCGATGCAGTTGCGCCTGGGTCACCCCGGCGTGCTGGCCGTGCTGGCGGCGCTCGCCTTGCTGGTGGGCGCGATCGGCACTGGCCTCGGCTACCTGGTCGCGGAGCGCACCTTGGTGATGGACCCCGACACCCGCGTCACCGCGCTGGAGCAGCGCGTGACCACGCAGCAGGCGCAACTCGATGAGCTGACCCGCGTCTCCAGCGACCACCTACACGCCTTATCCCTACGCTTGGGCCAGATGCAGGCCAGCGTGATCCGCCTCGACGCGCTGGGTCAGCGCTTGACCGCGGTGGCGGGGCTTGAGGACGGTGAGTTCAACTTCGAGCAGCCGCCGGCACAGGGCGGGCCCGAAGGACCGACCACAGCCGGGATGGACCCCAGCGAATTCCTGCAGGCCATGGACCTGCTGGCGCGACGCATCGAGGACCGCGATGCGCAGTTCGCCGTCCTCGACGAGCTGCTCGCCGACCGCAGCGTGCTGGCTGAGGTCCGCCCGACCGGCAGGCCGGTACGCACCGGTTGGCTGTCCTCGTACTACGGCTACCGGAACGATCCGTTCACCGGCGAGCGTGCCTGGCACGGTGGCGTCGATTTCGCCGGCCGCGAAGGGTCGGATGTGATCGCGGTGGCTGCGGGGGTGATCACCTGGTCCGGGGCCCGCTACGGCTACGGGAACATGGTCGAGATCAACCATGGGAACGGTTACGTCACACGCTACGGCCACAACCGGGACCTGCTGGTCGAGGTGGGTGAGGCTGTCCGCAAGGGCCAGGTCATCGCACACATGGGCCAGACCGGCCGCGCGACCGCGCCGCACAGCCACTTCGAGGTGATCCAGGACGGGCGCTCGGTCGACCCCCTGGAGTACATCCGCGCCGCGAACTGAGAGCCGGCGCGGCGGGCGGTATAATCCCGGCCCCTCGAAGGGCCCGCCGCCTAGGTGTTGAATCCCCAGCGGCACGCCCCATATCTGCTCCCTCCTGCGTGGAGTGCCGCGACCGCTGACCAAGGACGGCCGCTGGTGCGAAGGGCATCAGCGCTATCAGGACTGTAAGGACACCGATGTTCAACTTCCTCACGACCATCTTCGGCAGCCGCAACGAACGGCTGGTCGGGCGCTACCGCAAGGTGGTGGACCAGATCAACGCCATGGAGCCCAGCTTCCAGGCCCTCTCCGACGAAGCGCTCAAGGCCAAGACCGACGAGTTCCGCCAGCGCCTCGCGAGTGGCGAGAGCCTCGAGGCCATCCTGCCGGAGGCCTTCGCGACGGTGCGTGAGGCTTCGGTCCGCACCCTGGGCCTGCGCCACTTCGATGTGCAGCTGATCGGCGGCATGGTCCTCAACGACAACAAGATCGCGGAGATGCGTACCGGCGAGGGCAAGACCCTGGTCGCGACGCTACCGGTGTACCTCAACGCGCTCAAGGGCGAGAGCGCGCACGTGGTCACCGTGAACGAGTACCTGGCCAGCCGCGACGCGGACTGGATGGCTCCCGTGTACCGGTTCCTCGGCATGGAGGTCGGGGTCATACGCGCCGGCATGGACCCGGCATCCAAGCGCGCCGCCTACGCTTGCGACATCACCTACGGCACCAACAACGAGTTCGGTTTCGACTACCTGCGCGACAACCTGGCCCATCGCCTCGATGACAAGGTCCAGCGCAAGCTGGCCTTCGCGATCGTGGACGAGGTCGACTCCATCCTGATCGACGAGGCGCGCACGCCGCTGATCATCTCCGGGCCGTCGGAGGACAACACCGACACCTACATGCGGATCAACAAGCTGGTCCCCGCCCTGCGCAAGCAGGAAGCGGAGGATGGTCCGGGCGACTACTGGGTGGAGGAGAAGTCGAAGCAGGTCTACCTCAGCGAGGACGGGCACCAGAAGGTCGAGGAGATGCTGGGCGAGGCTGGCTTGCTACAGCCGGGCCAGAGCCTCTACGACGCTAAGAACATCAGCCTGATGCACCACATCACCGCCGCGCTGCGCGCACATGCTTGCTACACCCGGGACGTCGAGTACCTGGTGAAGGACGGGCAGGTCGTGATCGTGGATGAGTTCACCGGTCGCACCATGCCGGGACGGCGCTGGTCGGAGGGCTTGCACCAGGCGGTGGAAGCGAAGGAGGGCGTCTCCGTCCAGCAGGAGAACCAGACCCTGGCGTCGATCACCTTCCAGAACTACTTCCGCATGTACGGGAAGCTGGCGGGGATGACCGGCACCGCCGACACCGAAGCCTACGAGTTCCAGGAGATCTACGGCCTCGAGGTCGTAGTGGTCCCGACGCACCGCCCGATGGTCCGCGTCGACCACACCGACATGATCTACCTCAACAGCCGCGGCAAGTACCGCGCGATCATCGAGGACATCCTGGACTGCCGTGAGCGCCAGCAACCGGTGCTGGTGGGTACGACCTCGATCGAGACCTCCGAGCTGCTGTCCAAGCAACTCAAGGACAAGGGCATCGCGCACAAGGTGCTGAACGCCAAGCAGCACGCGATGGAGGCGGAGATCATCGCCCAGGCCGGGCGCCCCGGCAGCGTGACCATCGCCACCAACATGGCTGGCCGCGGCACCGACATCGTGCTCGGCGGCAACCTGGAGTCGGAGCTCAAGCTGCTGGGTGAGGACGCCACCGAGGCGCAGCGTGAGCAGGTGAAGACCGATTGGGCCACCCGGCACCAGGCGGTGCTGGACTCAGGTGGCCTGCACATCATCGGCACCGAGCGCCACGAGTCGCGCCGCATCGACAACCAGCTACGCGGGCGCTCGGGGCGCCAGGGCGATGCAGGTTCCAGCCGCTTCTACCTCAGCTTCGATGACAGCCTGATGCGGATCTTCGCCTCCGACACCACCCGCGGCCTGATCGAGCGTCTCGGGCTGACCGAGGACGAGGTGATCGAGAGCGGCATGGTGACCAAGCGGATCGAGGCGGCGCAGCGCAAGGTGGAGGCGTACAACTTCGATATCCGCAAGCAGCTGCTGGAGTACGACGACGTCTCCAACGATCAGCGCAAGGTGATCTACCGGCAGCGCGACGAGCTGCTCGGCGATGACGACATCGCGGCGACCATCGCCGACATCCGTCGTTACGTCGTGGACATCACCCTGGACGATCACATGCCTCCCGGCAGCGTAGAGGGGCAGTGGGACGTTGAAGGGCTGGAGCTCGCTCTCGCCAAGGACTTCGAGACGCCGATGGAGATCCGGCGCTTGCTGGACGAGGATGCGACGCTGGATCTCGAAGGCCTGCGCGAGCGCGTCCAGGAAGCTGTGGATGCGACCTACCAAGCCAAGGCTGCTGCCTTCGGCGACCCGGTGGTCATGCGCCACCTCGAGCGCGCCGTGATGCTGCAGCAGCTCGATAGCTACTGGAAGGAGCACCTGGCCTCCATGGACTACCTGCGTCAAGGCATCCATCTCCGCGGCTACGCGCAGAAGAACCCTAAGCAGGAGTACAAACGCGAAGCCTTCGAGATGTTCCAGGACATGCTGGAGCGGGTCCGCCGGGACGTGATCAAGCTGCTCCTGCGCGTGCGTCTGCGTACCGACGAGGACATCGAAGCGATGGAGCGCCGGCGCCGCGAGCAGCAGAACCAGCAGTTGCAGGCCAAGCACGCGAGCCTCACCGCGGCCGCTGCTGGCGGGGCACCGCAAGGGCAGGCGCAACCGGCGTCACCGGAGACCTTCAAGCGCGAAGAGCGCAAGGTTGGGCGGAACGAGCCGTGTCCGTGTGGGTCGGGGAAGAAGTACAAGCAATGCCACGGCCGGCTCGCGTAGCGAGCCGGCCGTGAGGCAGCGGTCTCGAGACTCGAGACTCGAGGCCCGAGTCCGGAGTCCCGAGTCCCTATTCCTTCTCCCTAGTCCTTCTCCTTAGTCCTTCCTTACCCTGCAATAGGGAGTGAGGCGCCGCCACCTTTCAGGCATCATCCCCGCGCCATGTCCAACCCCCATATCCACGTCGTAGCCTGCGCGCTGCTCGATGCCGTCGGGCGGGTGCTCATCTGCCGGCGCCCGGAGGGCCGCCCGATGTCCGGCTACTGGGAGTTCCCGGGCGGCAAGATCGAGGCGGGGGAGGGTCGGATCGAGGCGTTGCGTCGCGAGCTCTCGGAGGAGCTGAGTGTGACCTTGCTCAGCGCGCGCCCACTGATCCGGCTGCGTCACGGCTACCCGGACTTCAGCGTGGATCTGGATGTGTGGCTCGGGACCGACTGGTGCGGTGATGTCATCCCCCGCGAGGGGCAGGAAACGACCTGGGCCGCTCCCGAGGACCTGCGGCATCACGCGTTGCTCCCTGCGGACGGTCCAGTCGTGGGTGCGCTGCTACTGCCGGAGCAGATCGTGCTGACGCCGGACGCGGGCCCCGCGAGCAAGCACCGGCGCAGGATCGCGGACCTGGATCCGGAGCGCAGCGCGCTGTTGATCCGCTGCCAGAGCCCCGCCCACCGACGCGCTTGGAGCAGTCTGGCGCGCGAGACCGCGCCTGGTATGCGGGTGTTCCAACATGGTCAGGGGACGGAGAAGTCAGGTGGTAAGCGGGTCATCCATCTGAACTCTGCCGAGCTCGTGAGCGCGACGGAGCGTCCCGATGCGGAGCTGGTGGGTGCATCCTGCCACGACCTCGCGCAGCTCGAGCGTGCTGGTGCGCTACGGCTGGACTACGCCTTCATCAGTCCTGTGAACCCGACGCAGTCCCACCCTGACCAGACCTCCTTGGGTTGGGCGCGCTTCACCACTCTGGCTGGGGTCGCGAAGATGCCGGTCTATGCGCTGGGTGGTGTGGGACCGGATGATCTGGCCCGCGCCTGGGAGGCGGGGGCGCAGGGTGTGGCGGGGATCAGCGCGTACTGGGATTGAGGTCCCGGCGCTGCCGGCTCAGAGCCGGCAGAGCGTTAGCCAGAAGGCGACGTCCTCGCGCACCTGCTCAGCACGGCCCTCGCGGGTCACACCATCCAGGAAGCGAACCGTGAAGCGGTGCTTGCTACCCGAGATCTCGGGGTAGTAGCCGGCATCCCGCGGCAGCTCCAAGCGCACTAGCTGGAAGGGGTTAGCGGGATCCATGTCGCGCTGGTAGGAGCCACCCACCGCGGCCTGCCGCTGCGGGACGTCGCTCTCCCGGACCATGGTCAGCGTCAGCGCCAAGGCCTCGCGCAGGGGTTCCAGGTGTGCCAACCAACCTTCAAGGTCCGCGGCCCTGCGCTCCGGGGTGCGTGACAGCCAGTGGTGGAAGCCCGGGAGGTCGAAGCGGCAGGTACCGCCAGGGATCGCGCTGCGGTGCCTGATCGCGCTGATGAACTCATCGTCACGCAGGGCCGCCGCGAGCTGACCGCGCTCCTCGCGCATGCGAGCGTGGATCTGGTCCAATCGATCCAGCACGTTCGCGAGTTTGCGTGCGTCCACACCCTCGACCTCGAGCAGCGAACGCAGCAGTGCTCGCTGGCGCTCCATCTCCTTGAGGACCTCCGACTTGAGGTCACCGCGCGAGACCACGGTGAGGATCTCCAGCAAGCTGGACATGACCGCACGGCAGTCCCACTCGCCGTTGCGGACCAGATGCTGGCGGATGCGGACGAACAGGAACTCGAGTCGCAGGAAGGTCCGCATGCGCTCGTTCAAAGGCTGCTCGTAGATGACGCGCGGGGCATCCGGCGCTGCTGGTTGCGCGCTCTGATCCTCGCCGCCCAGTGGGATCTCAGACTGCCTCATCGCGCCTCGCGGTCAGCTTCGCATGCAGAGCGAGCGTCGCGCGCTCGAGGTTCGCCAAGCCAGCATCGTTCACGATCACATGGTCGGCGACCTCGATCCGCTCCTCGCGATCAGCCTGGCTCGCGATGATCCTCGCGGCGAGATCAGCATCCATGCCCCGACGCTGCACCAGACGCTCTGCCTGGAGCTCCGGCGGGCAGTCTACTACGGCCACCTCATCCGCGGCATCGTGCCAGGCGGCCTCCACCAGCAGCGGGATGACCAGCAGCACGTAGGGTGCGCTGGCTTCGAGCCTGGCCGCGCGCTTGTCCATCTCTGCACGGATCGCAGGGTGTGCGATGCGCTCCAGCGTGCGGCGGACCGTGGGATCAGTGAAGGCACGATCACGCAGCGTCGCCCGGTCCAGCGCGCCGTCCGGCGCCAGCACCCAGCTACCCAGGGCACCAGCCAGGGCTTGGACGAGCTTGGAGCCGGGCGTCGCCAGCTCGTGAGCGATGACGTCAGCGTCCACGACCGGTACGCCCTGGGCGGCGAGCAGATCTGCCACCGCTGACTTGCCGCTGGCGATGCCGCCCGTCAGCGCGATGCGCATCTCAGCGGCCGTAGAAGAAGGTCAGGTAGCGGTCCACGATCGGCTCGCCCCAGAGCAGCACCAACCAACCTGCGGCGGCGAGGTAGGGGCCGAAGGAGATCGGGACGCCGCGGCCGAGCCGGTGCAGGGCGATCATGCTGATACCGACGATCGCACCGACCAGGGTGGAGAGCAGGATGATCGGTAGCAGCATGCTCGGTCCGGTGAAGGCCCCGAGTGCAGCGAGCAGCTTGAAGTCACCGTAGCCCATGCCCTCCTTGCCGGTGACCCAGCGGAACAGGTGGTACATGGACCAGAGCGAGATGTATCCGATCGCGGCACCGCTGATCGCGTCCACCGGCCCCACGAACACCCCGAACAGCGAGAGCACCAGACCCAGCCAGAGCAGGGGCAGGGTGAGCTCGTCGTAGAGGAACTGGGTGTCGAGGTCGATCAGACTCATCGCGATCAGGTACCAAGTGGCGAACGCAGCGGCCACCGCCTGCACACCGAAACCGAAGTGCCATGCGACCACGCCGGTGAGCAGGCCGGTCAGCGCTTCGACCACTGGGTAGCGCAGCGAGATCCGGCAGCCGCAACCGGAGCAGCGTCCGCGCAGCATCAGCCAGGACAGCACGGGGATGTTCTCGTACCAACTGATGGCGTGACCGCAGCCGGGGCAGCGGGAGCGTGGCTTGACCAGATCGAACGCTGGCTCTTCGGGTAGCGTGGTGCCGTTGAGTTCCGCGCACTGCCTGCGCCAGTCGCGCTCCATCATCTTGGGCATGCGGTGGGCGACGACGTTCAGGAAGCTGCCGATCATCAGGCCGAGGAACACCCAGACCCCGATGAACAGAGTGGGTGTCTCGCGCAACAGTTGGAGCAGATCGCCTAGCACGCTTCAGAATCCCCAGATGAAAGAAGGGCCGCGCGCCGCGCGGCCCCACGGGTCCTGCGCGGGTCTCAGACGACCGAACCCATCTTGAAGATCGGCAGGTACATGGCGACCACGAGGCCACCGACGAGGACGCCCAGGACCGCCATGATCAGCGGCTCCATCAGCGCCGACAGGTTGTCCACCATGTCGTCCACCTCGCGCTCGAAGTGGTCGGCGACCTTACCGGCCATCGCATCGATGTTGCCCGACTCCTCGCCGATGCCGATCATCTGCACCGCCATGTTCGGGAACAGCTCGGTCTGTTCCATCGCGAGGTTGAGCATCTGCCCTGTCGCGACCTTGTCGCGCATCTGGTAGACGGCCTGCTCGTAGACGATGGTGCCGGTAGCGCCCGCTACCGAGTCCATCGCCTCGACCAGCGGCACGCCGGCGGCGAACATGGTCTGCAGCGTGCGTGCGAAGCGGGCGATCGAGGACTTGACCAGGATCACGCCCACGATCGGGAGCTTCAGCGACAAGCGGTCGATGAACTCGCGGAACTTGCGGGAGCGCTTGTGCGCGAAACTGAAGGCGGCGAACGGCGCCGCGACCAGCATCACGGCGAAGAATCCGTTGGCCCTGAGCCAGCGCGACATGTTCACCACCATCTGGGTGAACGCCGGCAGCTCGGCGCCGAAGTTCGAGAACATGTCCTCGAACTGCGGGATCACGAAGATCAGCAGGACGGTGGTCACGATGACCGCGATGACCAACACGGAGATCGGGTAGGTGAGGGCCTTCTTGATCTTGGCCTTCATCGCCTCCGTCTTCTCCTTGTAGGTCGCGATCCTGTCCAGCAGGCTCTCGAGCGCACCGGACTGCTCACCCGCGTCCACCAGGTTCACGAACAGGTCATCGAAGTAGAGCGGATGCTTGCCCAACGACACCGCCAGGCTGTTGCCGGCCTCGATGTCGTTCTTCACGGCGAGGACCAGCTCCTGCATGGATTTCTTCTCGTGGCCCTTGCCGATGATCTCCAGCGATTGGACCATAGGGATGCCAGAGGACATCATCGTCGCGAGCTGGCGAGAGAAGAAGGCGATGTCCGACGGCACCACGCCGGGGCCGCCGCCGCCGCCGAACAGCGACGAGACCTTCTTGACCTTGATGACGTTGACACCCTGCTTGCGGAGCTGGACCTTGACCTCAGCTTCGCTCTTGGCGACGGTCTTGCCGGCGACACGGTTGCCCTTCTGGTCGGTACCTTCCCAGGACCATGAGACCTCTTTCGCAGCCTGTGCCATCCGTTCCCTCCCCGATCAGTGCCGCCGCATCACTCGACGGTGACGCGGTTGAGCTCCTGCAGACTCATGACGCCCTGCTTGACCTTCTCCAGGGCTGAGCGGCGCAGGTCCCAGATCCCCTCGGACTTGGCCTGATCCGCGATGTCGTCCGAGGTGCCGCCCTTCATGATGATACGGCCGCACTCCTCGGAGATCTCCATCACCTGGTAGATGCCGACGCGGCCCTTGTAGCCCATCTTGCACTGGCTGCAACCCTCGCCACCGTTGCCGGGACCGTAGAGCGTCCATTCATCGGCCAGCATCGCCTCGGTGAAGCCTTCCTTGAGCATGGCCTCCTGCGGGATGTCCAGCGGCTCCTTGCACTCCTTGCACAGGCGTCTGCCGAGGCGCTGCGCGATGATCAGGTTGACCGAGGATGCGATAGCGAATGGCTTCACGCCCATGTCCACCATACGGGTCAAGGTCTTCGGTGCGTCGTTGGTGTGCAGCGTGGAGAGCACCATGTGGCCGGTAGACGCAGCCTTGATCGCGATGTTCGCGGTCTCCAGGTCGCGGATCTCGCCGACCAGGATGATGTCAGGGTCCTGACGCAGGAAGGCCTTGAGCGCCGATTCGAAAGTCAGGCCCACCTTGGGGTTCACGTTCACCTGGTTCACGCCGGGCAGCTGGATCTCAGCCGGGTCCTCGGCGGTGGAGATGTTCACATCCTCGGTGTTGAGGATGTTCACACCGGTGTACAGCGAGACGGTCTTGCCCGAGCCCGTGGGACCGGTGACCAGGATCATGCCGTAGGGCTTGGCCAGGTTGCTCAGGTACAGCTCTTTCTGGAACGGCTCGTAACCCAGCGCATCGATCCCCAGCTGCGCGCTGGTCGGATCCAGGATACGCATCACGATCTTCTCGCCGAAGATCACCGGGCAGGTGTTCACGCGGAAGTCGATGGCGCGGGTCTTGGAGATCTTCATCTTCATGCGACCGTCCTGCGGGACCCGTCGCTCCGAGATATCCAGCCGGCACATGACCTTGATGCGTGCGCTGATCTTGCCTGCCAGCGCCAGCGGCGGGCGCGCGACCTCGCGCAGGATGCCGTCACCGCGGTAGCGCACGCGGTAGAACTTCTCGTACGGCTCCCAATGCAGATCCGATACGCCCTGGTTGATCGCGTCCAGCAGCATCTTGTTGACGAACTTCACGACCGGCGCGTCGTCCACGTCCATGTCGTTGCCGGAGTCCTCCTCCTCGTCACCGGAGGTCACATCCAGCCCCTCGAGGTCGAAGTCGTCGTCCACCAGCTCATCCATGCTGGTGTCCATCGCGGCGAGCGCGATCTCCAGCAGCTTGCTGATCTTGAGCTCCTCGCAGACGATCGGCTCGACCACCAGCCCGGACTGGAACTTCACATCGTCAAGGGAGTTCAGGCGGGTCGGGTCGGAGATCGCGAGGAACAGCTTCTTGCCGCGCTTGAACAGCGGCAGTACGTTGTGCTGGCGCAGCAGCTTCTCGTCCACCACCTTGACCACGTCGTTCTCGACCACGATGGCGTCCAGGTCCAGCATCGGGACGCCGAACTCCTGGGAGGCCGCCTGCGCGATCACCCGCGAATCCAGGCCGTTGTCGTTCACCAGGTGGCTGACCAGGGACTGCTTGTCTGCCTGGGCCTTCATCTGGGCGGTACGGGCGGTCGCCTCGTCGAGGTGACCGTCCAGGACCAGTCTGCGGGCCAGGCCGGAGAGCGCGACCCCAGCGGAATTCGTCGCCATGACAACACCTCGACAAGGGGTTCAAGGGCTCGGCCGATTATAGCCCTGCCACACCCTGTGTATACCGGGGCCCCTGGAACGAGAGAGGCCCCTCCAGGAGGGGCCTCTCGGGCAGGGGTAGGGCCCCCCTGTCACACCCTTGCGGGTGCTGCTATCAGCGGCAGTTCGCGGGGCGGTACTTCGCCTCGAGGGTGCCACCGGTGCAATCCACCTGCAGACCGGTTGCGGAACCGGTGTAGGTGAAGATCATGGTCGTGGTGTCAGCCGTGCCGCCGACGTTGTCGATCGTGACCGTGATGGTCGCGTTGTCGTCGTCGGTGCGCGTGTAGGCGGCAGCGCCGTCGGTGTAGGACGAGGCGTCCAGCATCGCCAGCACGTCGACCACGATCTGGTTGGCAGCCAGCGGCATGGAGCCGGAGCCAGCGTACTCTTCGTAGATCTGGGTCTTGGCGGAGGCCGACAGACCGATGACCTCAGTCACCTTGGCGCGGATCGTGTAGTCCTGGTACGCCGGGATGGCCACGGCGGCCAGGATGCCGATGATCGCCACGACGATCATGAGCTCGATGAGGGTGAAACCCTTCTGTAGGTTCTTCATTTCCGGATACTCCCTGATGTGTTTCGGTTCTCGGTCCCCGTCCGGCAGTGCCGTCTGGGGAGGTCCCGCGGTGGGGCGGGGACCAGTTCCCACTGAAGGTAGATGCAAGTGCCGTGCCAAGTGCTGCAAGCCAGTAGAGCAGGGCCGCGGGCGTTCGGGGCAGCACCTCTCCTGACAAGGATCGTCACAAAGTGACGCTGCGCGTCACTCCAGGCCCAGCTTCTTGATCCGGTAGCGGAGCTGCCGCAGCGTCAGGCCCAGGGCCTCGGCGGCGCGGGTCTTGTTGTAGCGGTGCGCCTCCAGCGCCTCCTGGATCCGTTTGCGCTCCACCTCGTCGAGGATGCCGGGCAGGTCGCTGGGTGCCCCTTCGGCCGCGCCGTGCTCGACGGTCCCGGCCTCGGCGCGCAGCGCCAGGTCGTCCGCGCGGATCGATCCGCCCTCGCACAGGGTGCAGGCTCGTTCGAGCACGTTCTCCAGCTCGCGCACGTTGCCCGGGAAACTGTAGCCGCGCATCAGGGTCAAGGCATCCTCGCCGAGCTCGGGTGCATCGATGCCGTGCTCAGCTGATACCTCCTCCAGGATATGGGCGGACAGCTCGGCGATGTCCTCGGGCCGCTCGCGCAACGGCGGGATGACCACCTCGATCACATGGATCCGATAGTAGAGGTCCTGGCGGAAGCTGCCGGTCCGCGCGAGCGCGCCGAGGTCGCGGTGGGTCGCGGACAGGATGCGGACGTCCACCGGCTCCTCCGCGCTGGCGCCGACGCGCCGCACCGACTTCTCCTGGATCACCCGCAGCAGCTTGACCTGCATGTGCAGCGGCAGGTCCGCGACCTCGTCCAGGAATAAGGTCCCGCCATCAGCTGTCTGGAACAGGCCGGCGCGATCCTGATGGGCCCCGGTGTAGGCGCCCTTCACGTGTCCGAAGAACTCGCTCTCCATCAGCTCCGCTGGGATCGCGCCGCAGTTGACCGGGACGAAAGGACCGTCGGCGCGCGGGCCCTGCTCGTGGATCATCCGTGCGACCAGCTCCTTGCCGGTACCGGACTCACCGCGGATGTGGATCGGGGCCTGGCTGCGCGCGACCCGTGCCACCAGCTTGCGTACTGCGGACATCGCTTCCGAGACGCCGAGCAGCCGGGTTCCGGTCGCTGCGCTCGGCTCGCCGACCTTCAACGCCGTGCGCACCAGCTTGCGCAGGACCTCGAGTTCGACCGGCTTGCTGACGAAGTCGAAGGCACCACGCTTCAGCGCGGTCACCGCTGCTTCGACGTTGCCGTGCGCGGTGATCACCGCGACGGGGATGTGCGGATGGTTGCTCTGCAACCAGCTGACCAGGTCCAGGCCGTCGCCGTCCGGCAGCCGCATGTCGGTCAGGCAGAGGTCGAAGCTGCTGGTCGCCAGCAGCTCGCGGGCACCAGCCAGATCGCCGGTGGTCTGTACACGCAGGTCCATGCGGGTCAGCGTCATCGCCAGCAGATCCCGGATGTCGGGCTCGTCGTCTACGACCAGGACGCTAGCTTGCGGCGCCATCAAGTCACCCATTGCGATGCGTCAGGGAAGGTCACCCGGAAGCTGCTGCCACCGCCGTCCCGAGGTCGGTACTCCAACCTCATGCGGTTCCATTCGCAGAGCTCACGGCTGATGTACAAGCCCAAACCAGCGCCTTGGGCAGCGCCAGTATAGAACGGCTCGAAGATGCGATCGGCGAGATCGGCGGTGATGCCGGGCCCGCGGTCCTCGACCAGCAGGATGACCCGACCGCGGTCCCCGGCGCGCACCGAGACCTCGATCGGATGCTGCGCGGATGGTTCGCCGTAGCGCATCGCGTTGTCGCAGAGGTTGGAGAGGACCTGGTGGAGGTGTGAGGCGTCGGCGCGCACCAGATGATCGGCCGTCGGGTCCAGCGCTTGCGTCTCCAGGATCCCTGGTCCCAGCTGATGGACGCCGCGGTACTCATCCGCGAACGCGCCGACCCACGCGGCGAGCTGCAGCTCCTCCGGACGCGAGTAACCCTTGCGGGAGAGCTGCATCACGTTGCTGACGATGGTGTTCACCCGGGCTGATTGATCGCCGATGATCTGCGTCACCCGCGCCGACTCCTCATCGCTGAGGCTACGCTCGGCCAGCAGCTCGCTGGCGTGACTGATCGCTGCCAGAGGGTTCCTGATCTCGTGGGCGATCGAGGCGGTGAGCCGGCCGAGCGCCGCGAGTTTCATCTGCTGCGCCTGCTCCTGCGCGCGGCGCGTGTCCTCCAGGAACACCAGCGTACCGGCGCCCTCACCGGTCCCGATGCGCATGAAGTGGGGGACGATGATCGCCTCCGAGCTGGTCGTCGCGATCGCCGTCGCACTCAGGGTGGGATCCTGCTCCCACTGCAGGCGCAGGCGATCCAGCTGCTCTGCGATATCGGCCAAGCGGCTCCCGACCCTACGCTCGGGGATCTCCAGCATCTGGCTGGCTGTGGCATTGATCAGGCGCAGGTTGCCCCGCGCATCCAGCACCATCACGCCGGTCTGCAGCTGCTCGATGATGAACTGGTTGAGCTGGGACAGGTTGGCCAGGTCCAGGCCACGGCGCTGCGCCAACGCTTCGCTCTCCGCCAGGCGGCGTGACAGCACATGGCCGCCACTGGCGGTGAAGAACAGGATGGCGCCGAACAGGCCCATCTGGGTGATCGCTGCGGTGCCGATGCCGCTGGCCAGCACCAGCACGCCCTGCATGGTGAGCAGGGCGATGGTGGCGATCGCCGCGAGCAGGATGCTCACCCGCAGACCGAGCACCAGGCTGCCGGCGCCGATCGGGAAGAACAGCAGGCTGGACAGCCCTGCAGGCCCACCGGAGGCGGCCATGATCAGGACCAGGGCGACGATGTCCACGGTGAACTGTGCGAGCCCCTGGATCACTGGACCCGGGCGCATCCGCGTCAGCATCACAGCCGCCAGTACCGCGAAGCCGAGGTAGCTCAAGGCGGTCCACAGGAACAGCCGGGGGGAGTCGTCGCCGACCAGGCGCGGGTCACCCCCGATGGAGAACATCGCCAGCAGCAGGACCGCGATCAGGCCGCGGTAGACGTTGGCGATCCGCAGGATGCGCCAGTCCAGCGCACCCGCGTCGCGCCTCAGGGGCGACCTGCGCGGGGGCACGGGTGCTGCGTTTCCGGGCTCGGTCTCCACGCGGCGGGAGTCTAGGCCAACCTTTCCCCCGTGTCTCCGATACGGCAGAATACGCGGCTCTCCGCACCGCAGTTCACCCGCGCCAGGGAGCCCCCATGAACCTCCACGAGTACCAGGCCAAGCGCCTGTTCCGCGACTACGGCCTCCCGGTACCCGACGGCCGCGCCGCTGGGTCCGCTGACGAGGCGGTCGCCGCCGCTGAAGCGCTGGGCGGCTCGCTCTGGGTCGTGAAGGCCCAGGTGCATGCCGGTGGCCGCGGCAAGGCTGGGGGCGTGAAGCTCTGCCGCAGCCACGATGAGGTGCGCGCCGCCGTCAACGGCATGCTCGGGCAGGTGCTGGTGACCCACCAGACCGGTCCCGAAGGGCTGCCGATCAACATGGTGCTGGTCGAATCCGGCTCGGACATCGCGCGCGAGCTGTACCTCAGCGTGCTGGTGGATCGCGGCTGCGGTCGCGTCATGTTCATGGCCTCCGCCGCGGGTGGCATGGACATCGAGCAGGTGGCCGAGGAGACCCCGGAGAAGATCATCACCCTGGCGGTGAACCCGGCCACCGGGATGATGCCGTACCAAGCGCGCCGCCTCGGCTTCGCGCTGGGCCTGAGCGCTGACCACATGCGAGCCTTCGTCGGGATCGCGACTGTGCTCTACCGGCTCTTCCTCGAGACCGATGCCAGCATGATCGAGATCAACCCGCTGATCGTCACCACCGACGGTCAGCTGCGTCTGCTGGACGGCAAGTTCAACCTCGAGGACAACGCGCTGTTCCGCCACCCTGAGCTGGTCGCGATGCGAGACTCCAGCCAGGAGGATGACAAGGAGCGCGAGGCCTCGGAGCACGACCTCAACTACGTCTCGCTGGATGGCAGCATCGCCTGCATGGTGAACGGTGCTGGCCTCGCGATGGCGACCATGGACGTCATCAAGCTCGCCGGTGGCGCGCCCGCCAACTTCCTCGATGTCGGTGGCGGCGCGACCAAGGAGCGGGTCACCGAGGCGTTCAAGCTAATCCTCTCCAACGACAGCGTCGAAGCGATCCTGATCAACATCTTCGGCGGCATCGTCCGCTGCGACATGATCGCTGAGGGCATCATCGCCGCCGTCAAGGAGGTGGGCGTGTCGATCCCGGTGATCGTGCGCCTCGAAGGTACCAACGTCGGCAAGGGTAAGGAGCTGCTCGCCAGCTCCGGCCTCGCCATCATCGCCGCCGATGACCTCAACGACGCCGCCCGCAAGGCCGTCGCTGCGGTCGGCTGAGGGGAGCATCGGATGAGCATCCTGATCGGTAAGGACACCAAGGTCGTCTGCCAGGGCTTCACGGGTAAGCAGGGCAGCTTCCACTCCGAGCAGTGCATCGAGTACGGCACCCAGCTGGTCGGTGGCGTGACGCCGGGCCGCGGCGGCAGCGAGCACCTGGGCCGTCCGGTGTTCGACACCGTGCACGATGCCGTAGCCGAGACCGGTGCGACCGTCTCCATGATCTTCGTCCCGCCGCCGTTCGCGGCTGACGCCATCCTCGAGGCGGCCGATGCGGGCTGCGAGCTGGTGGTCTGCATCACCGAGGGCATCCCGGTGCTGGACATGGTCAAGGTCAAGCACGCACTGGCGGACTACGACTGCCGCCTGGTGGGGCCGAACTGCCCCGGCGTGATCACCCCGGGTGAATGCAAGATCGGCATCATGCCCGGCTTCATCCACCAGCCCGGGCGGGTCGGCGTGGTATCGCGCTCCGGTACCCTGACCTACGAAGCGGTCTACCAGACCACCCAGAACGGCCTGGGTCAGACCACCTGCGTGGGCATCGGTGGTGACCCGGTGCGCGGCATGAACTTCATCGACTGCTTGGCGCTGTTCCAGGACGATCCCGCGACCGAGGGCATCATCATGGTCGGCGAGATCGGTGGCACCGATGAGGAGGCTGCAGCCGAGTTCATCGCCGATCACGTGACCAAGCCGGTGGTCTCCTACATCGCCGGTGTCACCGCGCCCCCGGGCAAGCGCATGGGCCATGCCGGCGCCATCGTCTCGGGCGGCAAGGGTACGGCCGAGGCGAAGTTCGCAGCCCTGGAGGCGGCGGGCGTCACCACCGTGCGCTCACCCGCCGATCTCGGTACCGCGCTCAAGGAGCGCATGGGCAAATAGGGGTCAGACTCCTATTCCCGCCGTGTAGGGTTCAGAATCCTCACCCCCGCACCGGGAAATAGGAGTCTGACCCCTATTCGCCCTCACTCTCGCACCGGGAACAGGAGCCTGACCCCTGATGGCTGACCGCCTCCGCATCGCGCTGGCCCAGGTGGACATGCCGGTCGGCGACCTCGACGGCAACGCCAAGCGCGTGCTCGAGCTCGCTGCGCAGGCCCGCGACGAGCTCGCAGCCGACCTCATCCTGTTCCCCGAACAGACCCTGCCAGGTTACCCGGCTGAGGACCTGCTCTTGCACCGCGCGTTCCCTGCGCGCGTGGAGGCGGCGATGGCGACGGTGCGCAGCGGCCTGACCGGCATCGCTGCGCTGGTCGGCTTCCCCGAGTACCGCGGTGATGAGATCCACAACAGTGTCGCGCTGCTGGACGAGGGCGACTGTCTCGCGGTGTACCGCAAGCGGCAACTGCCGAACTACGGCGTGTTCGATGAGAAGCGCTACTTCACGCCCGGTAGCGAGGACTGCGTGGTCGCCTTCCGCGGTGCGCGACTGGGCTTGACCATCTGCGAGGACGCGTGGGTCAGGGGTCCGGTGGAGCGCACGGCCCAAGCGGGTGCGCAGCTGATTCTGAACGCGAGCGCATCACCGTTCGCGGTGGACAAGCAATCGACCCGCGAGGGGGTCTTCGGCGAGCGCGCCCGTGCGAGCGGTGTCCCGGGCATCTACGTGAACCTCGTCGGCGGTCAGGACGAGCTGGTGTTCGACGGTCAGAGCTTGGCGATGGATGCTGAGGGGAGCGTGTGTTTCCGCGCGCCCGCGTTCGTCGATGCCTTGCAGTTGGTCGAGGTCGTCGGTGGCCCGGACGGCTGGCGCATCGTGCCCGGTGAGATCGCCGCCGACCGCAGCGTCGCAGCGGACGTCTACGACGCGCTGGTGCGTGCGACCCGCGATTACGTGGACAAGAACGGGTTCCCCGGGGTGGTGATCGGCCTCTCGGGCGGCGTGGATTCCGCGCTGACCTTGGCGATCGCTGCACATGCGCTGGGGCCGGATCGGGTCCGCGGTGTGTTGATGCCCTCGCGTTACACCTCGGACATGAGCATCGAGGATGCGCGTGCGCAGGCCGCCGCGCTGCGGGTGCAGGTGCAGGAGATCTCGATCGAGCCGCTGTTCCAAGCCGCGGTTGCGCAGCTCGCGCCCGCATTCGAGGGCGCTGCGGCGGATGCGACCGAGGAGAACCTGCAGGCGCGCTGCCGCGGGATGATCCTGATGGCGCTCTCGAACAAGACGGGCCACATGGTCCTGACCACCGGTAACAAGAGTGAGATGGCGGTCGGGTACGCGACGCTGTACGGCGACATGGCGGGCGGGTTCGCTCCGATCCGCGATTGCTCCAAGACACTGGTCTACGCGTTGGCACGCCATCGCAACGCGCAGGGCGCGGTGATCCCGGAGCGGGTGCTGACCCGCGAACCCAGCGCGGAGCTGCGTGAGGATCAGCGCGACAGCGACTCGTTACCGCCGTACGCGGTGCTGGATCCCATCCTCGAAGCGTTGGTGGAGGAGCGGCTGCCGGTCGGCGAGGTCGTCGCCCGGGGCGCGGATCCCGAGGTGGTCGCCTGGGTCGCGCGGCAAGTGCAGATCAACGAGTACAAGCGGCGGCAGGCACCGCCCGGGGTGCGCATCTCCCGCCTGGCGTTCGGCCGGGAGCGGCGCTACCCGATCACCTCGGCGTACCGCGATCCGCGCTGAGCGGGTCAGCGCTCGCTGGTGCTCGCTGCCTGCGGGAAGCTCTCGGCACGGACGCGGCGCGCATCAGCGGCCATGTCCTCCAGCCCGAGCTCGGTGTAGGCATCAGCCATGAGGCTCAGCGCCTCCGGCACCACGGTGGTCCCGTCGTAGGTCTCGGTCACGCCCTTGGCTCGGTTGGCTGCAGCCAGCCAGGCCCCCAGGCTGTAGTAGTAGCGCGCGACGTGCATCTCGAACTGCGCGATGCGCTCCCGCAGGAAGACCATGCGCTGACGGGCGTCGTCCGCGTAACCGCTGTCCGGGTAGCGCTCCAGGAAGATCTTGAAGTTCCTGAACGACTCCTCGCTGAAGTAGATTGGCCTACGGCTGAGGTCTGAGCGGAACAGGCGCTCGAACAGGTCGGGCCCCTCATCGAAGTAGATCAGTCCCTTCAGGTAGAAGGCGTAGTCCACCGACTCGTGCCGCGGGTTCTCGCGGATGAAGCGATCCGCGGACTGGTCCGCCGCCTGGATGTTGCCGGCGCGGAACCAGGCGTAGATCTCCTCCAGCTGCGCCTGCTTGGCCAGCGGATCGAAGGGGTAGCGGGTCTCCAGGTCCTCGAGCGCCTGGATGGCGCCCTGGTAATCGCCGTTGCTCAGCATGCGCTGGGCACGGTCGTAGAGGACGTCAGCGCCGGGGCCGATATCATCCTCGGGGTTGTGCGCGCAGCCGGCGGCCAGCAGGCAGGTCGCGACCAGGGCGGCGGTGAGGGTTCGGATCATCGTGGTCCTGATCATCGGTATCGTGGGCGGGTGCTGCGGCGGGCGGCGAGTATAACCTAGCGGCCGGACTGGTTCGGAGCGCGACGGAGGATCATGGACAAGGACGATGGAGAGGCCGGTCGCGTCCGCGCGACCTTGAGGATGCCCGAGGCGCTGGCGGGGTCGCGGCTGGATCAGGCCCTGGCCGAGCTGCTGCCGGAGCACTCGCGCAGCCGGCTGAAGATCTGGCTGGAGGCGGGCGCGATCACCCTGGATGGCGCGCACTGCAAACCCCGGCATCGGGTCGCGGGCGGTGAGACGGTGGTCGTGGATGTGACCGTCCCCGCGGCGGTCGCATCCGCACCGGAAGCCATCGCGTTGGATGTGCTGTGGGAGGACGAGCACATCATCGTGCTCGACAAGCCGGCTGGCTTGGTCGTGCACCCTGGCGCGGGCAACCCGCGGGGCACCCTGATGAACGGCTTGCTGCACCGCTACCCGGAATGCCGCCGACTCCCGCGCGCGGGCATCGTGCACCGGCTGGATCGTGGGACCACCGGTGTGATGGTGGTCGCTCGCAGCCTCGCTGCGCACACCGCACTGGTGGCGATGCTCTCGGATCGCGCGGTGACCCGCGAGTACCTCGCGGTATGCCTGGGCGTGCTGACCGGGGGAGGGACGGTGGATGCGTCGCTGGGCCGTCACCCCACGGACCGCAAACGCATGGCGGTGCGCCAGGGCGGCAAGGAGGCCATCACGCACTACCGATTGGTGCAACGCTTCCGCGGTCACTCTTTGATCCGCTGCCGTCTGGAGACCGGGCGCACGCATCAGATCCGCGTGCACATGACCCACGTCCGGCACCCGCTGGTCGGAGATCCGGTGTACGGCGGCCGCTTGAAGTTGCCCAAGGGTGCGACCGAGGTGGCCCGCGAAGCCGTGCGGCGTTTCCCTCGCCAGGCGCTGCACGCGATGCAGCTGACGCTGCAGCACCCGATCACGGGTGAGGTGATGAGCTGGGAGGCCCCGGTCCCCGCGGACCTCGCGCAGTTGATCGCGACCCTGACCGAGGACGCGGCAGCTTGATCTCGGACCATCTGGTTCCAGACTGGCCTGCACCTGCGTCGGTGCAGGCTTTGTCCACGACGCGCAGGGGTGGGGTCTCGTCGGACCCTTACCGGAGCTTGAACCTGGGCGCACACACGGAAGACAGTGCGGCCGCGGTGGCGGAGAACCGGCGGCTGCTCGGTGAGTCGCTCCCGGCGGCACCGACATGGTTGACCCAGGTCCACGGTGATGCGGTGATCGAGTTGCCCGCGGCGGTGGGCACTGATGCCGACGGCGCGATCGCGCGCACATCAGGTCAGGTCTGCGTGGTGATGACCGCCGACTGCCTGCCGCTGCTGCTCTGCGATCGCAGCGGCAGCGTGGTCGCAGCAGTCCACTGCGGCTGGCGCGGCCTGATGGTCGACATCATCGCGCGCGCGGTGGATGCGATGGCTTCCGATGATCTGATCGCGTGGCTGGGACCGGCCATCGGCCCCGGTGCCTACCAGGTGGGTGCCGATCTCGCTGAGCGTTTCCTAGCAACGGACCGTGCACCAGCGGATGCGTTCATCGAGGACGGGCCCGGCAAGGTCCGCTGCGACCTCTACCGGATCGCCCGCGCGCAGCTCGGCGCCTGTGGGGTCACCGGGGTGTGGGGCGGGGACCGTTGCACCCACGCCGAGGCCGGAACCTTCTACTCGCATCGGCGGGATGGGGACACGGGCCGCCAGGCGAGCCTGATCTGGCTGGCTGAGAGCGAGCCGCACAGCCACCGCCCGGTTTCACCTATGATGCGCACGCCATGACCACCCTCTACTGGATCATCGCCGCGACCTTCGCAGGCGGCCTGTTGTCGGCACTGATCGCGTCGCTGGTGCTGTTGCTCGGCGACGATCTGCGGCACCGCTTGATCCCGCACTTCATCAGCTTCGCTACCGGCGCGCTGCTCGGCGCGGCGTTCCTCGCGCTGCTGCCGCATGCGATCGCGAAGGCGGGTGCCGAGAACATCCATCTGCTCGGTGCTGCGGTGCTCGCGGGACTGCTGGCGTTCTTCTTCCTGGAGAAGCTGGTGATCTGGCGGCACTGCCATCACGACGATTGCGAGGCGCACGATCCGCATGGACACGATCAAATCCAGGTCGGTCGCGACAAGGCGTCGGGCACGCTGATCCTGCTGGGTGATGCCATCCACAACGCCATCGACGGCGTGCTCATCGCAGCGGCTTTCCTGACCGATGTGCACCTGGGGGTCATGACCGCGATCGCTGTGGTGGCGCACGAGATCCCGCAGGAGGTCGGCGACTTCGCGATCCTGCTGCGCGCCGGCTACACGCGCATGCGCGCCTTCGTGGTGAACCTGCTGGTCGGCCTCACTACCGTGGTCGGTGGCCTGCTCGCTTGGGCATTCCTGGAGCAGACGCGGGTTGCGCTGCCTTACGTACTCGCAGTGGCTGCATCATCCTTCATCTACGTGGCGGTCGCGGACCTGATCCCCGGCATGCACCAGCGCACCCAGGCGCGCGAGAGCTTCGCCCAGGCCGTGCTCATCATCGTCGGCGTGTTGGTCATCGCGTTCAGCCACGAGTGGGCGCATTAGGAAGGCCCCGGGCCCCGGGCCTCGGGCCGCGCGTAGGCCGGTGGACTGGCGATGTACCTACGCGATGCTCGCGGCTCGCGGCATCCCTTGAACCCACACCCGCGCATGACCAACATCTGTTGAATCCCGGGGGTTGGTCCCCAATATCCATGGCATCACCTGAACTAGGGCCGGGAGGCCCGGACCGATGCGGATGGATCGCCTCACCTCCAAGTTCCAGCTGGCGCTGGCTGACGCGCAGAGCCTGGCTGTGGGTCGGTCCCACGCCTATGTGGAGCCTGTCCATGTCCTGATGGCGATGCTCGACCATGATGGCGGCGGGGTGCGCGGCCTGCTGACCAAAGCCGGCATCAACGCCAACCGCCTGCGCTCAGCGCTGGGCGAGGCGGTGGACCGCATGCCCACCGTGGGTGGCACCGGTGGCGACGTCGGGGTCTCGCCCGACCTCGGCAAGCTGCTGAACATCACCGACAAGCTGGCCCAGGACCGCGGTGACCAGTACATCTCTTCCGAGCTGTTCCTGCTCGCTGCGCTGATCCAGAAGGGCCCGCTGCAGGCCATGCTGCAGGACGCTGGTGCGGTGAAGGGCGCGCTGGAGCAGGCCGTGGACGACCTGCGCGGTGGCGCCAGCGTCTCCGACCCCAACGCTGAGGATTCACGCCAGGCGCTGGATAAGTTCACCATCGATCTCACCGAGCGCGCCGAGCAAGGCAAGCTCGATCCGGTCATCGGCCGCGACGAGGAGATCCGCCGCACCATCCAGGTGCTGCAGCGGCGCACCAAGAACAACCCGGTGCTGATCGGCGAACCCGGCGTTGGCAAGACCGCCATCGTCGAGGGCCTCGCGCAGCGCATCGTGAACGGCGAGGTCCCGGAGGGTCTCAAGGACAAGCGCGTGCTCACCCTGGACATGGGCGCACTGATCGCGGGCGCGAAGTTCAGGGGCGAGTTCGAGGAGCGCCTGAAGGCGGTGCTCAACGACCTCGCCAAGCAGGAGGGCCGCATCATCCTGTTCATCGACGAGATCCACACCATGGTCGGTGCGGGCAAGGCCGAGGGCTCGATGGACGCAGGCAACATGCTCAAGCCAGCGCTGGCGCGCGGCGAGCTGCACTGCGTGGGTGCGACCACGCTCGACGAGTACCGCAAGTACATCGACAAGGACGCGGCGCTGGAGCGACGCTTCCAGAAGGTGCTGGTGGACGAGCCCTCGGTGGAGGACACCATCGCGATCCTGCGCGGCCTGAAGGAGCGCTACGAGGTGCATCACGGGGTCGAGATCACCGACCCGGCCATCGTCGCCGCCGCGACCCTGTCGCAGCGCTACATCGCCGACCGCCAATTGCCGGACAAGGCGATCGACCTGGTGGATGAGGCGGCCAGTCGCATCCGCATGGAGATCGACTCCAAGCCGGAGGCGCTGGATCGCCTGGAGCGGCGTCTGATCCAGCTGAAGATCGAGCGCGAGGCGCTGCGCAAAGAGGATGACGATGCCTCGCGCAAGCGCTTGGCTGAGATCGAAGCGCAGATCGAGAGCCTGGGTAAGGAGTTCGCCGACCTGGACGAGGTCTGGAAGTCCGAGAAGGCGGCGCTGCAGGGCGCGACGCACCTCAAGGAAGCGCTGGAGCAAGCACGGCAGGAGCTGGAGACGGCGCGCCGCGCTGGCGACCTGGCACGCATGTCGGAGCTGCAGTACGGCCGCATCCCCGAGCTGGAGAAGCAGTTGGTCGATGCGCAGGCCGCTGAGCAGCAGGAGACCACGCTGCTGCGCAACCGTGTCACCGACGAGGAGATCGCCGAGGTGGTCTCGCGCTGGACCGGCATCCCGGTCAGCCGGATGTTGGAGAGCGAGAAAGCCAAGCTGATGCGGATGGAGGAGCAACTCCACCAGCGCGTGGTCGGTCAGGATGAAGCGGTGCACGCGGTGGCGGATGCGATCCGACGCTCGCGCGCCGGGCTCTCCGACCCGCAGCGCCCGAACGGATCCTTCCTGTTCCTGGGGCCCACCGGCGTCGGCAAGACCGAGCTCACCAAGGCGTTGGCCGCGTTCCTGTTCAACTCCGAGGACGCGATGGTGCGCGTGGATATGTCGGAGTTCATGGAGAAGCACTCAGTCGCCCGACTGATCGGCGCACCCCCGGGCTACGTCGGCTACGAGGAGGGCGGTTACCTGACCGAGGCGGTCCGCCGCAGGCCCTACGCCGTGATCCTGCTCGATGAGATCGAGAAGGCGCACCCCGATGTGTTCAACGTATTGCTGCAGGTGCTGGACGACGGCCGTCTGACCGACGGCCAGGGCCGCACCGTGGACTTCCGCAACAGCGTCATCGTGATGACCTCGAACCTCGGCTCCGACGAGATCCGCGAGCTGTCCGGCGAAGCGAACTACCAGCGCATGAAGGAGCGCGTGATGGAGGTGGTCTCAGCGCACTTCCGCCCCGAGTTCCTGAACCGCATCGACGACGTGGTGGTGTTCCATCCGCTGGGGCGTGAGGAGGTGCGGGCGATCGCGGACATCCAGCTCGCACAGCTGCGCGCGCGCTTGGCGGATCGCGACATGAGCCTGACCATGAGCGACGCCGCGATGGACAAGCTGGCCAACGTGGGCTTCGATCCGGTCTACGGGGCGAGGCCCTTGAAGCGGGCGATCCAGCAGGAGATCGAGAACCCGCTGGCCAAGCGCATCCTGGGCGGCAGCTTCGGGCCGGGCGATGAGGTGCGCGTGGACGCCAACGACCTCAGCTTCGAGTTCAGCTCGGGCTGAGTACCCCGGTGACGCCGGCTCAGCGGTTCAGGTCCACCCAGAAGATCAGCTCGACGGTGTCGCCGTCGCCGTCCACGCCATCCAGGCGACCGCTGACCACGCCGGCCTCATCGTAGCTGTCGACGTCGATGGTGCCGCCGGCCATCCAGTCGCTGCCGCGCACGTAGGTCTGGTTGGGGTCGGTCGTGGACACGCTGTCGGTGAGGCGGAAGATCCGGTGTGCAGCGAGCTGCGGTCCCAGACCCGGCGCGTCCCAGATCCTGATCTCATCGTAGTCGGTGCTGGTCAGGCAGTCGCCGGAGTTCACGCGCTCGAGTACGACCACATCCGCTTCCAGGCGGCCGCTCCAGCCCAGCGGCGCCGGATCGCAGCTGGCCACCGTGATCAGCGAATCCGTCTCGGTGACGTCGGGGTCGCCGCTGTCCTGCACCACCACCGGGTTCACGACCAACTGGGCATCCACCGCGACGGTGGTCGGGCCGCAGGTCCCGTCGGCGACGACCACCGCGGTGTCGGACCACTCCGCGTAGCCGGCGTGACGCACGCGCACATCGTAGGTGCCGGCGCGCTCCAGCCCCGCGGCCAGGTCGATGACCTCACCCGCGTCCACGGTGTAGACCATCAGGGCATCGACGTAGTCCGCGTCGAGGTCGATCACATCGTGGATCTCGCCGACCGAGTCTGCACCGAGGTTGCTACCGGTCACCGCCGCGGAGACGCTGACCTGGACCGCCGGGTCCAGCACGGCGCTGCAGGCTGAAGCGTCGTCAGCGATCCGTTGGTCACCGAGGTTGCAGGCGCCGAGGGACAGCACCAGGCAAGCGCTCGCGCTGCTCAGGGATAGCTTCTGCATGGCTCCGGACGCCATCAACGCGACCTCAGGAACCGGTCCACCCAACTGGCGGGCAGCAGGCGGCGCGCGATCTCCAGGGCCCAGGTCGGCCAGGTGACCATGTAGTGCAGACGTGGGTTCGTCGCGCTGAGCGCGCGCACGATCACCGCGCCCACATGATCGGCCGGTACCGAGAAGCGCATCTTGCCATCGCGGCGCGCGCGCGCCGCGCTCATCCGCTCGTAGCGTTCCGCGTGACGGCTGCGCGATGCATCCACCTCGCGGTCGAACACCTGTTGCGCGTTCAGACGGAAGCGCGACTCGATCGGTCCCGGCTCGATCAGCACCACGTCCACGCCCGTCCCGGCGAGCTCCAGCCGCAGGGTCTGGCTCAGGCCCTCCAGCGCGAACTTGGATGCGTTGTAGGCGCCGCGCCAGGGCATCGCGACCAGGCCGAGCACCGAGGACACGTTGACGATGCGCCCGCGCCCGCGCTCGATCATGGAAGGCAGCACGCTGACGGTGAGCTGGTGGGTGCCGAACAGGTTGGTCTCGAACTGACGCCGCAGCGAGTCTCGCGACAAGTCCTCGACCGCACCGGGGAGCGCGAAGGCGGCGTTGTTGACCAAGCCCCAGAGCGCGCCGCCGGCGATGGACAGTGCCTTGCCAGCGCAGAGTTCGACCGAGACCGGATCGGCCAACTCCAGCGGCAGGACGGCGAAGCCCTCATCACGCAGCTCGATCAGGTCATCGTCCTTACGGGCGGTGGCGATGACCCGGAAGCCCGCATCGCGCAGCTGCTGGGCGCTGGCCCGGCCGATGCCGCTGGAGCAGCCGGTGACCAGCACCCAGCGACCCAGCCCGGGCCCCGGTGCCGCACCCTGCGCCTCAGTCATGTCCGCCTCCCAGGAGCTCCGATGAACGCTGAGTATAATGACCCCCCACCGCGCTGACCGCCATTGCGGCGGGACCGGGTCCCGAGCTGGGTCCAGGCTTGGGTTCCGCTGCGCCGACCCCATCCAGAGTCCGTTGCGGCCCGCAGACCGGGTCGCACCAAGGAGATGTTCGAGATGCCGATCTACGAGTACCGATGCGACGCCTGCGGCGCTGGCCATGAGGCCCTACAGAAGGTGTCGGACCCCATGCTGACCGAGTGCCCGCACTGCGGCGAGGCCCGGCTGCGCAAGCTGATCTCCGCTGCGGGCTTCCGCCTCTCCGGCTCCGGTTGGTACGAGACCGACTTCAAGGGCGGCGACTGCCAGCGCAACGTCGCCGGCGAGCGCGCGACCACGCCACCGGCTGCGGCCGCGCCGGCGGCCAAGGCGACCGATGCGGGCACGCCTGCCGCCAAGCCCAAGACCGAGACCAAGACCGGTGGGGATGGCGGCAAGGGCGGCAAGAGCGGCAAGAGCGGCAAGAGCGGGGTGACCACCTGATGCGCATCAAGCGCTACCTGATCGCCGGCGTACTGATCTGGGTCCCCGTGGGCCTGGTGCTGCTCATCGTGAACATCATGGTCGAGATGGCGGACCGCACGCTGCTGCTGCTGCCGGCGGACTTCCATCCGGACACGGTGCTCGGCGTGCACATCCCCGGGCTGGGCATCGTGCTGACCCTGGCGGTGCTGATGGTCACCGGCTTCGTGGTCACCAACTACTTCGGGCGCAAGCTGGTCGGCTGGGGCGAGGCGCTGGTCGCCCGGATCCCGGTGGTCCGCTCGCTGTACCACGGGGCCAAGCAGGTCCTGGAGACCATGCTCTCGGACGGTGGCACCAGCTTCAAGAAAGTGCTGCTGGTGCAGTACCCCAAGGAGGGCGTCTGGAGCATCGCGTTCCAGACCAACACCAGCGCCGAGGAGGTGCAGGCCCGCACCGGTGACGAAGTGATCTGCGCCTTCATCCCGACCACCCCGAACCCGACCTCGGGCTTCCTGGTGATGCTGCCGCGCAAGGATGTGGTGGAGATGGACATGAGCGTGGATGACGCGCTGAAGATGATCATCTCCCTGGGGGTGGTGTCGCCGCGCTGGCTGCCACCGGGCAGCGTCGAGACCGCGCGCGCCGCTCCGCTTGAAGGCGAGGGGCCGGGCGCGTAGCATCCCGCGCTCGCCGGGACCCGGCTCCCCCTATCAGATCAACGACTTAGCTCATCCGAGCACCCAAGGTAAGAAAGCATGCGCACCCATTACTGCGGCGAGGTTGATGAAGCCGCACTGGATACCGAGATCACCGTCTGCGGTTGGACCCACCGACGCCGGGACCATGGCGGGGTCATCTTCGTAGATCTGCGTGATCGCGAAGGCATCCTGCAGGTGGTCTTCGATCCGGATGCCGCCGAGGTCTTCGCGCAGGCTGAGCGGGTCCGCAGCGAGTGGGTGCTGAAGGTCACCGGCAGCGTGCGCCGCCGTCCCGAGGGCACCGGCAATTCGAAGCTGCGCACCGGCCAGGTCGAACTGCTGGCGCGCGAGCTGACGGTGCTGAACGCTTCGGAGACGCCGCCGTTCCACCTCGATGAGGACGCCGGCGAAGAGCTGCGGCTGAAGTACCGCTACATCGATCTGCGTCGCCCGGAGATGCAGGGTCGTCTGCGCCTGCGGCACCGCGTGACCCGCGCCATCCGCGCGGCCATGGATCAGCTGGGCTTCGTCGACGTCGAGACGCCGGTGCTGACGCGGGCGACCCCAGAGGGTGCGCGCGATTACCTGGTCCCCAGCCGCACGCATCCCGGTGAGTTCTTCGCGCTGCCGCAGTCGCCGCAGTTGTTCAAACAGCTACTCATGATGTCGGGCCTGGATCGCTACTACCAGATCGCCCGCTGCTTCCGCGACGAGGACCTGCGCGCGGATCGCCAACCCGAGTTCACGCAGCTCGATGTCGAGATGAGCTTCATCGAGGAAGCCGACATCATGGGCGCGATGGAGACCATGGTCCGCCAGCTGTTCAACGCCGTGATGGGCGTGACGCTACCCGATCCCTTCCCGCGCCTGTCCTACGCCGAGGCCATGCGGCGATTCGGTTCCGACAAGCCGGACTTGCGCATCCCGCTGGAGTTGGTGGATGTCGGCGATCTGGTAGCCGACGCTGAGTTCAAGGTGTTCTCCGGGCCTGCCACCGACCCCAAGGGCCGCGTCGCCGCGCTGCGTCTGCCGCGCGGTGGCGAGCTGTCGCGCAAGGACATCGACGGGCTGACCGAGTTCGTCGGTCGCTACGGCGCACGCGGACTCGCCTACGTGAAGGTCAATGACGCCGCGACCGGTCGCGAGGGCCTACAGTCGCCGATCCTGAAGTTCCTGTCCGATGCGGCGGTGGCCGGCATCATGGAGCGCACCGGTGCCGCCACCGGCGATCTGATCTTCTTCGGCGCCGACAAGGCCAGCGTGGTCAACGATGCCTTGGGCGCATTGAGGGTGAAGCTCGGTCACGACCGCGGTCTGGTGCAGGGCGAGTGGGCGCCGATGTGGGTGGTGGATTTCCCGATGTTCGAGTGGGATGAGGACGAATCGCGGTGGCAGGCGCTGCACCATCCGTTCACCGCGCCCAGTGTCGCTGACCCGGAGTCGCTCAAGGCGGATCCCGGTGCGGCCCTATCGCGCGCCTACGACATGGTGCTGAACGGCACCGAGCTCGGCGGCGGCTCCATCCGTATCCACGACCAGGCGCTGCAACAGGCGGTGTTCGGCCTGCTGGACATGAGCGAGGCGGAGCAGCGGGAGAAGTTCGGCTTCCTGCTCGATGCCCTGCGCTTCGGTTGCCCGCCGCACGGTGGTATCGCCTTCGGCCTGGATCGCCTGGTGATGCTGATGTCCGGGGCGCAGTCGATCCGCGATGTGATCGCCTTCCCCAAGACCCAGACCGCGGCTTGCCCGCTGACCAACGCCCCGGGCGAGGTCTCCGAGCGGCAGATGAAGGAGCTGGGCCTGCGGCTGCGCAAACCCGTCAAGGTGGAGACTGAGGGTGAGCCGCAGGGCGACTGAGCCTGCGGCTAACTCGTGGAGGCGCAGCGCGCGCAAGCGGTGATCCTGGTCCACGGCCTGTGGATGAACGGTCTCGACCTCAGCGTGCTGCGCTGGCGCCTGAACCGCGCCGGCTACCGTACCTACCTGTTCTCCTACCGCTCCGTGCACGGCACGGTGGCGCAGCACGCCCAACGTTTGCGCGATTTCATCGCTGACGTCGCCGAGCCCGAGGTGCACATCGTCGCGCACAGCCTCGGTGGCCTGGTGGTGCTGTCCTTCCTGGACCAGAACTTCAGCACCGGTCGTCCGGGCAAGTTCGTGTTCCTGGGCTCACCGGTACGCGGCAGCGCCGCCGCCAAGGGTCTGGTCGAGCGTGGCTTCGGGCGTGTACTGCTCGGCGGTGTGCAGGAAGCGCTGACCCGCTCCGAGGCGCGCAAGTGGGTGGGCAGCCACCCGATCGGCACCATCGCGGGCACCCAGTCCTTCGGCATCGGCTCGGTGTTCACCGATCTCCCGAAGCCGAACGACGGCACCGTCGCGGAGGAGGAGACCCGGCTCGCTGGTGAGGTGGACCACTGCGCGGTGCACACCAGCCACGTCGGCATGCTGGTCGCTGCTGAGGTCGGCGCGCAGGTGATCAACTTCCTGCGCGATGGCGAGTTCGGTCGCTGATCTAGGACTCGCTCTTCAGTCTGTAGAGCAGCGCCAGCGCTTCCTTAGGGCTCAGCTCGTCCAGATCCACCGCAGCCAGCGCGTCGCGCAGCGGGTCGGTAGCCTGAGCTTCGACCTCGGTGGGCTGCATGCGCGCCTCGAACAGCCCGATCTGCGGACCGGTGCGATGCACCGGGTTCGCCTCCAGCTCGGCCAGGTAGCGCTTGGCATCGCGGATCGCAGCCTTCGGCACGCCGGCCAGCGATGCGACCTGCAGGCCGAAGCTGCGGTCGGCCGGCCCTTCCTTGACCTCATGCAGGAACACCAGGCCATCCCCCCCCTTCGATCGATGCTCGACTGCGTCCAGGTGCAGGTTGCCGCAACCGGGCAGCTCCTCAGCCAGCTGCGTAAGCTCGAAGTAGTGGGTCGCGAACAGCGTGAAGGCGCGGTTCACCCCGGCGATGTGGCGCGCGATGGCCCAGGCCAGCGACATGCCGTCGTAGGTCGAGGTGCCGCGCCCGATCTCGTCCATCAGCACCAGGCTGCGCTCGGTCGCATTGTTCAGGATCTCCGCCGCTTCGGTCATCTCGACCATGAAGGTGGAACGGCCGCCCGCGAGGTCGTCCGAGGCCCCGATGCGGGTGTAGATGCGATCCAGCGGCCCGATGCGGGCGCTGCGCGCAGGCACGAATGCGCCCGCATGCGCCAGGATCACGATCAGCGCGGTCTGGCGCATGAAAGTGGACTTGCCACCCATGTTCGGCCCGGTGATCACCCACAGGCGGTGTGCATCGTCCAGTACCACCCCGTTAGGGACGAAGGGTGTGCCATCGCGCTCGCGCGAGAGCTGCTCGACCACCAGGTGGCGGCCACCCTCGATATGGATCCCCGGGGTTTCGGTCAGCTCCGGCTGCACCAGCGCCAGCGTCTCGGCACGCTCGGCGTAGCAGGTCAGCACGTCGAGTTCGGCCAGCGCAGCAGCGGTCGCAGTCAGCGGAGCGAGCTCCTCGTTGATGCCGTCGAGCAACATCTCCCACAGGGCCTTCTCGCGCGCGAGGGCGCGCTCGCGCGCCGACAGCACCTGGTCCTCGAAGGCCTTCAGCTCTTCGGAGACGTAGCGCTCGGCGTTCTTCAGCGTCTGCCGCCGCGTGTAGTGCGCAGGTGCCTTCGCAGCCTGCGCCTTGCTGATCTCGATGTAGAAGCCGTGTACGCGGTTGTAGCCGACCTTCAGGGTGCTGATGCCCGTGGCCTCGCGCTCGCGCAGCTCCAGCTCGCTGAGGTAGGCGTCGGCGTCACCGCTGAGGCGACGCAGCTCGTCGAGTTCCGCGTCGTAGCCCGGTGCGATCACGCCGCCGTCGCGAATCAGCTGCGGCGGATCCGCGACGATCGCTGCGCACAGCGTTCGGTGCAGCGGCGCGTGCGGACCGAGGTCGGCGACCAACTCGGCGGTGCGGGCGGCTGCTGCGTCGGTGAGCAGCGCCTGCAGGTCCGGCAGGGCAGTGAGGCTGCGGCGCAGGGCTTCGAGGTCGCGTGGGCGCGCGCTACGCAGCGCGACCCTCGCGAGGATTCGCTCCAGGTCCGCGATCGGCTTCAGGGTCTCCGCGAGTTCGGGGAACAGGCGCTGGGTCAGCAGTTCAGCGACTGCGCCATGACGTGCGCCGATCGCTGCGGCATCGTTCAGCGGGCGCTGGATCCAGCGGCGCAGCAAGCGCGCACCCATGCGCGTCGCGCAGCGATCCATCACCCCGACCAGGGTCGCGCGGTCGTCGCCGGTCAGGCTGCGGTCCAGCTCCAGGTTCCGACGGGTGGCGGCATCGAGCAGCAGCGCCTGCCCGTGGTGCTCCACGCGCATGCCCTGCACGTGTGGCAGTTCGCTGCGTTGGGTCTCGGTCACATAGGCCATCAGCGCACCCGCGGCGCCTATCTCGGGACCGCTGTCGGTGACCCCGAAGCCGGCGAGGTCGCGGGTACCAAAGCGCTCGCACAACAAGCGTTCGGCCGAGGTCGGATCGAAATGCCAATCGCCGCGGCGCTGCACCGCCGGGTGCCGTGCGCAGATCGCTGGCAGGGTCAGGCCCTCGGCGACCAGCAGCTCGGCTGGTGCCAGGCGCTGCAGTTCGGCATCCAGCGCGGCGTCGTCCGCCACGCGGATCACCGATAGGCGTCCGGCGGCCAGGTCCATGACCGCCAGGCCCCAGCTGCTGGCACCGCGGCCGCTGGCCGCGTTGATCGCGACCAGCAGGGTGTCGCGGCGATCATCCAGCAGCGCCTCGTCGGTCAGGGTGCCCGGGGTCACGATGCGCACCACCTCGCGCGCGACCGGGCCTTTGCTCGTCGCCGGATCGCCGATCTGCTCGCAGATCGCCACCGAGCGGCCCTGCCTCACCAGTTTGGCCAGGTAGCCCTCGAGTGCGTGCACCGGAACCCCTGCCATCGGGATGGGTGCGCCGGCGGATTGGCCGCGCTGGGTCAGGGTGATCCCCAGCAAGGCCGCCGCACGCCGAGCATCGTCGTGGAACAGCTCGTAGAAATCACCCATGCGGTAGAACAGCAACGCCTCCGGATGCGCTGCGCGCAGCGAGGCCTGGATGTCCAAGTACTGGCGCATCATTGGCGTGTGTGGAGCGTGCTGGGCTGCAGACATGGTGTGCGCGGGACCGGGGGAGGGCGGGAAGGGCC
>Ga0214472_10000491_pt1 | contig 48737 bp, 47 predicted proteins | sample RVTome_6_FD_207662 | JGI IMG/M metagenome (GOLD analysis project Ga0214472, IMG submission 207662) | Soil microbial communities from uranium-contaminated site in the Upper Colorado River Basin, Wyoming, United States - RVT140D175 | ecosystem: Environmental > Terrestrial > Soil > Contaminated >...
CCCAGGCCGATCTCCTTGGCCAGATTGCTGCGCCGCTTCGCATAGTTCGGTGCGACCATGGGATAGTCGGCAGGAAGCCCCCAGCGCTCGCGGTAATCATCCGGCGTCATCCCGTAAGCCGTGCTCAGATGACGCTTCAGCATCTTCAGTTTTTTGCCATCTTCCAGGCAGACAATAAAGTCAGGTTGAATTGATCGCTTGATCGATACCGCCGGCTTCAGGCGCTCCGGTTCCGGTTCGACGCCCGTACCGCTCAAAGTATCGAATACACTGCTGATCAGGCCCGGCAATTCGCTTTTGCCGACACTATTGTTCCCCACATACGACTGGACAATATGGGCCGTTAATCGAAGCAGTTCAGGTTTTTCCGCTGTTTCAGACATTTATGTCTCCCGAATACAGTATTGATGCCCATGAATTCAATAACGCTTCAAAGGCGAGATTGTCTGTTCAAAATGTGATTATATCCAAAATCGAAATTTTCTAACGATCACAAAAATCGCGCGCAATATATCTCACTACAGCACCGTAGTCATATAAAAAGATAATGGTATTCTGATATTCTTGAACGAAACATCCAGTACGCTTAAAAGAAGATGTGCTCGCGACAGTCGTGCTGACAACATATGAAAGATAGATGCAACCGTGTTACTTACAAGCCAGAGTTCGATTCGGACCGTGGCATTTTTATGTCATCCTGCCCCAGGTGCAATTTCTCCGAACACAACGATGAAGACCTTCGGTGCAAAAGACCAAACGCGACTTAGACGTAATAAAAAGTACTGAAAACAATGACGCTCAGAGCATGCGGCCGCCGTTGGGAATAGCGCGGTCCGGTTCGAGCAAGACGATATCCCCATTCTCGTCCGGGAACCCGAGAACAAGAACCTCGGACATGAACTTGCCGATTTGCTTTGGCGGGAAATTCACGACGGCGGCAACCTGACGCCCCAAAAGACTCTCGGGGCTATAGTGAACCGTAATCTGAGCGGAGGTCTTCCTGGTCCCGATCTCAGAACCGAAATCCACCAGCAACTTGATTGCGGGATAGCGGGCCTCTGGAAAGGCTTCAGCCTTCACGATGGTCCCGACACGGACGTCGACCTTCAGGAACTCATCATAACCGAGAGAAGCGGATATCACCGCTGAATCAACGCCGGACATCACGACCCTCCAACTCTAAAGCCTGCGAACACTGCCGGGACGCTAACACTGGTCCGGCAATCGCGACAAGACGCTGCGTTAAAATCCGAATCTTCAAACCTGCCGGATCTTCAAACCTGGCGGCCTCGCGAATGCCAATCTGAAGATTACGCCAAGGCTTCTTGCCGCAAAAAAACAGGGCCACTCAATGAGCGGCCCTGTTCCCTGTCTTATCCGGAGTACGATCGAAACGATCCAACTCCCGAATGAGATGAAAACTTAAGCTTTCTGGGCTGTCGTCGCTTTAATCTGCGCCTTGAGTTCTTCCAGGCTGTCCGACATCCGGGTGTTCAGAATATCGGCGGCTTCCTGGTTCGATTTCGCACCCATTTCGGCGAGCTCACGAACATTGGACAGAGTGCGTTCGAACGCATCTTTAACCAGTCCCGCCTGTTTCGCCAGAACCTCATCCGGAGTTCCCGCTGTCGCAAACGACTGCGCTGCACGCGAAACTTCTTCCGCAGCCTGGCGGATGATTTCGCCCTGGCGCTGCATCATTGCCTGCGAACCCTCGAACGTAAGACGGTTCGCTTCCACGATAGCCTCAACATTGCGCTTCTGGCTCTCCATGATCGCCGCAGCATCAATGCCGGGAAGGGAAAACTGTCCAGACAGCTTCGAAAAGTCCGGAAATTCGAACTGCTGGGCAAACTTCTTAACATCCATAAACGCGGTAAAATCGCCGTCGAGGAACGGATTGCCCGTCTTCGCTGCCTTAGCCATTGATCAATTCCCTTTTCAAAAGGTTACAGAATTGTGCACTGCACAAACGTATTCGATACCCGGAATATAGGCGTAAAAATGATAAGGTCAAGGTTTTTGTTGCACTGCACCATTTTTCGTTCAGCACCGCATTTCTGTGGGGAAACGCGCCTGACCCGGCCAACATCGCCTCACACAGCCACTCTCTGCGGATCTTGGCCTGCTCAAACAGCGGCGGGTTCAGGTCGCTTTCGTTCAAAGCGGCGCGCGCAGCCATCGATACGCGTGAGGTAGCGATCGAGCGACGCCATGGTTTTTGGCAGATCGGGTGCATCTTCCCTGAACCACACCCGAAGCGTCGCAAGGTAAACCCCGGTGAGCGCCTTAACCCGGATCACGCCCCGAAGGCCACTCGTCGAGAGTCGCGCGGCTTCCAGCATCGTGGCCATGGAACAGGCCAGGCGGCCGGCACCGCAGGCCGCGGCAAAGGGATCCCGCCCCTGATCGTGAGCAATCGCGGCAAGAGCCTCCTTATAGGGTGTCAATGCATCGAGGCGGCGCATGAGAATATCGAACAATCGGTCCTTGGCGGGTTCAGCGCCTGCGTCCGCGTCCTCATCGGCAATGACCCTGGCGTCGATCATCCGCGTGAATCCCCTGAGGATTGCCTGCTTGGAAGGATAGATCGCATGGACCTGCGACAGGGGAAGTTTCGCGGCATCGGCCACATCCGCCAGAGACATGTCACGCCAGCCCCGCTCGCGTGCCAGTGTCATCGCTGTATCGATGATATGCTGGGGTACATCCGACTTCTTCACCATCGCGCCCTCCAGTTGTCCCTTCACCTGCTCTTTGCCCTGCCGGTGAGATCGCAGCCCGTCCCGATAGAGGCTAACTATCTAACTGGTGTCGACTATAAGCCGTTTCGAGCAGTCTATTGGCAATTTCTTCAGGCCGGGCCCCTGCTTCCCAACGGACGGCCCGGGATCACGGCCTCATTCCTTCTTTATATCGGCAACAATGCCGCCGGTCAGACCGGCCAGCTGGGACGCGCGCAACGGAAAAACAGCATTTGGGGTTCCCGCCGCTGCCCATATGGAGTCATAGCTCAAAAGATCGCGATCTATAAAGGTCAACGGTATCTCCCGATGCGCCACCGGCGGAACGCCGCCGATCGCAAAACCGGTCTTTTCGCGGACGAAATCCGCATCAGCGCGACCGATCTTTTCACCGAGCAAGGCCGCGATCCGCTTTTCGTCCACCCTGTTGACACCGCTTGCGATCACCAGAACCGGGCGTCCGCTCTCCCTGCTCTTGAAGATCAGCGATTTCGCGATCTGCGCGACTTCGCAGCCGATCGTCTCGGCCGCCTCGGCCGCCGTCCGCGTGCTTGCAGGGAATTCACGGACCTCGAACGCCATGCCCGACGCGCCGAGGGCCTCCTGAACACGACGGGAACTGGCTTTCAAATCCATCTGCAGATCCTTCCCGATCCGATCACCAAAAAGAGCAGGAGATAGACCTTCATTGGTCCCAATCGCCCGGCGGAACAGAATTTTCCCGGGCTCAGATCAGCTGAGCTCCCGGCTCCGCCGTGTTGCCGCGGCGATGGCACGGGTCATAAGGGGCTGCAAACCGTCCTCTGCCATCAGCACCGTCAGGGCTTCGAGCGTGGTGCCCGCCGGACTGGTCACATTTTTTCTCAGCTGAGCGGGGTCTTCGTTGGCCTGATGAACCAGTTCGCCTGCGCCGGAGACCGTCACCCGAGCCAGCCTTTCGGCCAGATCCTTCGGCAAACCGGCATCGATTCCGGCCTGTGCCAGGCATTCAATCAACAGGAAGACATAGGCCGGCCCGCCCCCCGAAACGGCGGTTACGGCGTCCAGAAGCCCCTCGTCCTCAACCCAGTCGGTTTCGCCGACAGAGGAGAGCAGCGCCCCGCAAATCTCCTTTTGAGCCGGCGAGGCAGCAGCATTGGCGCAAAGGACCGTCATGCCGCGGTTTACCGCCGCCGGTGTGTTCGGCATAGCCCGGACAACGGCGGCCCTTTCGCCAAGAGCCGCCTCAAAGAAAGCAATGGTCTTTCCGGCGGCAATAGAGAGAAATACCGTGCCCGGCCGCGAACACCGGCGATAGTCCGCAATGGTGCCGTCCATCATCTGCGGCTTGACCGCCAAAATCACGACAGCCGGGGTGTATTCCTCGGGCAGGCCGGCGGCCGAGTCGACCACGCTGACACCGCGGGCACGCAGTTGATTCAGAAAGGGCGTTTCAAAGGGCTCGACGACAGTAACCTTCTGCGCGGCGACACCTTCCGACAGCCAGCCTTCAAGAAGAGCGCCGCCCATTTTGCCGCACCCGACCAGCAGCAACGGTCCATCAATTTTCATAGTCACAGGCACTTCAAACGATGAGTTTCAGCACAGACGCGACCAAGCGGGAAACAACCGCCGCTCGAGGGCGCATCCGTTCAATCGGCGGACGACCGGCCCTGATGGCGGTCGCCTGGCCTGGAGTCCAGCTGGATCAAGCCTCGCCGACCGTCTCCATCAAGGCCGCTGCCAACGCGTTCTGTACCGACTGTCCGCCCCATACAACCATCTGGATAGCCGGATAGAAACGTTCGCATTCGACAACCGCGGTGTCGACCAGATCTTCGAGCTGCTCGACACTGGCAGCCTGCAGCCCGCGCAGAGGCACAGTGTGCCGGAACATCACCGTCCCGTCATCCGAAAGAAGGTCGAAATGTCCCAGCCAGAGCTTCTCGTTCACGGAGCCGATCAACTCGTAAACGGCGATCTTTTTGGGATCAGGCACGCGAAGGTCGAACTGGCAGGTGAAAATCACGGCACTGGCATCGTGCTGCCACACAAAATACATGTGATAGTCGCACCAGCGGCCGGTGACCTCGACAGTCAACTCCGTATCATTATGCCGGTCGAAACTCCAGTCGTTCGCGATGACCAGCTCTTCGAGGATATCGAGCGGATTATGAGAACTACCGATTACCGTCGATTGCGTTTCCATTGCCCTGCAGTCCCCTAAATATTGTGGCGGCTATTTGCCTTCCAAGGATAGACCCCATCACCCTCAACCCATCGAAATATGGTTAAGATGCGACAGCTATCTACCAAATGTAGCGTGCCATCTTCGATTTAGCGGTGCAATAGCTGAGTCGCCCCTGAGGACGAATACTTGCAATGCTTCTGTGGATAACTATCAGGTTGTCAGCAGCGCCAGTCACTTAACAAATTCAGGCCGGTTTCGGGCTGTTTTTTGCGCTTTCTCTGGCTTTCCCCGGCGCTTTCCGGGTTCCCGAAGCGGCAGACGGGCGGGCAGACCCGCCGTCCTGCGATTTCTCGGCCAGCAGGGCCTCCAGCCGCTCAACGCGTTTGGTTAAGATTTCCTGCTCGCTGCGCGCCTTGGCGGCGATCAGCTTGACGACCTCGAACTCTTCCCGTGGCACCAGATCCATTTGCGCCAGCACACGCTCAAGTTGCTCTCTCACCCGAGCCTCGACTTCCCCCCGAACCCCGGCAGCAACGCCCATGGCGCCGGAGGTAACGCGAGCGAGGTCGTCTAGAAAACGATTCTGGGTTTGCATGGCATCAACTCACAGCAATGGATAATGACAGTGTTTCCGGTCGGCTCGTCGTAACCGGCCGGTCGTATCCCGGCGCTCGCATTCCAACGATCGTATCCGGGCGAACCGGTCCGGCCAGACGCCGTTCCACTTTCACTATGCCCACGGAATTCCAGCGTTTCAAATGATACCCGACCTGTGTCGCCATTTGCCGCATGGCGGAACAGAGCGAAAAGCGCTCTTCTCTCTCATGCTCCGGCCTTATATAAGGGGAACCGCGATACCCTGGGGAACCGCACTTTCTCTTTGGATCGCGAGCAGACAGCAGACCATCGGTCCATCAGGGAGAAATCGCCCGTCATGATCCTCGTTACCGGCGGCGCCGGGTTCATCGGTTCGAATATCGTCGCAAGCCTCGCCGAGCGCGGGGAAGGCGTCATTATCTGCGACTGGCTGGGCCAGGGCGACAAATGGCGCAACATCGCAAAGGCCGAAATCGAGGACGTGGTCCCGCCCGGGCAGATCGCCGACTATCTGAAAACCCTCGACCGGCCGCTCACCGCCGTCATTCATATGGGCGCCATCTCGGCGACCACGGAAGCCGACGGCGACGCGCTCATGGCCAACAATTTCCGGCTTTCCAAGTTCTACTGGCACTACTGCACGCAGCACCGCATCCCCTTCATCTACGCGTCTTCCGCCGCGACCTACGGCGACGGATCCCAGGGATTCCGCGACGATGCATCGATCGACGCGCTCGCCCGGCTGGAACCGCTGAACGGATACGGCTGGAGCAAACACCTTTTCGATCGCTGGGTGGTCCGCCAGCTTGCTCTGGAGGCGCCGCGTCCGCCGCAATGGGCCGGCCTCAAGTTCTTCAACGTCTACGGTCCGAACGAATACCACAAGGGCGGGCAGGCAAGCGTCGTCTCGCATCTGTTCCGCCAGCTCGAAGCCGGCGAGCCCGCGACATTGTTTCAGTCCCATCACCCCGATTACACCGACGGCGGCCAGCTCAGGGACTTCGTCTGGGTCGGTGACTGTGTCGACGTGACGATGTGGCTGTTGGACAATCCCGAAGTCAACGGCCTGTTCAATCTGGGAACCGGCGCGGCGCGCAGTTTTGCCGACCTGGCCCGAGCCGTCTTCGCCGCGCTCGAGCAGCCGGAGAACATTCGCTACATCCCGACTCCCGAGGCGATTCGCGACAAGTATCAGTATTTTACCGAGGCCGACATGAAACGCCTGCGCGCCGCCGGCTACGTCAAAGGCTTTACGACACTGGAAGCCGGCGTCGAAGCCTACGTGCGCGAATTCCTCGCGGCGGCGGATCCCTACCGATGACCCTGGCTCTCGCCTATCCCGACATCGGACCCATCGCCTTTGAGATCGGTCCTTTCGTCATTCGCTGGTACGCCCTCGCCTATATCGTCGGTCTGCTGACCGCCTGGCGCTATTGCCGCTGGCTGGCCGGAAAGCCGCCAAAGTCGGTCGAGCCCATCGCCTTCGACGACTTTCTGCTCTGGGCGACCTTCGGGGTCATCATAGGCGGCAGGCTCGGCTACGTACTGTTTTACAAACCGGTCTTTTTCCTCTGGAACCCGCTCGAGATTCTCATCATCTGGCAAGGTGGGATGAGTTTCCATGGCGGTCTTGTGGGCGTTATCGTCGCCATGTATCTCTTCACGCGACGCCAGGGCATCCGATTTTTCGCCGTGACCGACATCGTTGCCTGCACAGCCCCCATCGGGTTGTTTCTGGGCCGGATCGCGAACTTCGTCAACGGCGAGCTTTATGGACGCCCGACCGATTCGCCGGTCGGCATGATCTTCCCGCAGGATCCGGCTCAGGTTCCCCGGCACCCCAGCCAGCTCTATGAAGCGGGACTGGAGGGTCTGGTTCTCTTTTTGCTGCTGTTCCTGCTTGTCAGGGCCTCGGCACTGCAGCGCGGCGGCCTGCTGTCCGGTATTTTTCTGACCGGTTACGCCCTGTCGCGGATCATTGTGGAGTTCTTTCGCGAACCGGACGATCATCTCGGCTTTCTCTTTGCCGGCGCGACCATGGGGCAGTTGCTGTCCCTGCCGATGATGCTGCTCGGCATCGGGCTTGCGGTCTGGTCTCTTCGCCAACCGCGACTGACCGGCAGGAACAATAGGCGCAAAGATGGTTCTGCCGCCTAACGCCCTCGCCCAAACCCTTGCCGCACGCATTCACAATCATGGCCCCATGACTGTCGCCGATTTCATGACTGCGGCGCTGACGGACCCGGACGGCGGTTATTACATGACCGGCGATCCTTTCGGTGTGAGCGGCGATTTCATCACCGCCCCGGAAATCAGCCAGACCTTCGGCGAGCTGATCGGTCTCTGGTGCGCCCAGTCCTGGCAGGACATGGGATCGCCGGAGACGATAAATCTGGTTGAACTGGGCCCCGGCCGCGGCAGCCTGATGGCCGATGCCCTGCGAGCGGCCTCGGTCCTGCCCGGCTTCAGGACGGCGATCCGCGTTCATCTGGTCGAAACCAGCCCCAGCCTGCGCCAGCGCCAGCGCGAGGCTCTCGAGGACGTCGAGGTTACCTGGCACGAAGATCTGGGCACGCTGCCCGGGACAGCCCTGATCGTGATCGCCAACGAGTTCTTCGACGCCCTGCCGGTCAGACAATTCGAACGCAGTGCGGCGGGCTGGCTCGAACGCCTTGTCACCCTGTCTCCGATCGCCACGCGGGATGCACCCGCTTTTGCCTTTACCACAGGCGACGCGGATGCTGCATCTGTCGGCACGATCCCGCAAAGCCTGCAGAATGCCCCGGTCGGCACGCTGGTCGAAACCTCGCCCGCGGTTCTCGGCATCGCCAGCGATCTCGCGGCGCGGCTCGCCCGGCAGGGCGGCGTAGCACTCGTCATCGACTATGGTCGCACGGCGGCGCAGGCAGGCTGGTCACTGCAGGCCGTCCGCAATCATGAACGCCATGAGCCGCTGGTGGCCCCCGGACAGGCGGATCTGACCGCACATGTCGATTTCGCCTCCCTGGTGGAAGCGGCAGAGGCCGCTGGCGCCCGAACCTGGGGACCAGTGACCCAAGGCCGGTTTCTGTGTGCGCTGGGAATCCGGGAACGCGCCAATGCACTCTGTGCCACGGCAAACCCGGTACAGAAACAGGAAATCGAAACCGCCGTCGCCCGCCTGACAGACTCCGCCCAGATGGGCAAACTCTTCAAGGTCCTCGCTTTCGGCCATCCCGAACTGCCAACGCCCGCAGCTCTGCCGACATCAGGCGCTGACAGGAACTGCACGGCATCATAGAGTGACCGGACTGATCTGACGCCAACTCGATCCTGGAGACATTTTCAAGCCATGTTGACCATCGGGTCCTTTAACGAACAGCCGGGCATCCGGCACGGTTTCTTCACCCGCAACGGCGGCAGCAGTCAGGGGATCTATGCCTCGCTGAACTGCGGTTTCGGTGCCGACGATGATGCCGAAGCCGTCGCCAGCAACCGGAGAATCGCCCTGGCCGCTCTTTGTCCCGAGGCGACGGATCTGGTGACCGTCTATCAGGTTCACTCCCCCGAGGCGGTCGTCGTGGACGCGCCCTGGTCTCCGGCGGATGCGCCCCGGGCGGATGCCATGGTCACCAACAAGCCCAATATCGCGCTGGGCATCCTGACCGCGGACTGTGTTCCGGTGCTTTTCGCCGAAATGCAGAGCCGCGTGATCGGCGCCGCCCATGCGGGCTGGCGCGGCGCGCTCAGCGGTGTGCTGGACAATACCCTCGCCGCCATGGAAAAACTCGGCGCCGAACGCGGCAGAATCATTGTCGGCATCGGTCCTGCCATCGCCCAGCGCTCCTATGAGGTCGGTCCGGAGTTTCCCGCGGCCTTTCTGAAACAGGACAGGGAAAACGAGACCTTTTTCTGCCCGGCCCAGCGCGAGAGCCACTTCTTTTTTGACATCAAAGGCTATGTGGCACGCAGGCTGGCGCTGCTCGGGTTGCGCGACGTCCATGCCCTGCCCTGCGACACCTATGCCGAGGAAGAACGCTTCTTCAGTTACCGGCGCGCCTGCCACAGACACGAAACCGGGCGGGACGGCAAGATCGACTACGGCCGCGGCCTGTCGGCGATCTGCCTGTCCTCGTGAGCGCAACCTTGCCGATCCAGGGTCATGTTTGGATCAGATTCACCGCTACGATGGATCGCTTGCGGCCATTCCACCTGAACCGGATCTGATCTAGCATTAAAACCGGATGATCCGCAGCCGAGATGGACTCTTGACGATGCCTATTCACTTTTCCGAAGCCGAATTGGCCGAACGCCGTGCCCGCTGCTGCGAAGCCATGCAGCGCCAGGGCCTCAACGGACTGCTGATCTTCCGTCAGGAAAGCATGTTCTATCTGACCGGCTACGACACCTTTGGCTATGTCTTTTTCCAGAGCCTCTATCTCGGCGCCGACGGCACCATGACCCTGTTGACCCGGGCGCCGGATCTGCGTCAGGCCCGTTACACCTCGGTGATCGACGACATCCGCATCTGGATGGACGCACCCGATGCCGAGCCGGCCGAGGATCTGCGCGCGATTCTCGAGTCTCACGGCTGCCGCAACAAGCGTCTCGGCGTCGAATACGAGGCCTATGGCCTGACCGCCGGCAACGGCAAACGCCTGGACGCCGCCCTGCAGGGCTTTTGCCATCTGAGCGATGCGTCGATGCTGGTCAGCGAACTGCGGGTGATCAAAAGCCCGGCTGAAATCGCCTGCGTCCGCCGCGCCGCCGAACTGGCCGACGACGCTTGGGATCAGGCCGTTGCCCTGACCGGCCCCGGGGCCAGCGAGGCCGATATTCTGGCCGCCATGCAGGGGGCGGTTTTCAAGGGTGGTGGCGACTATCCCGGCAACGAGTTCATTATCGGCTCCGGCGACGGCGCACTCTGCTGCCGCTACTTCTCCGGCCGCCGTGCGCTGGACGCAAACGACCAGCTCACGCTGGAGTGGGCCGGGGTTTACCGGCACTACCATGCCGCCATGATGCGGACCATTCCCGTCGGCAAGGTGCCGGACCGCCAGATCGAGATGCATGACGTGGCCCGCGACGCACTGCTGGCCGTCGAAGACGCGCTGCGTCCGGGCAGGACCATCGGCGAGGCTTTCGACGCTCACTGCCGGGTCATGGATACCGCCGGTTTTCAGGCTCACCGCATGAACGCCTGCGGCTATTCGCTCGGTACGACCTTCTCACCCAACTGGATGGACTGGCCCATGCTCTATCTCGGCAATCCGGTGGAGACCGCGCCCGGCATGGTCATCTTTGTCCATATGATCATCTTCGACAGCGACAAAGGTCTGGCCATGACCCTCGGGCGGACCAGCCTCGTCGGCGCGAACGGCGCGGAGCCCCTTTCGCGGATGCCGCTTGATTTCATGTCAGCCTGAATGCGGCGCGCAAGAGCCCGGTCGGAGAAAACCTCTGGAAATCTGCAGCGGCGGTCCAATGTCAATAAGTTCAGGCGTCCCCCCAGGATGAACGAAATGAAAGCCGTCCAATGCCATATATGGTGATCTTCTTGGTTGTCTGTTTTCTGGGACTGATCGCCAGTTGTGCCCTCATCTAGCCACCAAAGCTTCGTGCCCCCGGTCTTCCTTCAGGGACGACCCAAACCAACCCTGACATGGAACCGGCCTCCCCGTTGAAACTGAACCAGACTCTTTTCTCCCTGTTGCTGACGGCCGTCCTGCTCCTCACGGGCCCGGCGGGCTGCGGACCGGTGCCGCGTCCGTTTCAGCACGTAGCAGGCGAAAACAATGCGCTTCTGACACTCAGGGACGGGACCGGCATCGTCGTCCTGCCACCGGACTCAGATCTGGTGCAGAACCCCGCGGCCTGGGCCGAAGCCATGGCGGAGGCTCTGCGGGCCCGCGACATTCCGGCCTCGACGGATCACGGCAACGCCGGCAGCCGCTATCTCTACAGTCACGTGACCGGGCCGGATGGGAAGAACGGCTCCAAATCCGTCGCTGTCCTTTGGGATCTCTATCTGCCGGAGGGTAAACTGCTTGGCAGTTACGCCCTGGACACGCACTTATCCTCCGAAGCCTTCAGCAAGTCTCCCGAAGCGGCAATCCTGCGCTCAATCGAGGAAGCCGCGGACAAGCTTGCCACAATGGTCGGTGTAACGCCGCGCGCGACGCGCCCGATCCCCGGCTTCCCGACCGCCGGAATTCATGTGGCGCCGTTCGGCGACGGTCCCGGTGACTCGACGATCAGTCTGCGTAAAGCCATAGTGGCCGAACTCTCGGACAGCAGACTCCCGGTCGTGGAAAAAGCCGGCACCGACGACCTCATCCTTCTGTGCGAGATATCCTTGAGCCCACCCGAGGGAACCAGGCAGCAGGTCACGATTTCCTGGCGCCTGCGCAGCGTGAAAGCGAATGAAGACCTGGGCGTGATCGACCAGAGCAGTTTTGTGCCGGCCGGCAGCCTCGACGGCTTTTGGGGACCAACGGCTCTCGATGTCGCACGCGGCGCCCGCGAGGGCATTCTCGATCTCATCCAGCAACTTGAACCGGATCGTCAGGCCCGGAAGTTGCCGTGAACCCAGAGTCCATCCACCGGAAGTTGGTGGCCGCAGACGGATCGCAAATTTTCATTAACCATGTAACGGTTTTATTAAATGAATATTGCAATTCTCCTGCGCGAAGGTCGTTTACAGAGCGGGGGCACGTTGATAAGTTCCGCTCGGCTCTGAGCAGGGCGCATACAACCTGTTCAAACCGGTCGGGTAAGCTCCGGATCGGCGGTGACAGGGAGCTATGTGAGCTGTTCATCTGAGGCCATCGTGGGCGGGACCAAGTAGATAAGGCCGAGGCGTCCGGCGATACAAGCTATCGCCGCACCGAGCCGGGGAAATTGGAATGAAGATCCTTACGGGCAACAGCAATCGGCCATTGGCCGAGGCGATCTCGGCATTTTTGAATCTGCCGCTCACCAGGGCCAGTGTCCGCCGCTTTTCGGATATGGAAGTCTTCGTTGAGATCCAGGAGAATGTCCGCGGCGAGGATGTCTTCGTGATCCAGCCGACGTCCTACCCGGCAAACGATAATCTGATGGAACTTCTGGTCGCTCTGGATGCCTTGAAACGCGGCTCCGCGCGGCGCACGACCGCAGTCATTCCCTACTACGGCTACGCCCGCCAGGACCGCAAATCAGGCCCCCGAACGCCGATTTCCGCCAAGCTGGTCGCCAACCTGATCACCTCGGCCGGCGCCGACCGCGTCCTGACGATGGACCTGCACGCCGGTCAGATTCAGGGCTTTTTCGATATTCCGACCGACAATCTCTTCGCGGCTCCGGTCTTCACCAAGGACATCATGGAGCGCTACAACGGCCGGCAGCTGACCATCGTATCGCCCGACGTCGGTGGTGTGGTCCGGGCGCGGGCCATCGCCAAACGACTTGACGCCGACCTTGCAATTGTGGATAAGCGCCGCGAGAAAGCTGGCGTCTCCGAGGTTATGAACATCATCGGCGACGTGAAGGGCAGCACCTGCATACTGGTGGACGATATCGTTGATTCGGCTGGCACGCTCTGCAATGCCGCCGTTGCGCTGATGGATTCCGGCGCAGATTCGGTTTCGGCCTATGTGACGCATGGCGTGCTGTCCGGCGGTGCCGTGGCCCGCGTTTCAGCCTCGCCGCTGGAGGAACTCGTCATGACGGACTCCATTCAGGCAACCGAGGCCGTGCGTGTCGCCCAGAACATCCGCCAGATTTCGATCGCGCCGCTGCTTGGCGATGCCATCCAGCGGATCAGCGACGAGCGCTCGGTTTCGAGCCTGTTTGATTTGCCGTCCGGCGCGATTTAGGACGGACCTGTATTTCTGCCGTCCGACAAGCGGTCGGACGGCACCCGGCAGCGGCACCCCTGGAGGCCGCGTCGGTTCCTAAGCGGCGAGAAAAATCTCGCCGTTAATTTTGCTTGAGGAGCAATGTAATGAGTGACGTACATAATCTCGTCGCGGAACGAAGGGAGCGGGCCGGAAAGGGGGCCGCCCGTGCTGCCCGTCGTGCTGGACGTATCCCCGGTGTGATCTACGGTAACAAAAAAGAGCCGGTTCTGCTGAATCTGGACCCCAAGGTACTGATCAAGGAACTGACGAAAGCCAGTTTCTACGCGACGCTTTTCGACATCGACATCGATGGCAAGAAAGAGCGTGCCCTGCCCCGTGACGTTCAGTTCGATCCGGTAACGGACCGCCCGATTCACATCGACCTGCTGCGGGTTTCGGCCGCAACCTCGGTGACCGTGTCGGTTCCGGTGCACTTCATCAATGAAGAGCTGAGTCCGGGCCTCACCAAGGGTGGCGTGTTGAACGTGGTTCGCCACGAAATCGAACTGCACTGCCGCGCGGATGCGATTCCACAGGTACTCGAGCTCGACCTGAGCACGCTTGATCTCGGCGATTCGGCCCACTTCTCGATGATCACGCTGCCTGATGGTGTCGAAGCAACGATCACCGATCGTGACTTTACGGTTGCCACGATTGCGGCGCCGAGCTCCGTCAAGTCGGAAGCTGCCGAGGCGGCCCAGGAAGCTGAAGCCGCCGAGGGCACAGAGGCAGCCGACGAGGATTAATCCTCCGCTGCTTCGCGGGATATATCTCTGGTCCAGGGCTTTACCCCGCGAGACGCCTGAAACAAAGCGTAGGTCTCCATGTTGCTGTTTGTGGGCCTGGGAAATCCGGGCCAGCGTTACGCAAATAACCGGCACAACATCGGATTTATGGCGGTGGACGAGATGGTCCGCCGCCATTCCTTTGGGCCATGGCGCTCGAAGTTTCAGGGACAGATCTGCGAGGGCCGGATCGCCGGCGAGAAGATCCTGATCCTGAAACCCGAAACCTTCATGAACGAATCGGGCCGCGCCGTCGGCGAAGCTCTGCGCTTCTACAAGCTCGAACCCGAACAGATCTTTGTCGTCTACGATGAGATCGATCTGGCACCTGGTAAGATCAAAGTCAAACAAGGCGGTGGCAACGGCGGTCACAACGGCTTGCGCAGCGTTGATGCGCATATCGGCAGGGACTACTGGCGCATCCGCCTGGGGGTCGGGCATCCGGGCGATAAGGACCTGGTACACAGCCACGTTCTGGGCGATTTCAGCAAAGCCGAAACGCTTTGGCGCGACAAGCTGATCGAAGCGGTTGCCGCCGAAATCCCGCTGATGATCAAGGGTGACAGCGGCAGTTTCATGTCGCGCGTGGCAAATGTCCTCAATCCGCCCCGCCCCAAACCGCCGAAACCGATCCCGGCCGCTTCTCCCGAGAGCGGGATCGACCGGCAATCTGAACCTGAAAACGACAGCTGAGCCCCTGAAGGCACAGCAGCGTAAAAACAACTGTGGGCACCTGATGCGGGATCAAAGATTTCGCGGAAATCCCCGAAACCAACGGAAACCAGTATCATGGGATTCAACTGCGGTATTGTGGGCCTGCCGAACGTCGGCAAATCCACCCTGTTCAATGCCCTGACCGAAACGGCGGCGGCGGAAGCGGCCAATTACCCCTTCTGCACCATCGAACCGAACACCGGCCGGGTTTCGGTCCCGGATCCGCGGCTGGACAGGATCGCGGCCATCGCCAAGTCGGCCAAGATCATTCCGACCCAGCTCGAATTCGTCGACATCGCCGGATTGGTCAAGGGCGCGTCAAAGGGCGAAGGACTGGGCAACCAGTTTCTGGCCAACATCCGTGAGGTTGACGCCATCGTACACGTCCTGCGCTGTTTCGACGGCGAGGTGACTCATGTGGAAGGCTCGGTCGATCCGATCCGGGATGCGGAAATCGTCGAGACCGAACTGCTGCTGTCGGATCTGGACAGCGTGGAGCGTCAGATCATCAGCACCGCCAAGAAAGCCAAAGGCAACGACAAGGACGCCAAGGACCGCCTCGCGGTTCTGGAGCTGGTCGTTGAAGCGCTGCGCGACGGCCGTCCTGCCCGCAGTGTCGAAATTCCGAAAGAACTGCAGCCGGTCTTCCGACAGCTTCAACTGCTGACCACCAAACCCGTTCTCTACGTGGCCAATGTCGAGGAAGAATGCGCAGCCACTGGCAATGCCTATTCGGCCAGCGTTGCGGAACGCGCCGCGGCGGAAGGCGGCGCCTGTGTCATCATTTCCGCTGCCATCGAGGCCGAGGTCGCCACGCTCTCCGATGCCGCGGAAAAAGCCGAGTTCCTGGAAAGCCTGGGACTGGAGGAAACCGGTCTCACCCGAATCATCCGCGCCGGCTACGAACTGCTCGATCTGCTGACCTTCTTCACCGTCGGCCCCAAGGAAGCCCGCGCCTGGACCGTGCAGCGCGGCGCCAAGGCGCCCAACGCCGCCGGCGCCATCCATACGGACTTCGAACGGGGCTTCATCCGGGCCGAGACCATCGCCTTTGACGACTTCATCGCCAACAACGGCGAGCAGGGCGCCAAGGACGCCGGCAAGATGCGGCAGGAAGGCAAGGAATACCTGGTCGCCGACGGCGACATCTTCCACTTCCGCTTCAACGTCTGACGCTTATCCGAAGAAACAGCGCCTGCTACGTTCTCGTGGCGGCGTACTCTTCCATCGTCCATAGGCGGGGGTAGCTTTGGACGAAGCCATTCGGCGCCATTTCCAGCACCGCCTCATAAGGAACGGACGGCGCCGAATATTCGTAGGTCATCTCGCTTCGCCGGATATAGACCTGCGGCAACGCCGTGATCCGGGTTTCGCCGATATCGAACCAGGCCACGGTCAGTTCCGCGCTGCGACCAGGCTCGGGCCCGGCGCGCCGCAGCTGCAGCAGATTGGTGGCCGGCGTGAAGCCGAGATCGAGATCCCGCAGCGGTGCCGCATCGGGCATCTTTCGGCCGTCCAGCCGCCAACCGTCACCGTCGCGCCCTATTTCGTGCCGAACCGTCTCCCCGGCAACGAACCCTTCAATATGGCCGTCGATCGTATTCCACTCGTGGTCGACGTGAACCCGGTAATCGATGCACGCGGGCCCTTTGGCGTGCAGGAATACGGCGGTTCCCGCCAGCAAATATCCTGCGCCGGACCGAACGAGTCGCGCTGCGTCGTGTCCAGGCGTGTCCAGCCGCCGCCACATAGCCCATGCGACATTTTCCCCGTCGGCATTCCTGCGAAACTGGCTCATCTCCATCCGCTTTCTTCCAGATGCTAGCCCGGATATCTCAAACTGTTAGGTGCATCGAGGCTCTGAATTTTTGAAAATGCTTGTGTTATAAAGTGTTTACCACAGAACAAAGGAATCCCCCGATGCCGACAGACTGTACCCCGGATCTGTTTGGTTTTGCACCCGCCGGGTGGAGGCGGCGTTCGATGCCGGTCTGGCGACCTCGGATGCCGGGGCCCTGCTGCTCGGCGCCACCGACAAGGCGATCGGTCTGGTTAAACGCTTTGCCGGCTGCTTCGTGGACTCTCGCGATCCGTCTCTGGTCGAGCATGAAGTGCCCACGCTGGTCGGCCAGCGGGTGTTCGGCATCGCGCGCGGCTACGAGGACGTGAACGACCACGATCAATTGCGCCACGATCCGGTGATGGCGGTTCTGGCCGGCAAGCCGGCGGACGCCGAGGCACGCCCCCAGCCGCCACCGCGTCACAGCGAAGGGCAACACAAACGCAACTGACGCATCACCGACCCGGTTTGAGATATCCGGGCTAGGACTGCTGAAATTCCAGCACCACGCCACAGGCCTCTTGCGGCCTGACACGCAGCATGTTGTCGCCGTCGCGCAGGCAGCCGACAGCCTGGCCGTCGAGAAACGCCGCCGTCTCGTCGATGTCCGTAACCGACAGCCGCAGTCCGGCAAGCCAGGGCAGCGGGTTCGCGGGAATGTCTCCCAGGCCCGGAAACACCCGGGACAACTGGTCCTGGGTTGTAAAGCGCAGACGGAATCCCCCGCAGTCGACATCCGCATAACCGTCGGCGCTGCGGATTGCGTCGCTGCCGAAATAACGGCTGTAGGCAAGCGCGGTTTCGCCGGGCTCCTCCACCACTGCGGTCATCAGGGCGATCCCGGTCGCCCCGTTGGGGTGTTTCAGCCAGGGCGCCTGCCAGACCAGCTCCGGTGTCATATGCAGTACGATGAAGGCCCGCAGGCCCGGCAGTGCCGCCGGATCCGGATGCACCAGGCGGAACGACGGCCAGAGTTCGCCGTCAGGGCCCTCGATGCTGCGCTTGAGTTCCTTTGGCCCCTCCACGTCGATCCCGGCGGCGGTGAAGGACGTTGCGACCGCGTCGGCGTCATTGCAGGCGAAGGCCAGCCCGAGCAGGCCTTCGCGGCTTTCCAGGAAGCGGTCGAGATTGTTGGTGAACTGGCCGGGATCGACGATACCGAGCAACTCGATATAGTCGTTGGGGAACATCAGACAGTAGTTGGCAGTTCCCCAGCCCACGTGCCGTCCACGCGGACAGATCGTAAAGCCGAGGCCCTGGAATACCGCATGGGCATCCTCGAGGTCCCGCACGCCGATCAGAACATGATCCAGTCCGGTCAGTCCGGAAATCTCTGTGGCCTCTGAAGTCACAATGCGCTCCTCTTTCCCTGACGGCTGTTCTCGCAACTGCCGCAACAGCAGAATGCCGTGTCCCGGACGCCAATTTGAGCCCGCGCGCGCCACGCCGCAAATAAAAAGGGCCGCCCCAGCGGGACGGCCCTCTTGTCGGCATGTCCGGATGATTAATGAACGTCAGCCCAGCACTTGCGTTTTGCGGCATAGAGCACGCCGGAGAAGACCAGCAGGAACAGCATGACCTTGATGCCCATCTCCTTGCGCTGGCCCATCGAGGGCTCCGCCGCCCACATCAGAAAGGCCGAAACGTCCGCGCTGAGATTTTCGAGATCGGCCGGAGTACCGTCTCCATATTCCACCGCATCGTCGCCGAGCGGTGCCGCCATGGCGATCCCGTATCCCGGAAAATAAGCGTTGAAACTGGAGGTTTCCGGAAGACCGAGATCCTCGACGCTTTCGACAGGTACCATGTCGGCCGGCTTCACCGGCTCCTTGACCTCCGGATCACTGGCGAGGCTCGGATCAGCTTCAAGCTTATCGTCGTATGCCTTCTTCTTCGCCTGATACACGGAAAACTCAGCGTCGTACTTCACTTTCCGCTTGTGCGTCTCGAGCTCAAAGATCGACTGAAGAACAGTGGCGGGAACACCGCCCTCATACCCGGTGAGCAGCGCCTTGATGTAATTCGGGCCGCCAGCGCGGGCCTTCGCCATCAGGGAAAGATCGGGAGGTTCCGCACCGCCATTCGATGCCGCGGCAGCGTTGGCGTTCGGGAAAGGCGCCGGGAAGTAGTCGGACGGTCGTCCGGGACGTTCGAACATCTCGCCGTCTTCGTTCGGTCCGTCAGTCACTTCGTAACCGGCGGCGAGGGCTTTCAGTTCGTCTTCATTGTAGCCCAGATCCGCCAGATTCCGGACCGCGACCAGATTCAACGAATGGCAGCCGGAACAGACTTCCTTGTAGACCTGGAAACCACGCTGAAGCTGCGCCTCATCGAAAGTTCCGAAGATGCCGGAGAACGACCAGCTGTTCTTCGGAACGCTCACCCCTTCCGCAGCGTTCGCGACGCCCAGGCCGAGGGTTACCGCTGCGGCTGCGGCAGCCAGAAGAAATTTATTCATTACGCCTTCTCCATCGGCTTCGATGCCGCACCGGCAATTGCACCGCCACCCTGCAGGACCGGCTCCGAGATCGAAGTCGGCAGAGGTTTTGGTCGCTCCAAAACCCCCAGAAGCGGCAGAAACACAAAGAAGTGTATGAAGTAATATGCGGTTCCCAGACGCCCTAGGATCAACGGGATACCTTCAGCGGCTTCCTGGCCGACCCAGCCAAGCAGCAGACAGTCGGCGAGGAATACCCAGAAAAACCATTTGTATACCGGGCGGAACCTGGCGCTGCGCACCGGCGAACGGTCCAGCCAGGGCAGGATGAAGAGCACACCGATCGACGCAAACATCGCCAGAACGCCCAGCAGCTTGTCCGGAATGGACCGCAAAATCGCGTAGAACGGCAGGAAGTACCATTCAGGCACGATATGCGCCGGGGTTACCAGCGGGTTGGCCGGAATGTAGTTGTCCGGATGTCCCATGTAGTTCGGCGCGAAGAACAGGAAACCACTGAAAATCAGCAGGAAAACCCCGACACCGAAGGCATCCTTGACCGTGTAGTAGGGATGGAACGGGATCTTGTCCTGCGGCCCCTTGGCTTCGATACCCAGCGGATTGTTCGAACCGAAGCGATGCAGCGCCCAGAGATGCATGACCACCACGCCGACGATTACGAAGGGCAGCAGGTAGTGCAGGGCGAAGAAACGGTTGAGGGTCGGATTATCGACCGAGAAGCCACCCCAGAGCCAGCTCACGATACTCTCGCCGATCAGCGGGAAAGCCGAGAAGAGATTGGTGATCACGGTCGCGCCCCAGAAGCTCATCTGGCCCCAGGGAAGCACGTAGCCCATGAAAGCGGTTGCCATCATCAGCAGCAGGATAACCACGCCGAGGATCCACAGGATCTCGCGCGGCGACTTGTAGGATCCGTAGTAGAGGCCTCGGAAGATATGGATGAAAACGGCGATGAAGAAGAACGACGCCATGTTCATGTGGATATAACGGATCAGCCAGCCGCCGTTGACGTCGCGCATGATGCGCTCGACCGAGTTGAAGGCAAGGTCGACGTGGGCGGTGTACTGCATCGCCAGCACGATACCGGTGACGATCATGACCACCAGCGCGAGACCTGCCAGGGAACCGAAGTTCCACCAGTAGTTCAGGTTCTTGGGCGCCGGATAGTCGACCATGGTTTCGTTCATCATCGAGAAGACCGGCAAACGATGGTCGATCCACTTGATGATGGCGTTATTGGTTTTCAGGTGTTCAGTCATTGTCCCGCTCCCCTCAACCAATCTTGACGGTGTTGTCGTCGAGGAACACGACGGGTGGAACCGGAAGGTTCAGCGGCGCGGGTCCTTTCCGGATGCGTCCGGAAGTATCGTAGTGCGAGCCGTGGCACGGGCAGAACCAGCCATCAAACTCGCCTCGTTCCTGACCGGTCTTCTGTCCCAGCGGTACGCAGCCCAGATGGGTGCAGTTGCCGCCAACGATCAGCCACTCCGGCTTTTGAACCCGTTCGGCGTCGGCCTGCGGATCGGGCAGATCGTCAACAACCACGTCATTGGCCTCGGCGATTTCCTTTTCGGTGCGATGCCGGATGAAAACCGGCTTGCCGCGCCAGACGACCGTCAGGCTTTGTCCGACTTCAATCGGTGACAGATCCACCTCGGTCGAGGACAGGGCCAGAACGTCCGCCGACGGATTCATCGAATTGATCAACGGCCAGGCGAAAGTGCCGGCACCGACGGCCCCCATGGCACCGGCTACCAGATAAAGAAAATCGCGGCGGGTCTCCCCGTCCGGCGAATGCTGTGAGGCATGAGCGGAATGCGCGCTGTCTGCTGCCATGTTAAATTCCCTTTAAGGTCACCCCTCGGGCCAGAACCGGCCCGTTTCGCAGCAGCGTATCTCGCATGTTATGCAAAAGAACGCCACCCGTACTATCGCCAAGCCCTCCGGGTAAGGCTGCGACACCCTGTCGCACCTGCCCTCTTGCCGAATCGTACTGGGGCAGGGATATAGATGAATTCCTAACATAAGGCAAAGGCGGAGACGCCGTTTTCAGCCGGAGAACCGCCAGAATGCGCCTAACGCTCTACCAGCCGGATATACCGCAAAACACCGGAACCCTGCTGCGTCTCGCGGCCTGCATGGGGCTGGCGGTCGATATCATCGAACCCTGCGGCTTCGTCCTCGACGACAAACGCCTGCGCCGCTCGGGAATGGACTATCTTGAAGGCGTCGATTTGACGCGGCATATGTCCTGGAACCGCTTTCTGGAGCGGCCTCCTGGCCGGATCGTCCTCTTGACCACCAGGGCCGACACCGCTTACACCGACTTTACCTTCGCGGCGGACGACTGTCTGCTGCTGGGGCGGGAGAGCGCCGGCGTGCCGCCTGAAGTCCATGAGAGGGCCGACGCCGAACTCATCGTACCGATGCGTCCCGGTTTGCGGTCGCTGAACGTCGCGGTCTGCGCCGCGATGGTCGTCGGCGAAGCCTTGAGGCAGACACACGCATTTCCGGAGATACTGGCATGACATCCACAACCGAACAGCGACAGGAACGGGCCTCGGCCTGGTTCCGGGACCTGCGCGATTCGATTTGCACTGCATTCGAGAAACTTGAGGACGAGTTGAGCGGGCCGAACGCCGAGCGTCTGTCCGGCGTTGCCCCGGGACGCTTCGAACGCAAGACCTGGCAGCGCGAACAGGACGGCGAGAGCGGTGATTTCGGTGGCGGAGAGATGTCCCTGATGCGCGGTCGCGTATTCGAAAAGGTCGGCGTCAATATCTCGACGGTCAAGGGCGAGTTCTCGGAGGAATTCCGGGCAAAAATGCCAGGCGCGGAAGAAGATCCGCGTTTCTGGGCCAGCGGTATCTCGCTGGTGGCCCATATGCATTCCCCGCTGGTGCCCGCCGTTCACATGAACACCCGCTTCATCGTGACCACCAAGACCTGGTTCGGCGGCGGCAGCGACCTCAACCCCATGTATCCCGACGAACAGGATACCGCCGACTTCCACGCCCGCTTCAAAGCCGCCTGCGATGCACACGACCCGGACTATTATCCGCGCTTCAAGGAATGGTGCGACGCGTATTTCTTCATTCCCCACCGCAACGAGGCCCGCGGTGTCGGCGGCATCTTCTACGACTATCTGGACAGCGGCGACTGGAACAACGACTTCGTTTTCACCCAGGACGTCGGGCGCGCCTTTCTGGATATCTACCCGCAGCTGGTGCGCCGGCATATGGAGAAACCCTGGACCGACGAGCAGCGTCGGCATCAGCTCTTCCGGCGCGGACGTTATGCGGAATTCAACCTGGTCTACGACCGGGGGACCCAGTTCGGTCTGAAAACCGGTGGAAACGTCGAGGCGATCCTCATGTCACTGCCGCCCGAGGCCGCCTGGCCATAAACGGCAGCTGTCCCGAAAGACGTTGGCTCAATCCGCCTGATCAGATACGCGAAAGCACCTGCTTCAGATGCTCCAGGCATGCGTCCCGGTCCGGTATGAAGTCGGCCTCACGCCACCAGCTTTCCACCCGCTTCAGGGCTTCGCCAAGCTTTTCTCCGGCCTTGGCGCCCAGCGCAAGGGCATCCCGGCCGCGCAGAGGAAAAACCGGCATTTCCCAGGCGTCCGCAACGGCAAGGGCGGCATCCAGCCGCGCACGATCACGCGCCGGTCCCGCATCTTCCGCTCTCGCCCAGTTGAGGCGCAGGAGATCCCGAACCGGGTCGGCCCCAAGGTCATAGAGGTTTTGCCGGATCGCCTTTGCGTCGTCGCCGGCATCCGGTGGCCAGCGGCTCAGTTTCCGTCCGCCGGAGCAGAGCATAACAAATCTTCTCGTCTCTGCCCGCGAGAACCGCAGACGCTCGGCGATCCCTGCCCCCGCCTCACCGTTCTCCTCGAGCAATACCGCCAGACGGAGCAGGGAGTCGGAGCGTTCCTCGACCTGCATCAGCGCCGCAAGCACCGCGAGATCGGATCGGACTTCAGGTAGCAGGACCTGGATCACACCCACGTCCAGCATGGACCGCAACACCGGCAGGGGATCGTCCGCCAGCAGCAGGCGGAGCAGTTCCTCACGCACCCGCTCCCCGGACAGGCCGGCAAGGTTCGGCGCGAAAAGCCTGGCGGCGGCGAGGCCCTCAGGGTCCATCTCACCGACACCGTAGGTGGCATGAAAGCGAAAGAAGCGCAGCAGCCGCAGATAATCCTCGGTGACCCGCGCCTGCGCGTCGCCGACGAAGCGGACCCGGCCGCAACGCAGATCCTCAAGACCGCCAAAGGGATCGAAAAGGCTGCCGTCGGGACGGCAGGACAGTGCATTGATGGTCAGATCCCGTCGCGCGGCATCGCGCACCCAGTCATCGGTATAGGCGACCTTTGCCCGACGTCCATCGGTCTCGACATCTTCACGCAGAGTGGTGATTTCGTAGACCTCGCCCCTGGAAACGGCGGTCACCGTTCCATGATCGATACCCGTCGGGATGGCCTTGAGACGCGCCAGCTGCAGCAGTGACATCACTTGCTCCGGCCGGTCCGGCGTCGCCAGGTCGATGTCCTTTATGGGAAACCCCTTGAGCGCATCGCGTACGCACCCCCCGACGAACCGCACTTCGCTGCCGCCGGCTTCCAGCGCCTCAAGCACCGCGCGTGTTGCGGGTGAGGTCATCCAGGGCTGCAGGGGGAGCCGGTCGATCTCTTGCATCTCGTTCATCTCACGCAACAGGTTTCGCGGGCTTCAGTTCTTGAGACGGCGGCGCCGGAAAGTCTCAAGATTACTCGACCGGGCCACCCGGAATGATCTTGCCGTCGACATAGGCCGGAGATCGCAGCTTTACACCGGCATCATAATCGAAGAACTCACCCATGGCGATCATCGCACCCGTCATAATCACCAGCCCGAAAAAAACCAGCATCAGCCAGGGCGTCATCTCCTCGGACGCCCGCGCACCCAGCTTCCGGCGCTTCATTTTCACGTAGGACAGATAAAGCAGAAACGGCACGAAAAAAAGCACCAGTCCAATCAGAATTCTAATCAGCATCGCCCAGCACCTCCGCCAGATTCACCAGCATCCCCGCTGTCGCCCCCCAGATGTAATAATCGCCAAAGGGAAAGACGTAAAAATGCCGCTCCGTGCCACGGAACACGCGGCTGTGCCGCTGCCGGCTACCGGGGTCGAGAATGAAACCGAGCGGAACTTCGAACACTTCCGCCACTTCGAATTCGTCAGGTTTGACATCGAACGGCGGTCTGATCAGACCAACCATCGGCGATATCTCGAAGCCGGTCCGCGTGACGTAGGTATCGAGCTGACCTACCAGACGGATATGCCGACGCGCCACGCCGATTTCCTCTTCGGTTTCGCGCAGGGCCGTGAAATCAGGGCCCGCGTCGCCCGGGTCAACCCTGCCGCCGGGAAAGGAGATCTGTCCGGCGTGATCATAGAGATGATCGGTCCGCCGGGTCAGCAGAACCGTCAGGCCCTCCGCGCGTTCGACGATGGGAACCAGCACGGCCGCCGGCGTAAGATTTTCGGCAGGCGTGTACAAATCGGGATTGAGGTCGTGATCGCCGCGTGACCGGTTGTCCGGCAACAGTGTCGCCAAACCGGCGGCCGAATCCGCAGACCTGCGCACTCCCGGTGCGCCCAATCGGTCGAACCGCTGAATGATTTCCGCTGCACTCGGTGTCAGGAGCCCCGTTTCCGCCTTCACGCAACGGGATCCAGCGGGAAAAAGCTTCCGCTGCTCCAAAGTCCCAGTTTCGATCGCCCTTCCATAATCTCCTCAACCGCGAGTTCCGCCAGGCCACAATAGACCGGGCGCAGAATCAGGGCCTCGAGCCGGTCCCGGACCAATATATAGGGTCGTGGCTCGCCGGATTCACTATCGACGGCAATACGCAGCGGATGATCCGCATCCAGTTCGACCCAGCTGTCGACATTCGTCCGAAATTGCAGGGATTGGGCTTTTCCAACTCCGGATGCTGAAAATTCAACAGCGGTAAAAGGCGCGTCCTCGACAACAACCCGCCCCCGCTCAACGGGGGTAACCAGCCAGTATTGACCATCGTCCTCGCGCCGCAGAACCGTGGAGAACAGCTTCACCAGCGGCTTGCGGCCGATCGGCGAGCCCTGATGGAACCAGGTGCCGTCCCGCGCGATACGGATGTCGAAATCCCCGCAGAAAGGAAGGCCTGGTCCATCAGATGACGCTCCCGGCGCTTTAGACGACTGGTCAGGCGCATCGGAAACACCTATCTTTTCTATATTGCCGGTTGGTCTTGTCCTATCCGTAGTCATAACCTGCCGTCCTGGAGTCTGATCGTTTTGCGCTGAATCAGTGAAAAACGTGAAACAGTCTCTACATCATATGATTGGAGGGCGATTCGCGTTCTTAACTCTTTCCGTCAAGAACGATCGCACTCTTGAGCCTGATATCCGGTATCATAGCCCCGGACAGCAACAGATGGGAGTCGATCAGAGTGGTAGCCCCCCCTTCAGTCCCCACCGACATTGCCACGGCGGAACAACTGGCCGATGACATAGATGCGCTGGGACACCGCCTGCGATCCGCACGCGAGTCTATTGGACGTGTCATTTTCGGGCAACAGGATGTGGTCGATCGGACTTTGATCACCCTTCTGGCCGGTGGTCACGCACTTTTGATCGGCGTCCCCGGCCTGGCCAAGACCCGGCTGGTCGAAACCCTCGGAACGGTCTTCGGACTGGATGACAAGCGGGTGCAGTGCACCCCCGACCTGATGCCCGCCGACATCCTGGGATCCGAAGTCCTTGAGGAAAGCGAAAGCGGCAAGCGCTCCTTCCGCTTCATCCCCGGCCCGGTCTTCGGTCAGTTACTGATGGCCGACGAAATCAACCGTGCCAGTCCACGGACCCAGTCGGCGTTATTGCAGGCGATGCAGGAGCGCCAGGTGACCGTCGCCGGCGTGCCCCACGATCTGCCCCGCCCTTTTCACGTTCTGGCCACTCAGAACCCCCTGGAGCAGGAAGGTACCTATCCGCTGCCCGAAGCCCAGCTCGACCGCTTCATCATGGAAATCGACGTCGGCTATCCGGACCTTGAAGCCGAACGCCAGATGCTGCTCGCAACAACCGGTTCCGAAACCGTCGAAGCGCTGAAAGTCATGAGTGCGGAGGAACTCCTGTCCGCCCAAAGGGTGGTACGGCGGGTCCCCGTCGCCGACGAGATCCTCGACGCCATTCTGTCGCTGGTCCGTGACGGCCGCCCGGAATCCAGTTCCATCCCCGAACTCAGCCAGCAGATCGCCTGGGGACCGGGGCCGCGTGCGAGTCAGGCGCTGATGCTTGCGATCCGGGCCCGCTGCGTGCTGGACGGACGTCTCTCACCTTCGATGGACGATGTGATCGAACTTGCGGCGCCGATCCTGCGCCACAGGATGAGCCTCAATTTCTCGGCCCGTGCCGACGGCATCCAGATCGACGACGTCATCACCAAGCTGATCGCACCTTATAAATAGACCGGATTTCGCGCTGGAGCCCCGGTTAGATCCCGGTTAGACCCAAGCCGTACCCAAGTTAGTCCAGGAGACCGAAACTGCCCATCACGCCACGCGCGAGATTGCCGATCCAGCAACGGGCCGAACAGATTGCGTCGGCTCTGCCCCCACTGATGGTCGAGGCGGAGCACGTCGCGACAACGGTGGCGCAGGGCGTGCATGGACGTCGACGGGTCGGCCAGGGAGAAACCTTCTGGCAGTTCCGCCGCTATGAAATGGGCGACTCCCCGCAGTCGATCGACTGGCGTCAATCCGCCAAGTCCGATCGCGTCTTCGTGCGCGAACTGGAGTGGGAAGCGGCTCAGTCGGTCTGGCTCTGGCGGGATACCTCGCCTTCGATGTCCTGGACCTCCTCGGTTGATCTGCCCGAAAAGCGCCGCCGCGCCGACATTCTGGCCCTGGCCCTCACGGTGCTGCTGATCCGCGGCGGCGAGTTCGTCACCTTCCTGGGATCGGATCTCAGGCCGTCGAACAGCAAGACGACTCTGGAACGCCTGTGCAACGTCATCGACCGGGGAGACAGCGATGGTGCCGGCCTGCCGCCTGCCCTGCCTCTGCCCCGCTTTGCCCAGGTCGTGTTTATCAGCGACTTTCTATCCCCTCTGAGCGAGGTTGAGGCCGTCGCCCGCAGCTACGCGGCAGGAGGCGTGAAAGGACACCTTCTTCAGATTGTCGATCCGGCGGAAGAGCTTTTGCCCTACGACGGCCGCACCCGCTTCGAAGGCCTGGAAGGCGAAGACTCGTGGATTCTGTCGCGGGTCGAAGCAGTCCGTGAGCCCTACCGCAAACGCTTCAAGGCCCAGTGTGAAGGTCTTGAATCGATCGCCCGCAGACTGGATTGGGGCCATTCCGTGCATCGGACCGACAGATCGCCCAATACAGCATTGCTGGCACTCTATCTGGCGATGACCCAGGATCGGAGGCGCTGAAGATGCTGAATCTCGGCCTTCTCGCATTCACTCAGCCCTGGCTGCTTGCCGCCCTGATCGGGCTGCCGCTGATCTGGTTTCTGCTGCGCGTTACCCCTCCGGCCCCCAGGACCCTGAGCTTTCCTGCCGTACGCCTTCTGCTGGGACTTGATCCACCGGAGGAAACCCCCGCACGTACGCCACTCTGGCTGATCCTGCTGCGCATGTTGATCCTTCTGTTCATCATCGTCGGTCTGGCGCAGCCGCTGATCAACCCTGCGGACCGTCTGCCCGGCAGCGGTCCTGTGGTTCTGGTCATCGACAACGGCTGGGCTGCCGCCAAGAACTGGGACAGCAAAGTCAACGCGATACGCGAGCTCATCGACCGGGCCGAGCGCGAGGAGCGGTCGGTGGTGGTGCTGCGTACAGCCGTCGCCTCACCCGACGGCCAGGCCGACGTTTCGCCTCTTCTGCCGGCTGGCGAGGCCAGAGAGCTGGTCCAGTCACTCCAGCCGCAACCCTGGCCAGTCGAGCGGATGATGGTTCTGGATGCGTTGGAATCGCGTGGCCCTGACACGCTCGATCTGGATGGCTCGGCCTATATCGTGTGGCTGTCCGACGGTCTGTCCGACGACGACAGCGGCGCTTTCGTCGGCAAGTTGAAGACGTTGGGCGATGTCACGATTATGCGCGGCCAGACGGGCGGACTGGCGAAACTTGTCCGCCCGCCATTCGACATTGGCCTGGATCTGGTCATCCCCATCGAACGGGTCGAGTCCGGGGGCACCGAGACCGTAACCCTCTCCGCACTGACCGACGACGGCGTGACGGTCGCGCGGGAGCCGGCCGATTTTCAGGTCGGCGAAACAACGACCGAGCTGCGTCTGCAACTGCCAACCGAACTGCGAAACCGCGTGAGCCGGCTCTCGCTTGAAGGCGAGCGCAGCGCTGGCGCGACCTATCTGCTCGACGAATCGACCCGGCGCCGTCCGGTGGGTCTGGTCACGACAGGCGCCGAGCAACAATCCCAACCCCTGCTCAGCGAGATCTATTACCTGCAGCGCGCATTGGAGCCCTACAGCGAAGTCAGGCAAGGCAGCATCGATGATCTGCTCGCCCGCGAGATCGCCGTACTGGCGCTCCCCGATATCGGCAGCCTGACGTCCCGGGAGCGGACGCGACTGACCGAGTGGGTGAGCGGCGGTGGGCTGCTGCTGAGATTCTCAGGACCGCGGATGGCTTCCGGTGGCGACGACGATCTGCTGCCGGTCCGGCTGCGCGGCGGCGACCGCGTTCTGAGCGGCGCGCTGACCTGGGACAGTCCGGCTTCGCTTTCCGGCTTTGCCGCCGGCACGCCCTTTGCCGGCCTTGAAATTGCAGGGGATGTCAGGATCAATCGTCAGGTACTGGCGGAACCGTCACTGGAGCTCGGAGAAAAAACCTGGGTGCGACTCAGCGATGGCACCCCCTTGATCACGGCCGACCAGCGCGAATCGGGCTGGATCGTTCTGGTCCATACGACGGCCAACACCGACTGGTCGAACCTGGCGCTTTCGGGGCTCTTTGTGGAAATGCTGAGACGCATCGTCGCGGTCAGTCAGGGTGTGGCGGACGGCAATGCGAACTCTGTCCCCCTGCCGCCGCTGGAGGTCATGAACGGCTTCGGACGGCTCATGCCGCCCACCGCCGCCGTCATGCCGCTTCCTGCCGCCGACAGTCAGGGGAAAGCGAACGCCGCCGCCGGCAGCTCAACGCAGCCGGAAACAGCGGTCGATGCAGGGCACCCGCCGGGCTTCTACGGCGCGGACGTCAAACAGCGCATCGCCCATAACCTTGCATCGCACCTGCCACCGCTCGAAGCACTGGCGTCCTTTGCCGGAGTCAGGACGGCGTATTACAGCAAGAACGGGGAAATCGACCTGAAGCCGTGGCTGCTGCTGGCCGCACTGGTTCTTGCGCTCGCCGATATGCTCCTGTCCCTGTTCATGCGCGGGCTGATCAGTCCGAAGCTGAGGTCGCCTTCACTTTCATCCACCGCCGCCACAATCCTGGCCGGTCTCTGTGCCGTTTTCCTCGGCGCAGCGCTCTGCCTCCCGGCATCCCTTGCCCTTGCCCAGAACGTCACTGACGAAGCCCGTGCGCTGGAGGCCACACTGGAGACCCGTTTGGCCTTTGTCATCACAGGCGCGGACCGTGTCGATGCGATCAGCGAAGCGGGCCTTCAGGGCCTGACCCGTATTCTACGCCGGCGCACGTCGGTCGAGGCCGGCGAGCCGCTGGGGGTGAATATCGAGCGCGATGAGCTGGCGTTCTTTCCGCTGCTCTACTGGCCGATCTCCATCGAGCAGCCGACACCCAGCCCGGTCGCGGCGCGCAAGCTGAACAGCTATCTGAACAACGGCGGCACGATCCTCTTCGATCTGCGCGATCCCAGTGCGACGGCCCGTATCCAGGGGCAGCAGAGCCGCACCAATCAGGCACTGCAGCGTCTGACCTCGGACATCGACGTCCCCTCTCTGGAACCGGTCCCGGCCGAACACGTCCTGCGGAAGTCGTTTTATCTGATGCAGGACTTTCCCGGCCGTTATGCCGGTGGAACCCTCTGGATCGAAACCGGCGAGAGCCAGGCCAACGACGGCGTTGCGCGCGTGATCGTCGGCAGCAATGACTGGGCGGGCGCCTGGGCCACCGGCGAGTACGGGCGCCCGGTTCTTCCGGTGATTCCCGGCAAGGAGCCCCAGCGCGAGATGGCCTATCGCTTCGGCGTCAATCTCGTGATGTATGCCCTGACCGGAAACTACAAGGCGGATCAGGTCCATATCCCCTTTATTCTGGAGCGCCTGGGTCAATGAACAGCGTTTCCATAAACTGGGCGCCACTGCTGCCCTGGGAACTGCTGGCGGTCCTCGGGGGTCTGTCGCTGCTGCTGGTTGCCTTCGGTCTGATCCGCCGCGCCAGGGGCGCGCCTTTGCGCGCTCTGGCGCTTGGCGGATTGCTGCTGGCTCTGTTCAACCCTTCGGCGGTGAAAGAGCAACGCGCCTCCCTCGACGACATCGTGTTCGTCGTCGTCGATGAAAGCCAGAGCCAGAGCCTGGGCTCCAGAGCGCAGCAGACCCGGGACGCGCTCGCCGAAACGCTGACGAAGCTCGAAGCCCTCGAAGGCACCGAGGTGCGGGTCATCCACGCCGGCGCCGATGCCATCGGGATCGACCAGGACGGCACCAAGCTGTTTTCCGCCCTGGGTGAAGCCCTCTCCAATGTCTCCCGGCAACAGATCTCCGGCGTGATTATCATCAGCGACGGACAGGTCCACGACGTGCCCGAGAGCTTCGCCGCGCTCAACATAGACGCCCCGCTTCATCTGCTGCTGAGCGGGGAGGAAAAGGAACAGGACCGGCGACTGACCATAACCCAGGCACCGGGGTTCGGCATCGTCGGGCAACCGCAAAGCCTCAAGCTGATCGTAGAGGATTTCGGAAGCGACCAGAAAGGCGGGCTTGTCGAGTTGACGATCCGTCAGGACGGACAGGAGCCGCACAGTCTGCGCATTCCCAACGGCGTGGAACAGGAAATCGCTTTCGATCTGGAACATCGCGGGCCCAGCGTCCTGGAGATCGAAGCCGCGGAATTGCCGGGCGAACTCTCACTGGCCAACAACCGGACCGCCGTTTCGGTGGACGGAGTCAGGGATCGCCTGCGGGTTCTTCTGGTTTCCGGCGAGCCGCATGCGGGCGAACGTGCCTGGCGCAATATCCTGAAATCCGACCCCTCGGTCGATCTGGTGCACTTTACGATCCTGCGTCCGCCGGAAAAGCAGGACGGCACACCGATCCGGGAACTTTCCCTGATCGCCTTCCCGACCCGCGAGCTGTTCGAGCTCAAGCTCGATGAGTTCGACCTGGTGATCTTCGACCGCTACCGCCGCCGCGGGGTGCTGCCGACGATCTATCTGGACAATATTGCCCGCTACGTCGAAAACGGCGGTGCTCTGCTGGAAGCCGTCGGTCCGACCTTCGCCACACCGCTGTCGCTCTACCGGACCCCTCTGGGCCGTGTCCTCCCGGTCGAGCCGACCGGCGAGATTCTCGAAGCGGCCTACCGTCCCAAGGTCACCGAACTGGGCGAACGTCACCCGGTGACCGCCAGCCTGGGCGGGCGCAACCCCAACGATCCGCCGGTATGGGGACGGTGGTTCCGGCATATCAGCGGCGATTCCCTGCGCGGCTCGATCGTCATGAGCGGGATAGACGACCGGCCTCTTCTGGTTCTGGACCGGGTCGGCGAAGGCCGGGTCGCACAGTTCATGAGCGACCACATGTGGCTCTGGTCGCGCGGGTACGACGGCGGCGGGCCCCAGGCCGAACTCCTGCGCCGCATCTCGCACTGGCTGATGAAGGAGCCCGAACTGGAGGAAGAGGATCTGCGCGCGAGCGTCGCCGACGGCCGCCTGAAGATCACCCGCCGCTCACTGTTGCTCGACAACCCGGAGATCGACATCGCCTTTCCCTCGGGAAAGCAGCAGAAGATCACTCTGGAGCCCGGGGAAAACGGAATTGCCTCGGCGCTGATCGATGTGGAGGAAGCCGGCCTTTACCGGATCACCGACGGTGTCCTCACCGCCGTGACCGCCGCAGGGCCTCTGAATCCGCGGGAATTCGAGAACGCTCTCTCCTCTGCCGCCCCCCTGCAGGCTCTGTTGAAAGACAGCGGCGGCACCGCCATTCGTCTGGCAAAGAGCGGCGCCCCGAACCTGCGCAAGGTCAGACCCGGCAGAGATCAGTTCGGCAAGAGCTGGATCGGGGTCAGGGATGCCCGCAGTTATGTCGTGACCGGCGTAAACCAGGTGCCGTTGCTGCCCGCCATTGCCCTGCTGTGCCTGCTGCTCGGCGGCGCCATCGCCGCCTGGTTCCGCGAAGGTCGCTGACCGCCCTCTGGAGACGCCCTTCACGGACCGGCCCTGGCCGCAGGATATCGGAAATCAGGCGACGGCGTCGTTCACCGCGATATCAGGTGGAGAGGCGCGCTCGACCAGTCCCCGCACCCCTTCAACCGCCCCGGCAATCAGTTCCAGCACCTGAAACCGCTCGGGATCGACCGGCCCCGGCAGGATCAGACCGTTCGGGCAGGCAGGGTTGAAGCCATAAGGCGCATAATAGGCCGGATCGCCGACCACCAGACACAGCCGATGCCCCTGCTGCTTGGCTGCCTTGAGTCCCCAGGCCACCAGCGCGCGGCCCATACCCTGGCCCTGATATCTGGGCTCGACCGCCAGCGGTCCCAGCAGAATCGCTGGAGCGCCGCTAATGAAGACCGGCCAGAACCGCAGAGACGCCAGCAAATCGCCCTGCTCGCCCTCGGCGACGAAGGAAAGCTCTTCAATCGCCGGCAAGCCTTCCCGCAGGCGATAGACCGTCTTCCCGTTCCGCTCGGTCCCAAAGGTCCGGTTTAGCAGGTCCTCGATGAGGAAGGCATCTCCGGCCTTTTCGGCAGAGATCGTGAAAGCAGGCCGGGATGCGGTTGGTGTGAAGCTGTCATAGGTCATTTACTCAGTATCCCTCTGGCCGCCGCGGCGGCCCATCAACGAAAGTCGGTCACCCGGGACCGCTGCCTTTCGCTGCATTCCAGCTCGAATTGACTGAAATTACCGCAGAAACACGACAACACGGCGCCCGGCACACAAAGCATGCTGACGTCTACATCGTCGTCGTTGTCTTCCGCAGTGAGGCATCTGTTCGAAACCTTAAAACACCAATGAAATCTCCGATTATCACAGCTTGAAAAAAAGTCCAAGCGCTTTTGGTCTGCGCTCAGAACAGATCTGCCACCTGAGAATCGGTCCGCTATTACGCCGGAATCCGGGGAATGCCTCCAGCAGAACGGCTTCTGCCGGTTTCACTGCCAGATCCCGCTGTCCCAATAGGGAGACTCACCGAAACGCTCGACCAGAAAATCGACAAAGACCCTCACCTTGGGGGAGAGATTGCGGTTGGCCGGAAACACCGCATGCACGGCGCTTTCCTCCCCGACCTCGTACGCCTCGAACAACCTCACCAGCCGCCCGCTGCGCAGGTCGTCACCGGCAATGAAACTCGGCTGGATCGCGATGCCGCAGTCCGCCAGCAGCGCCGCCTGAATGACATCGCCGTTGTTCGCCTTGAAACGGCCCCTGACCGGCACTTTCTGGCGCCCGCCCGCACTGCGGAACAGCCAGGTTCCGGGGTTTTTCGTATAGCTGTAGGTCAGGCAGTTATGGTCCTTCAGGTCGTCGGGATGGCGCGGCGTACCATGCTTGTACAGATAGGCCGGCGTAGCGCAGACCACCATACGGTTCGGCGCCAGCCGGCGGGCGACCAGACTGGAATCCAGCATCTGCGTGATCCGGACGCCGACATCGAAGCCTTCCTCGATCAGATCAACCAGCCGGTCGTTCAGAACCATCTGCACATCCAGCTCCGGATAGCGCTCCCAGAACTGCGGCAGTGCCGGCCCCAGATGAAGTACGCCGAACGACATCGGCGCATTGACCTTGAGTTCACCGCGCGGTGCGGACGCCAGATGCGAGACCGCCTTTTCGGCCGATTCGGCCTCGGCGAGCACCCGTTGACAGCCCTCATAGAAAGCTTCCCCCGCCTCGGTCAACGAGAGACGGCGGGTCGTCCGGTTCAACAACCGCACCGCCAGCTGATCCTCCAGCCGGCTGATCTGCTTGGAAACCGCCGACTTGCTGACACCCAGGTCACGCGCCGCCATCGAAAAACCGCCCGCTTCGACAACACGGGCAAAGACCGCCATGGCCCCAAGATCGTTCAGCACTTCGTTTCCCCTGAGAAACAAATTAATTCCGTGGAAACATATAGCGCGTTCTCAGGAAACACACCATTTTGGATGGAGAGACGGCTGTCAGCCGGATACCACGGCCAGCCGGCGTTCCGCAATGCGGTTCCGGCGTCCGTAATATTGAGAGTATGAAGCATGATTGAAGTCACAAAATTCGAAAAGCTCGGTCGCTTTCAGAACGATTGGCTCAACGCGCGCCATCACTTCAGCTTCGGTTCCTATTACGATCCGAGAAGAAGCGGTGTCGGCCCGCTCCTCGTCTGGAACGACGACGCCATCGCACCCGGCACCGGATTCGACCTGCACGGGCATCGCGATATGGAGATCATCACCTATGTCCGCAGCGGTGCGATCACCCACAAGGATCATCTCGGCAACGAGGGCCGGACCGAGGCGGGTGACGTTCAGGTCATGACTGCCGGCAAAGGCATCATGCACGCCGAATTCAACCGCGAAGACGAGGAGACAACGCTGTTCCAGATCTGGATCCAGCCTGAGGTGGCCAATCTGACACCGCGGTGGGATCAACGGCAGTTTCCCAAATCCGACCGTTCGGGCAGTCTGGTTCCGCTTGCCTCGGGCCGGGCACAGCACCCGGACGCGCTCAAGATCCACCAGGACGCCGCCATACTGGGCGGAACCCTGACCAAGGGCCAGAGCCTGAGTTACGATCTCGGGCCTGACCGACAGGCCTATCTGGTCGCGGCGACCGGCAGTGTTATCGTGAACGGAACGACTGTTCAGACACGTGACGGCGTGACCATCACGGGCGAAGACCGGGTGACACTGGAAGCGCTCGATGAAAGCGAGATTCTTCTGGCCGACCTGCCCGCGTAAGGCAGGAACCTCTTTAAGGATGTCAGCGCGCGACGATCGTTCCTGATGGATGGAATCAGGAACGACCGCACTCCAGCCCAACCGAACAGAGCACGACGGGAAAACAATACATGGGTCTTCTGGTAGACGGCGTCTGGCACGATCAGTGGTACGACACGGCCAAAAGCGGCGGACGCTTTCAGCGCAACGAGAGCATCTTCCGCAACTGGGTCACGCCCGACGGCACGCCCGGTCCGACCGGTCGCGGCGGTTTCGAAGCAGAGCCGGGACGCTATCATCTCTACATCTCGCTCGCCTGCCCCTGGGCCCATCGCACCCTGATCGTCCGCGCCCTGAAGAAACTCGAAGACGTCATCTCGGTTTCGGTCGTGCACTGGCACATGGGCGAACAGGGTTGGCAATTCCGCGAAGGCGAAGGCTGCACTGTCGATCACATCGCCGGCGCCGGCTGCCTGCACGAAATTTACACACGGGCCGTCTCGAACTATAGCGGACGGGTCACCGTTCCCGTTCTTTGGGACCGGAAAACCGGGACCATTGTCAGCAACGAGTCCTCGGAAATCCTCCGCATGCTCAATTCGGCCTTTGATGCCTGGGGTGATGCCGGTCTCGATCTCTATCCCGAAGCCCTGCGGCCGGACATCGACGCGGTCAACGAACGGATCTATCACAGCGTCAACAACGGCGTTTACAAATGCGGTTTCGCAACCTCGCAGGAAGCCTACGAGGATGCCTTCGAGGCCCTGTTCGGTTCACTGGCCTGGCTGGAAGATCTGCTGTCCGGGCAGCGCTATCTGACCGGCGCGCGGATCACCGAGGCCGACTGGCGGCTCTTTACCACGATGGTGCGTTTCGACCCGGTCTATTTCGGGCATTTCAAATGCAACAGGTACAGACTGGTCGACCTGCCAAATCTCTGGGGCCATACGCGCGAACTCTTTCAGACTCCCGGCGTTGCAGGCACCGTCGATTTCAACCACATCAAACGCCACTATTACGGCAGCCATGGTAGCATCAACCCGACCGGCATCGTGCCGCTGGGACCCGAGATCGATTTTCTTGCACCGCACGCGCGTGCGGTACTACCGGGATTACCGACCGCCGCCATCTGACCGGGAACGGCCTGTTGCAGAAAGTCTTCCCGCTTGCGGGCCGGAAGCCGGCCGGATATCCGGCACGCGATATCATTCTGGCCTCCGCGTGACAGCCTCCGCTACACTGCAGTCGATTCTTCACAAGCGGTGTAAAACGTGCCAATCCGAAATTTCCTATACACTTTGTTGCTCCTCGTTGCGGCAAGCTTCGCAGGCTGTCCGGGCGCCATATCATCCGGCCTGGTCTCCTCGGCAACCGCAGCGGAGAGTCAGGAGCCCTTTTCCACCACGGCGTCCAAATGGGAGCGGCAGATCGACAGTGCTCTGCAGGAGGTTTCCCAAAAAGACATAACGGACCAGAGACTCACACAGATCAGGGAAGATCTTGCCCGGATCAGAAGCGAATCCGACCTTCTCCTCAGCGAAGCAAACGATAAACTCAAGCCGCTCCGCGAACAGCTCTCCACTCTTGGCTCCCCCCCCGATGATACGGACCCCGCCGAGCCGGCGTCCGTTGCCTCGCTGCGGGCAGGGATTCAAGTCGAGATGTCCGTTCAGGAATCCCGGCTGAAACAGATCGAACTGCTTCTTTCACGCATCAGGGAAATTGAAACCCGTGCCAACGTTTTGGTGCGGGACCGTAAGATTGCCGATGTTCTCGCGCTTTCGCCCTTCCCGCTCGCGCCCGCGACCATAAAAAAGGCCCTGCCTGAGTTCGCCGAAGTTCTCCGTCTGATCGGCGTTTCCCCTATGCTCTGGTGGAACAACCTGCCTGAAGCCGATCAAAAGGTTTCGCTGTTTCTCAGACTCTTTCTGCTCTTCGCCATCGCAATCGCGGTCGGCTGGATTGCACGCCGCCTGCTGCTGCGATGGTTCGGGCGTGATGCTGCCCTGGAGGCGCCGTCATACGCACGGCGGCTGACCGGTGCAATGGGCGAAGGCTTCGCCAACGGCGTGGTGCCCGCACTGATTCTGGCGGTGCTGCTGTTGAGTGCACTCAGCGAATTAAGCCGGCTCAGCGGTCTGTTCCAATCCGTGGTGGTGACCTTCTGCGCCGCCGCGATTTTCGTCATTCTGGCCAGTGCACTGCCGCGCGCCGTGCTGGCACCCGACCTGCCGAACTGGCGGCTTTTGCCGGTCATCCCGCAAAACGCGCAGTACATCAGCCATGTAACGACCATTCTGGCGCTTGTCTTCGCGATCGGCGCCTTTTTCGTGGAGCTGCAGCCGGCCTTGCAGCGCTACGCCAGTTTTCGTTTCTCCGACGAGCTGCGCTCCCTGTATCTCTTTGTCACCAACATCATCGAGGCAATCGGCGTCCTGTGTCTTTGCCGGGCGGCGATCTGGATGCCCGACCGGACCAGTGCCGACTCCCACGAGACCGATAAGACGCCCGCAGACGCGAAAAGCACGGCCTCAGGTCTATGGAACTTCTGGTGGAGCGTGCGCCACATCGCGGCGGCGCTTGCGGTTGTGACCCTTCTGAGTTCACTGCTCGGCTACCTCACGCTCGGCGCCGAGCTGATCAACAATCTTGTTCTCAGCGGCGCCGCCCTTATCGGGCTTTTCCTGCTGCGCGGTCTGGGCCGCGAAGCCATCGGAGCGGTTCTGCGGACAGAGGTGTTCAGAAGCCAGCTCGGACTGCAGCACCCGACCAGGAATCTTCTGAAGTTCTGGATGCGCGCCGCTTACGACTTTGTGCTCTTCGCGATCGGCTTCATTGTGATATCCCCCTTCTGGGGTCTGCCCGTCGCCGATGTCGCCGAGCTGGTTTTACGGGTTCTCAAGGGATTCAGGATCGGCAATGTCACCATTTCTCCCGGTGATGTCCTTGCGGCCGTGATGGTGTTCCTCGTCATACTGCTGATCACCCGCTTTATCCAGCGCCTGCTGTCCGAACAGGTACTTCCGAACACCCGTATGGATTCGGGCGTCCAGCATTCCCTGACGGCGGGAACCGGCTATATCGGGCTGACAGTCGCTCTGGCGCTTTCGGTGACAACGCTTGGGTTGGATTTATCCAACATTGCCATTATCGCCGGCGCCCTCTCTGTCGGAATCGGTTTTGGTCTTCAAAATATTGTGAACAACTTTGTGTCCGGGCTGATCCTTCTGATCGAACGGCCGATCAAAGTCGGGGACTGGGTCGTCATCGGCCCGCATGAAGGAGTCGTCAAAAACATCAAAGTGCGGGCGACTGAAATAGAGACCTTTCAGCGTGCTTCCATCATCATTCCGAACAGCGAACTGGTATCGGGTGCGGTCACCAACTGGACCCTCAAGGACAGCTATGGACGGCTCGAAATTCCGGTCGGTGTCGCCTATGGTTCCGACGTGGAAAAGGTCATGGATATTCTGATGTCGTGCCTGCGCGGGCACGAAAAAATCCTTTCCTGGCCTGAGCCACGGGTGCTTTTTCAGGACTTCGGAGACTCATCGCTCAACTTCGAGGCTCGTGGTTTTATTCCCCAGGTGGAATGGCGTATCATTGTTGCCAGCGAGTTGCGTGTTGCAATCAACAAGGCCTTCGCCGAAGCCAACATCGAAATTCCCTTCCCTCAGCGCGATCTCCATATCAAGGATCTCGAGCGGCTGGAAAAAATCCTCGAAAAAAGAGAAAACAGCCCGCCGCCGGACTCGACGGACTGAAGCCTTCGGTTGACTCGCCTGGAAAAATATCGGATCAGCCCACGGCAATGGAACTCCCGGGAAAATTGATCCCCTGGTGAAATTGATCCAACGACGTAATTTTAATATCTGATATTTCTGCTATTGTTCTTTTGCTCACTACCGGTGCAATCCGGTCTTTATTCTTATGTGAGGTTATTTTTGATGATTAGCTTGCCCCTCGACATCTGGACCAGCGACGACGAGCCGAGACTTGGCGTTGTTCTGGACGAGATCTGGACGCTTCTGGAAGAAGGTGTCACCGATCGGCGTCACGGCTTTCACACACCGGTCGCAGCGACCATGCGCGCATCCTCCGGCGCGGAGTTGCGAACGGTCGTACTTCGGGATGTCGATCGGGAAGCGCGCTGCCTGCGTTTCCATACCGACATCCGCAGCAAGAAGGTCTGTGACCTCAAGGAAGACCCCAGACTATCGCTTCTGTTCTACGATCGCGGCGCCCAGACGCAGATCCGGATCAGTGCCGCGGCAATCATCAACCACAACGACGGAACAGCGGCGCAGGCCTGGAAAAAGCTCTCACCCGATTGCCGGCGAGAATACCTCGCTTCCGAGCAGCCGGGAGAACCCAGCGCCTGGCCCACCTCCGGATTGTCGCCCGATCTTCAGGACCGTGATCTGACTCTGGCGGAAACCGAAAAGGGTTATCGGGATTTCGCGGTCGTTTCAGCCAGTTTCGATCATCTGGAGTGGCTCTATGCCTGTCACGAAGGACACCGGCGGGCAAAGTTCGAATGGTTGGCCAATGGCGAACTGGAGACGACCTGGCTGGTTCCCTGAAAGGGAGCGGTCATGGACTCAGCGCAAACGCTTCAGGCCAGGTGAAGCCCAGGCCAGATGAAGCCCAGGGCGGATTCGCTCACCCGCCAGATCAGCGCTTCGGCGGTGCGTTGAGGTCACCTTAATTCGCTGTCGTAAATCTTCAGAAGCTCTTGCGCATCGGAGCTGTCGCAGCCCTTCGACTTGACCAGATTTCGGGCATCCTTTTGCGCCGCCAGCAACAGGGAAAGCCGCTTGGCGCCAACATCATGATCGATCTTGCCGTTGATGATCTCGCCCATGCGTTCGTACTCACCATTTGAAAAGCCGATCTGACGGCACTGCTTGGTCACTTCGATGGCCTGCTGGTAGCGGCTGAACTGTTGCTCGCCGCTCCCGGCGGCAAGAGCAGCGAACGAAATCCCCTGTATCAGCAGCAGCGCGAAAGCCGGAATGCAAGATAAGGTCCGTTTGGTCATGTTCCCTCCAGCGGTCTTAAAATGAGGAATTGGCTTAAAATGAGGAATTGGGTTCGGCCAGAAACGTGGCTTCCTCAGCTGTCGTCTCCCGGCCCAGCGCAGCGTTGCGATGGGGAAAACGGCCGAAGCGTTCGATAATTTCCCGATGCCTGACGGCATACTCGTACCACGACGGATCCGCATCGAGTGATCGGGTCAGTTCGACGCAGACCTGCTGATCCTCGAGAGACTCACTGTGCTCCAGCGGGAGATAAAGGAAAAGGCGCTCGCGCTGTGTCAGCTCACTCTGCAATCCCAGTGAAAGCGCATGACGTGCCACTTCCAGGGCCCTCCCATCGGTGGCAAAGGCCCGCGGATCGTCTCGAAAGAGATTGCGCGGCACCTGATCCAGCAGGATGCAAAGCGCGACGCACCCCCTCGCGGTCGACTTCCAGTCATCCAGAAGCCCATCCCGCGCACGTTCATAGCCCGGGCTTAAGAGCCTTCGCACCTCGGCATCGAACATGGAGTCCCTGACGAACCATCGTTCGGACATACCGTCGGCAAACCAAAAGTCAAGAACGTCGCCGATCGCGACCATAGGCATTCCCCGAAGACAGAACCGGACCAGCACCGCTGCAGGCGCAGTCTGCCTTTACTGGGAACAGAAATCCATGAAAAGGATTACCGAAACACAGCCTCAAAGCCGCCGCATCCGGGCGCGGATGCGGCATCGCCGTTAACGAAGCGCGTCAGGAGCAGTAACCGTCAAGCCCCTGAATACACCACTCGATCTCATCGGCCCGCTTGCGGCGGGTGTCCAGGTCACCGAGTGTCTCGTCACTATCCCCACGCAGACGTTCAACAACGCCGCGAAGCTTTTCCGCCAGAAAACGATAGTTCGGTTGAATCGCCATAATTTTGATGCCCTACCTAAGTCAACTGCCTGCCCTCTTAAAGATCAGCTGTGAAGCCTGCGTGACAACCGCGAGAAACATGGATGACATTGCGTCGCCCCACAGTCGGTTTCACGCAGACGTGACGGGAAATGTCAGAATCAGGAAGTATGATGAATTTCAGTGTTTTGGGCTCCGCGTTGCGGGTTTGGTGCGTCTGGCCAAACGCCCCGAGCCCACAGCTGCTGAAAACACGAGACACGATAAACGGAGAACAACATGCTGCGAATCACCTCAACAGCGATACTGGCCGGCGCGCTGACACTCACGGCCGCCGATCCCGCCCTGGCACGCGTTGAGCGCTGCCTGCCACAGATTGAGGAAAAACTGACCGAACTGCAGATCGACAGATCGACGATAAACCGCATATCGGTCCTGCCCAGGCGCCAGCCGGGACGCCTCTCCAACACCATCATCGGATACGACGCAACGGTCAGCTTCAAAAACTGCCGCGGCTATCTGGCGATCGATATGAACCGGGCTTGCGGAATTCAGCAGGTCTATGCGCGCAATCAGTGCCGCTTTCCGGGCGTTGTCACCTACTAGGCGGAGCGGGCTGGCTAGGCGGAGCGGGCTGGCGAAGCGGACCGAGCGGACCGGAGCTGTCGTCTGATCGTCTCGGCAAAGGCATGGAAATCCTCCTTGCGTGCCGAACTCCGGCGCCAGAGCAGACCGATCTGACGGCTCGGCTGAGGATCCTCGAAGCGGCGGAACTCCAGGCCGCTTTCGGCGCGCACCTCAACATCCAGCGCCAGCGTGGGCATAAGCGTCAGGCCCAGTCCGTTGGCCACCATCTGCACCAGTGTGTTGAGGCTCGTCGCGCTGAAATCCGCAACATGGGGCGCCCCGGACAGCGCACAGACCTGCAGTGCCTGATCGCGCAGGCAGTGTCCGTCATCCAAAAGAAGAAGCTGCCGGTCGACCAGATCCGCCTCGCAGACCTCCTGCCGTTCGGTCAGCTCGTGCCCCACCGGCATCACCAGGACAAAAGGGTCGTCAAACAGGGCAACAGACTGCAGGTCGTTGCCCGCGACCGGCAGCGCCAGCAGGATCAGATCGAGCTGACCTGCGCGCAGTTGCGCGATCAGCTCCGCCGTCTTTTCCTCCCGCAGATAGAGGGAAACCCTGGGAAACTCGGTTCTTACCCGCGGCATCAGGGCTGGCAGAACATAGGGGCCGACCGTAGGGATCACACCGAGCCGAAGGGTTCCGCTCAGCGGGGGCGCCTGCTCCTGCACCGAACTCTGCAGCGCCTCGACATCCGTAAGCAGCCTGCGCGCCCGCGCAACGACTTCACGGCCGATCGGCGACAGAATCACTTTCCGTTGGCTCCGCTCCACCAGCTGAGCGCCAAGATTCTCCTCAAGCTGTTGAATTTGCGCGCTCAAAGCCGGTTGAGACACGTTGCAGGCTTCCGCCGCCCGCCGGAAATGCAGGTGGTCGGCAACGGCCACGAGGTACTGAAGTTGACGCAGCGACATCATTGATAATTTTTTCCTATCAAAAATACAAGTTAATGATATTAGAGATTATTATTAGAATGATTATAATACAATGCATCAATTGCCTCATTGTCTTGAAAAAGACGATGAAAATGCTTCCAAGAGATCGTTTGAACACATGCGGAGGGTAAAATGAGCCAGAAAAAACTGACGACGGCTGCAGGTGCGCCGGTATCTGACAACCAGAACACCATGACGGCAGGCCGCAGGGGTCCTGCACTGCTCCAGGATGTCTGGTTCCTGGAAAAGCTCGCCCACTTCGACCGGGAGGTCATTCCCGAGCGCCGCATGCACGCCAAGGGTTCCGGCGCCTACGGAACCTTCACCGTAACCGGAGACATCACGAAGTACACCCGCGCCAGGATGTTCCAGCCGGGCAAGAAAACCGACCTGTTCGTCCGCTTCTCGACGGTCGCAGGTGAGCGCGGCGCGGCCGACGCCGAGCGGGACATCCGCGGTTTCGCCATGAAGTTCTATACCGAAGAGGGTAACTGGGATCTGGTCGGCAACAACACGCCGGTGTTTTTTCTCCGGGATCCTCTCAAGTTCCCGGACCTGAACCACGCCGTAAAGCGTGACCCGCGGACCAACCTGCGCAGCGCCGACAACAACTGGGATTTCTGGACCCTTCTGCCCGAAGCTCTGCATCAGGTCACCATCACCATGAGCGAGCGCGGCATTCCCAGGTCCTACCGCCACATGGACGGTTTCGGTAGCCACACCTACAGCTTCATCAATGCCGACAACGAGCGCTCTTGGGTGAAATTCCACTTCAAGACCCAGCAGGGCATCCAGAATCTGAGCGACGAGGAAGCTGCCCGGATCATTGCCGATGACCGCGAGAGCCACCAGCGCGATCTCTACGACAGTATCGAAAACGGCGACAATCCGAAATGGACCCTTTCGATCCAGGTCATGCCGGAAGCCGAGGCCGACAGCTATCACATCAATCCCTTCGATCTGACCAAGGTCTGGCCACACGGCGACTACCCGCTGATCGAAGTCGGCGAGATGGAACTCAACCGGAACCCGGACAATTACTTCGCCGAGGTCGAGCAGGTTGCCTTCAATCCGGGCAACATCGTTCCCGGCATCGGATTTTCACCGGACAAGATGCTTCAGGGCCGCCTGTTCTCCTATGGCGACACCCAGCGTTACCGCCTGGGCGTCAATCACGGCCACATTCCGGTGAATGCCCCGCGCTGTCCCTTCCATTCCTACCACCGTGACGGCGCGATGCGCATGGACGGAAACGCCGGCAGCCGGATCGGCTATGAGCCCAACAGCAAGGGCGAATGGGCCGAACAGCCCGATTTCTCCGAACCGCCCTTGCGGATCGACGATCAGGCCGGCCGTTGGGATCACCGGGAAGACGATGACTACTACTCGCAACCGGCTGCGCTCTTCAATCTGATGACGGATGCACAGAAACAGGTGCTTTTCGAGAATACCGCCCGCTCCGTCGGCGGCGCAAACCGGCAGATCCAGTTCCGTCACATCCAGAACTGCTACAAGGCGGATCCGGCCTACGGCGAAGGGGTCGCCAAGGCTCTGGGACTTGCCATCCAGGAAGTGATCGCGGCCTGAGGGGAGCGCAGACAGTGTCAAAAGGCCCTGGCCGGAGTCCCCCTCCTCCGGCACAGGGTTCCAAGCCGGCGGCTTCCCCTGACGCCGGCTTGGTGCAGGAACGCCGCCGCCCGGGCCCTGCCCACCATCACCCTCCCTGCACGACCCGTCGCTGACGCATGCTCTGAAAGAAGTCGAAGGCGCGGCAATGGCCGTCGCCGAAACGCCAGACCAATCGTTCGCCTCCTGCGCCATATCGTTCGGGGAGAACTCTGAGCAACCACGACGGCAGAGACGTAACCTGAGATGATAAACGCGCACCAGAATACAATCATACCGCCGTCTCTCCCCTACTTTTACAATCCAATTAGCCGATAGATTTTAAATCACTATTCTCGTGACAGACCGCAATCGCATAAATCTTTATTTACCACCTTCAACTACAATTCCCTTCCCGGAGAGGATGAGGAGTTCGATTGATGTCCCGCGAAAAGAGCACACCGGCGACCGGTAAAGCTCTCAAGGCTGGGTTTTGGACTCTGCGCAAGGCATTATTCTGCCTTGCGCTGCTGCTCTCCCTTGGCGCGGTTTCCAACGTGATCTGGCTGACCGATGCCCACCAGCACTTCGCGCTCGCGACCTTGAAAGACGCCCAGCGGGACATGGTCCGGGCAGCGATCGACGATCGGTTCCGGATGGGATATCTTGAGAGAGTCCGCCCCTTCGTCAGTCAGTTTGCCCGCGAGGCCGCGCTTATCGACGCGGTCAAGACCAGGGATGTCAAAGGCATCAACAAGGCGGTCAACACCGTACACTACGTACCGATGTTCCGTCTGGAACGCCTCAGACTCCTCAACGTTGTCATCCATACGACCGATCTGGAGGTACTGGGGTCCTCGCTCGAGGGCACGGACGACACCGTTGCCGAGCGGCCGGAGTTGGTCCGGTTGATTCTCTCCAGAACCAAGGCTGAGCAGCGCAAGCCCTCAGGCTACTACTGGCATACCGACAGCGGGCGGCCGGTGCACAGCCTGATCGTGCCGATCGGCGGCTTCAGCGTCCGGGGCTTCGCCGAGTTCGTGATCGACCCGCGGTATGTTCTCAGCGGCCTGGGCGATCATCTCGGCGGGCATTTTTCCTTCCGGGATTTACGCGGCTATCCCCTGATCCACGAAGATAGTGTCGACAGCCAGACCGGACAGGACTTTGATGACGCGGAGGCCGCAAACCCCGAAAATGTCCTCCCCGATTCAGACCTCCTCGAATCGGCCGGCCCTGCAGCGCTCCACAGTCACGAGGAGGGCTACACCAATCTCGTTTCCATCACCCTGAAGGACTCCCTGGGACAGGACTGGGCGACCGCCGAGCTGGGCCGCGATATCTCCGGTTTCGCAGGCAATGTTTCGTCCCTGAGTCTGGCAACACTGCAGTTGACGATTGCCGCTCTGCTGGCCTGCTGGATTCTGGGCTGGTATATTCTGCATCGCTCCATCTTTTCCAAGATAAAGCAGATCTCCAAGGCCCTGTTCGACATCAGCAGTGAACAGACCGAGATCGAAATTCCATCAACTGGGCGCGATGAACTCTTCACCATCGCCACGGCCCTCTCGGTCCTGCGCGACAAGACCAGAGCCGCCATGGAAACACGTCGCGAGCTTGCAATCGCCAAGGATGCCGCGGAAGAAGCAAACCGCGCGAAATCGGAATTTCTGGCGACCATGAGTCACGAAATCCGGACCCCCATGAACGGCGTTCTCGGGATGACCGGCCTGTTACTTGAAAGCGACCTGGATGAAGAGCAGCGCCTGCAGGCCGATACGATCAACCGTTCCGGCGAGGCCCTGCTGAATATCATCAACGACATACTCGATGTCTCGAAAATCGAAGCCGGCAAGCTTGAGCTGGAGAACATTGACTTCGATCTCGTGGCGACGGTGGAATCGACGCTGGAAATGCTGTCCGCGCGCGCCTTTGTCAAAGGCATCGAGATCGCATCCTATATTGCGCCGGACGTTCCGATCGCCCTGATCGGCGATCCGGGGAGACTGCGGCAGATTCTGATCAACCTCACCGGCAATGCGATCAAATTCACCGAGAAAGGTGGCGTCAGCCTCGAGGTCTCGGCGAAGGAAATCACCGAGACCGGTGTCGAACTGCTGTTCAGGCTGCAGGACACCGGGATCGGAGTTCCAAAAGACGCTCTGCCGCGTCTCTTCGACAAGTTCACTCAGGCCGATACCTCGATGACCCGACGTTTCGGCGGGACCGGTCTGGGACTGGCGATCTGCAAAGAGATGGTCGCCATGATGTCCGGCGAGATCGGCGGCGAGAGCGAAGTCGGTTCGGGCAGCACCTTCTGGTTTACCGCACGTCTGAAGCGTCAGTCCGATCAGTCCAGCGACAAACGTGCCCAGGTGTCCTCTCTGCTGGCCGGACGGCGTATTCTCGCCGTGGACGACAATGAGATAAACCGTCTGGTGTTCGAGAAACACTTTGCCGCGTTCCGAATCGACGGAACGGTCGTTGAAGATGCCGACACGGCGCTGGAGATGCTCAAGTCCTCCAGGGGCGCCGGTATGTACGATGCCGTGATCATCGACCACATGATGCCCGACACCGACGGCATGGAGCTGGCGCGGCGCATCCGGGAGTTCCATGGCTACCGTGCGGTCAGACTGATACTTTCCTCTTCCTCGGGGCAGGTCGCCACCGATACCCGCGCACGGGAACTCGGTTTCGATGCCGCCATGCCCAAGCCATTGGGCTATGGCGCCATGGCCGGTTGCCTCGGATCTCTGTTCGGCAGTGAACGGAAAACAACTGCGGCCAGAGACAGCGCTGATGCGCTTGAAATGACCGCCTCCAACAGCCTGCGCGTGCTTGTGGTCGAGGATAATCAGATCAATCTGCTGCTGGCGACCACCATCCTCAGAAAAGCGGGGCACCGGGTCGATGCCGCCAGCAACGGCCTGGAGGCCTTGTCCTCGATTCGCAGCCGACCTTACGACCTTGTCCTGATGGACATGATGATGCCGGAATTGGACGGGCTTGAGGCAACCCGTGCAATTCGCAAGCTCAGCGGCGCCCGTTCGGAAATTCCCATTATCGCGATGACCGCCAACGCCATGAAGGGTGATCGCGAACAATGCCTGCAGGCAGGAATGAACGACTACCTTTCGAAACCCATCGACAAGGCGAAGCTCTTCGACAAGATCGACCACTGGTGTGGCGACGAGGTCCCGCGCACGCGGGAGAAGCATGACGGTTTCGAGGTCGATGATATCGGTTTCGAGAGCGAAGGGACCTCAGCACCCGGCAGCCGCCCCGAGAACACACTCTCGCCCGAAGCGCAGCAAGCGCTGGAAGGCCTGCACGCATCGCTCGATGACCTGAAAAAGGGCTCGCGAACCGGCTGAAGCTTCCACCCGTGGATTGCGCTTTCGCCCTGACGTCCGGCACGATATCGGTGGGCCTTCGCCGAACAGTGATGTAAGTTCCCCGCCATGTCAGCAGGGAGGAACCAAATGGTTTCAATCATCTCGGGAATTCTGAACGAGCAGGAAATAAAATTCACGCTTCAGCAGATGGCCGCGACCCCCTTTGTCGATGGACGCGTCAGCGCCGGTCCTCTGGGTCAGAAAATCAAGCACAACACCGTGATGTCGAACAGCGACACCGCCTACAAGCCGCTCGCGCAGAGCGTGTTGGGCCGGATTTCAGCCAACGCCGAGTTCAATGTCGCAGCCATCCCCAAACGCCTCCTGCCGCCGATCTTCAGCATCTACGACAAGGATATGCACTACGGCTCCCACATCGATGCATCGCTGATGGGTCCCTATCCCGGCATGCGCACGGATCTCTCGATGACGATCTTCTTAAGCGATCCGCAGAGTTACAAAGGCGGTGAACTGGTGATGGAAACGGCTTTCGGTGAGCAGCAGTACAAACTCAAACCGGGCGATGCGGTCCTCTATCCGACCCACTTTGTGCACCGTGTCAACCCGGTTCGCTCCGGTCGCCGTGCCGTGATCGTCACCTGGATAGAATCCATGGTTCGCGATCCGGCTAAACGCGAAATTCTGGGCGAAATGGCCGAACTCACCAAATGGCTGGCGGAAAACCACCCGACCTCGGATCAGTTCAAGACCGCCGAGAAAAGCCGCCTCAATCTCCTGCGCATGTGGGCCGACACCTGAACGGGCAACTGATGGCTGTATCCCGTTCCGCAAAATAGCGCCGTCATCATCGAAGCATCAAAACACTGCAAGAAAACTGAAATGCCCGCTGTGTAATCTCACCTCATCGCTGTCCACCAGCGCTTCAGTGCCGCGGACCGGAGTGATGAAATTAAGGTAGCTCCGGAACCCGCCGCGCAGAAAGACCCGATCGATTTCGCAGTCCGCGGCCTCCCCCCCCCCCCGGGCCGG
>Ga0214472_10000492_pt1 | contig 48681 bp, 44 predicted proteins | sample RVTome_6_FD_207662 | JGI IMG/M metagenome (GOLD analysis project Ga0214472, IMG submission 207662) | Soil microbial communities from uranium-contaminated site in the Upper Colorado River Basin, Wyoming, United States - RVT140D175 | ecosystem: Environmental > Terrestrial > Soil > Contaminated >...
CGCGATAACCAAGCTAAAACCCTCCGGGCATCGTCGTTGAAACAGGAACCTACAGCACCGGCTTTGCCGGTGGTCTGGAATCCCCCACCGTAAGGTGGTGGGAGGATGTCAAACCTGGTCCAGCGCCGCCTGCACCGGATACGGCTGCCGGGCCAGGCCAATACAGAATCGGCCCACGTGTGGTTCAATGGCCTCGGCGAGCTGCCGGGCCCCACGCGTGCGTTCAGCCAGGGTCTCACGGGCGGTATTCAGCCGGCCTCGGAGCGAGGTGAGGTCGATACCGAGTTGGAATTTCCCATGCGACAAGACCATGCGACCGTCGATCATCACGCTGTCCACGGCGCTGCCGTCTTCGGTGTGCACGAGCTGATGGGTCGGATCGTTTAAGGGTAGGTAATTGACGTGATTGAGGTCGAGAAAGACAATATCGGCTTTGTATCCCAGGGCCAAACGGCCGATGTCGTCGCCAAAACCCAGGGCTTTAGCACTGCCTTCGGTCGCCATGCGGAGCACCTGTTCAGCCTGCAGCCAGCGCTCGTAATCCTGGCTTCGCACCCGTGAGACGAACGAGGCAAAGCGCATGGCCTCAAACATGTTCTGATTGTCGGAACAATTTGCTCCATCGGTCCCGATCCCCACGTTGACGCCCGCCTGTACCATGTCGTAAACCGCTGCAATACCCGACCCTAACCGCAAATTGCTGCCGGCATTGTGGGCCACGGAGGCGCCCCGGTCGGCCAGGCGCCGGATGTCGTCGGTATCGAGCCAGACCGCGTGTGCGGCGGTGAAGTTTGGCCCTAAAAAGCCGAGGTCGTCGAGATGGGCGGTCAGGCTTTTGCCATAGCGCACGGGACCGGATACGGCTTGCACTCTGGATTCCGCCAGGTGCATGTGCAGCCCGACATCGTACTCCCGAGCCAGATCGCAGTTGGCCACGATGAGATCGTCGCTGCAGTGTAGGGGAATGGTCGGAGCCAGGGCCAGGCGCAACAGTGAGCCATCGAAGGGGGCCTGATCGAGCAGGCTTCGGCAGGCCGCGATAATGGCCTCGCCCGGCTGCATCCGTATCGCCTCCATGCGACGCCGCTGCGCCTCGGGCAAGGCATCTAAGAGACCGGGAATGGCTTGATAAAAGGTGTAGTCCGCGGTCATTGGCGCCATCACCGCCCGCATGCCCACATCGCGATAGGCCTGACCGACAGCGCCCACGCCTTCCGCACTCGGCAGCGGTAGTTCGAGATACAGGTCGTAACAGGCGGTGCAGCCTTTGCGCACCATTTCCAGCGCCCCCACCAACGACGACAGGTACATGTGCTCGGCGGTTCGCTCGGCGGACAACCAGGACGAGGCGTTCAGTAACAGTTCGAGAGTCCACCGGTCGCCGCTGCCCTTGGCCAGGCCGCCGTGGCTATGGGTGTGGGCGTTGATCAAACCGGGCATGAGCAGGCGTTCACTGGCATCGATGGGCTCGGCCTGCTCCGGGGCAGCCGCGCCCGGTGCCATGATCTCGGCGATGCGGTTGCCGCGAATCAACACATCAGCCAAGTCGGCTTGGTGCTTGGCAATATCGAGTACGCGCCCTCCACGAATCACTTTCAATGGGTCTGTGCCGGACATAGCCTCCGCTCCCCCGGTTTAATGACGATGGCTCAATCTGATCGATGTTGACCTTGAATATTGTCCAACTGGCGGATGCCGTCAAGGTTTATTTCGAGCCGGGGACCGATGGCGCGGCGGTTCAAATGCGTTTACAATGCCTGGTCCACACGCCACGTCTACGGTCATGACGCCGTGGCCGGCGTCATGCCATAGTGAGATTGACGAAGGAAGTTAGCCCATCTCGAGGAGACACGGTGCCATGAGCGACAACACCGATATTCAAACGCTGCGGCGACTACTCAACACCCATCGGACCATTGCCATGGTCGGCTTGTCGGCCAACTGGTACCGGCCGAGCTACTTTGCTGCCAAATACCTCCAGGAATACGGCTATCGGGTGATTCCCGTAACACCGGCCTATGAAGAGATTCTGGGCGAAAAATGCTATCCCAGTCTGGAGGACATTCCGGAGCCGGTAGAAGTGGTCGACTGTTTTCGCCGGGCGGAAGAAATTCCGGCATTAGCCGGGCAAGCGATTAAAATCGGCGCCAAAGTGCTCTGGATGCAGCTTGGCATTGTCAACGAAGACGCGGCGCGCCTGGCCCGTGAAGCCGGATTGGAAGTGGTGATGGATCGGTGCATGAAAATCGAGCACGGCCGGCTGTTCGGCGGCCTCAATTGGGCCGGGGTCAACACCAAGGTGGTGTCGGCCCAACGGCCTCGGTGGCTGCCCTATTAATCCCATAGGGAATCAAGGAGAAAACGATGGCAGATCGAGAATACGGTTTTGAAACACTGTGCCTGCATGCCGGCCAAATTCCAGATGTGGCCACTGGCTCGCGCGCCACGCCGATTTATCAGACCAGTTCCTATGTGTTTGACAGTGCGGACCACGCTGCGAGTCTGTTCAATCTGCAGACCTTCGGCAATATCTACACACGCCTCTCCAACCCCACCACCGCGATGTTTGAAGAACGGGTCGCCGCCTTGGAAAATGGCCGCGCCGCCCTGGCCGCGTCCTCCGGTATGGCGGCGGAGATGACGGCGTTGTTGACCTTGCTGGAGCAGGGCGACGACCTGGTGGCAGCCCGCACGATCTATGGCGGCAGTTATTCGCAGTTTGATGTGACGTTTCGCAAAATGGGGATCAACACAATTTTTGTCGACCCCGATGACCCGGAAAATTTCCGCCGCGCCCTGACCCCCAAAACCAAAGCTATTTTTGCCGAGACCCTGGGCAACCCGGTGATCAATGTTCTCGACGTCGAAGCGGTGGCCAAGGTCGCCCATGAAGCCGGTATTCCGTTGGTCGTGGACAACACTATTCCCAGCCCATATCTGTGCCGACCCATTGAATGGGGCGCCGATATCGTGGTGCATTCGGCCACCAAATTCATCGGTGGGCACGGGACGTCTATCGGTGGAGTGGTGGTTGAATCCGGCCGCTTCCCTTGGGATAACGGCAACTTCCCGGACATGATGGAGCCGTCTCGCGGCTACCATGGCGTGCGGTTTTATGAGACGTTCGGCGACTTCGGTTTCATTATGAAAGCGCGCTGTGAAACCCTGCGGACGCTCGGGCAAACCATGAGCCCGTTCAACGCCTTCCTCTTTTTACAAGGTTTAGAAACCCTGCATGTGCGGATGGACCGACACTGTGAAAATACCATGGGGGTGGCTCAATTTTTACGCGACCACCCAGCCGTCAACTATGTCAACTACCCGTCTCTGCCGGGAGATCGATATCACGATCTGGCCAAAAAATACCTACCCAAAGGGGCCAGCGCGGTGCTGACATTCGGGATTAAAGGCGGTTTAGACGCGGGGATAAAATTCATCGAAGGGGTGCAGTTTTTGAGCCATCTGGCCAATATTGGCGATGCCAAATCTCTGGTCATTCACCCCGCCTCGACCACCCACCGCCAGATGTCGGAAGAAGAGCAAATCACGGCGGGGATTCGGCCAGATATGATTCGGCTGTCGGTCGGGCTGGAAACCCTCGACGACATCTTGTGGGATCTGGATCAAGCGTTGGCCAACGCGGTGCATTAATGGGTAGGAGATCACTACCAAGACAAAATCTATAACATGACTAAGCCGACCAAGGTGGCTGCAATCAAAAAACCTAAGAAAGTCAAGCCATAAAGCCGGGGTTTGGCGAAGAATGAGTTCGACATGATCAAGAGCTCCTTATCTTAAAACGAGCTGTCCACGAGGTTGCATCGGCAAACCGTCTCTGCCTTTCTACGAAGTGAGTCGTCTGAGAGTCACAGATTGCGACAAAAAAATTTCATTTAATTGACGCCATGTCTATCGACCATCACCAGGCGTCCGGCTCCCTGGATCACCTCCGCCGCTAGTGCCTACCGGGCAGCAGCATCGTTCAAAGTGGTGTATGATCATACATCGCCTTCCCTAGGGAAGGCGATTCCAACATCCGAGCATTGCTAACCTTTTGTCGTAAGGCCCGATCATGACCATACAGAAGGACAAAGTTGTCACCATGCATTACCACTTGACCAACTCCGATGACGGTCAAGTGCTGGATTCTTCACAAGGCAATGAACCACTGACATATTTACATGGTACCGGTTCGATTATCCCAGGTCTAGAGCGGCAGCTCAACGGCTTAGACGTGGGCGCCACCAAAACGGTTCAGGTGGCCGCCGCCGAGGCCTATGGCGAATACGATGAGGAGATGGTACAAACGTTGCCTCGGGAAGAGTTTGCGGGGATTGACACACTGGAAGTCGGCATGCAGCTACACGCCCAGGATCAGGACGGCAACGCGTTCAATGTGCACATTACGCAAATTAACGGCAATGAGGTGGTGATCGACGGCAACCATCCTTTGGCGGGTATGCCACTCACCTTTGAAATCGAAGTGGTCGCCATACGGGATGCCACGGCGGAAGAACTGCAGCATGGGCATGCTCACGGTGAAGGGGGCCATCATCACCATTAGTCGAGCTTGCTTGACACCTCTTTGCAGGCGCATCGCCCCAGGCTGAACCGACTTCTACCGCAGCGTCTGACGCGGCAAATCCAACACCTGCTCGGCCATCACCGTGAGCATTCGCCAAGCCGTCTCCGGGCGCCGGGTCGCTTCGACATCGTCGAAGTAGGTGTCCAGGAGAACGTAGGTACAGCCCAGGGCCTGAAGCACCTCCAAATCGCGGCGCACTTGGTCGACCGTGCCTTCTCCCATGAGGCGGTCATCGTCGGACATTGGCGCCTCGGTCAAACGCATCCGGATACGCGGGCACAACTCGGGTATCGGACGCTGCTCTTCCTCCGCAATGGCTCGCAAACGCGGCAATTGCTCGTCCCGAAATGGCACCAACCGCAGCCGGTTCGGATGCCAACCCTGCCCATAGCGCACGGTTCGGCGCATGGCCGCATCGCTCGCTCCACCCACCCAAATGGGCGGATGCGGCTGCCGCACGGGGCGCGGCGCGGTGCTCACATCCTTAAACCTCACAAACTGTCCCTCATACGAGGCGCAAGCCTCCGTCCACAGGACTTTGATGGCTTCTAGGTATTCATTAGTCATCGCCCCGCGCCGGTGAAACGGGGCGCCCAGCACCTCGAACTCCTGCTGCGCCCAGCCCACTCCGACGCCGAAGATGAGGCGCCCACCGCTGAGTTGATCCACATTGGCCAACACTCGTGCAGTCTGCAGCGGATTACGGTACGGCACAATCATGACCGTGGTGCCAATCTCGATCGTGCGGGTCACCCCCGCCAGCCAACCCAGGGTGCTCAAGGGCTCATAAAACGGCGCTGGATAGCGCGACTGCACGTCCGGCGTGATCGCAATATGATCGGACGTCATCATGAGATGGTAGCCCAGCGCCTCCGCGAGCTGGACCCATCGGGCTAAGGTTTCAGGCGTGGCACTCGGGCCAAAATTAATCAGGTTGACGCCAAATTTCATCATCTGCTCCCCAACGCCCTATGAGCGCATCTCTTTCAACCCCACATGCCGTTGTCTCCACCAGTATGATCCGGCGGCATGATCCGGGAGCTACCGCCCCACTTCACGACGCAATCGATCGTGAATCTTGCCGAGAGCCTCGATCATCGCCGCCACACTGCGCGCCCCGGATTGAAAGACCGCCGTGCCATTCACTGCAGCCCACCCGAAGCCCATGCCTTTTAATGTCACCAGGAATCCTTTCTGGAAGCCCCGGTGTTCAGGCAGGGGAGGAAAGAAAGGTTGCCCCAACGGGGCAAGAATCTTTCTTAGTCAAGCGTAAAAGTAATTGACTGCCAACCACTTCCGCGTATAATGCCCCCATTGGCTTTGGCCGCCTCCGGGTGTGTGCTAGGGCCGACAGATACCCAATGTTTTGGGACGGGCTGGAGGCCAGCCCTGGGTCTGAAGCCGGGCCTTAGCCGGTGGACACCCGAAATCGTCTCTCTTTGGAGAGACACCGGGGGACGCGAGTCCCCGGAATCCCCGTCCTTTAGGGCGGGGAGGAAGTCAATAGCCCATACCTATTCCTGGAGTCCCCGCCGTACAAAGCGTCTGGATGGCGTTAACGCGTCATCGCCATCTCAACCGATGACCCTGCCTGTTTTCTGGCCGCAGTATAGCGATTCTCAGGTATGGGTAGCCCCAAATTACCATGCAGGGTGTCGGCTTCGTACTCCGTGCGAAAGAGACCCCGCTCTTTTAAGATGGGCAACACGTATTCGATAAAATCCGTCAACCCGGTGGGCAACATCGCCCCACTCAGCATAAAGCCGTCGGCGGCGCCGGCTTCAAACCACGCTTGCATGGTATCTGCAATGTGAGTTGGCGTGCCGATAAACACGTGTTTCGGGGTGGTGGCCCGATGGGCCATCTGACGCAAGGTCAACTTTTCGTCGCGCGCCAGTTGTTTGAGCCGGTCCGTGGCGCTTTCCCAGCCGTTGCGGGCGAAATCCCCAAGCTCGGGAAACTGCTCATCCAATTCGTACTGGGTGAAGTCGATATCATTAAAATACCGGCCCAGGTAATTCAGCGCGTCCTGGGTGTCGACTAAGCCGGCGATGTCTTGGTACTTCCGTTCCGCTTCTTCCGGGGTTTGCCCCACGATGGGACTGCATCCGGGCAAAATCAAAATCTCATGCGGATTTCTTCCCAGGGCCTCGGCTTGCCGCCGGACATCACGGCCAAACGCCAGCGTCTCCTCCATCGACCCCCCAGTGGCGAAGATGGCATCGGCCACCTCGGCGGCAAAGGCCTTGCCGGCCACTGACGCGCCCGCCTGAATGAGCACCGGGCGCCCCTGTTTGGACCTGGAAATATTTAATGGACCTTGCACGGCGTAAAATTCACCACGATGGTTCAAACGGTGCATTTTTGTCGGGTCGATAAATTCCCCAGTCTCTTTATTGCGTATGAAGGCATCCTCTTCCCACGAATCCCACAGCCCCTTCGCCACCTGGATGTATTCGCTGGCCATGCGGTAGCGTAGATCGTGTTCAGGATGGGCAGGTCTGCTGTAATTGAGAGCCGAGCCTTCTAGCGGCGAGGTGACAATATTCCAACCCGCTCGCCCATTGCTCATGTGATCCACCGAGGAAAACTGTCTCGCCACCGTGTACGGGTCGCTGTAGGAAGTCGACAGGGTAGCCACGAGACCAATATGGGACGTCACCATGGCGAGCGCCGCCAGCAGGGTCACGGGTTCGAAGCGATTGAGAAAGTTGGGGTGCGATTTTTCGCTAATATACAAACCGTCACCAAAAAACACGAAGTCCAACTTCGCCGCTTCCGCTTTTTCCGTCAGGTTTTTGTAGTACTCTAAATTGATCGCGGCATCAGCCACCGCGTCCGGGTGCCGCCAAGCGGCCATGTTGCTGCCCGTGCCGGCGAGAAAGGTGCCAATGCGCATCTTGCGTTGAGTTGTCATCGTAATACCCACCCTTGTTGATTGATCATGGTGAAACGGTGACTTGAGCAAAAGCTTCCCTGAGAAGCTCATACGAATAAAGCCGCTTTTGAAAATCCGGCATCGCGGTGACCGCAAAGATTTCGTCCGCGTGATAACGGCTTTGCATCGCTTCCAGCTTCTTGCGCACGGTTTCCGGTCCACCGTGTACCACATTGGCCTGTTGTATCTTGATCGAATAACGTTCCCCGGACTGCTTGCCAAACTCCTCTGCCGCTTCCACCGTAGTGAGCATGTACGTCCGGCCACTTTCCAACCCGACGCGGACCACAATGAGCCCGGAGGCGAGGTCTTGCGCCGCTTCGTCGGTGTCCGCCACCATCACCGGCAGGGCGAGAAGCGTCTGCATTTGCGCCCCCTTCATGGCGTTAAATTGGCTCTGGTAGATGTCCACCGACTCGGCCATCACCTGCTCATCGCTGTTGAGGAACAAGGCAAAGACGTACGGCATGCCAAGACTCGCGGCCAATGCCGCACTCGCCGTGGTCGTACCAAGCAAATACAAATCCGCCGGCTGAGTTGGCGACGGGCTGGCCCGCAAGCCGTAGAGCGGATGGCTTTCATCCAATTGATTGCGAAGAAATTGCCCCAGTTCGACGAGTTTGTCGGAAAACGGTTTTACCGTCCCTTCCATCGGTTTCAAAGCTTGGGTCGATCGCGGCATGCCACCAGGGCCGCGGCCAATCCCCAGGTCCACCCGCCCAGGGGCCAGAGACGCTAAGACGTTAAAATTCTCTGCCACTTTATAAGGGCTGTAATGTTGCAGCATCACTCCGCCCGACCCCACGCGAATGCGCGACGTTTTTGCCAGCAAGTGAGACACCAGCACTTCCGGAGAAGAGCCCGCCAGACGGTCCGAGCCGTGATGCTCCGTCACCCAAAACCGATGGTATCCCCATGCCTCCGCTTTCTGGGCGAGTTCGATGGTCTGTTGGAACGCTTCTGTGGCCGATTTAGCGTCGTTTAATGGACTCTGGTCCAAGATACTTAGCTTTAAACCCACACTCTACCTCCAATCCGAGCTAGAAGTTCGAGCTATAAAACATATAGACTTCGATCTGATGTTATCGAAACTCATCAAAGCTCAAGAACCTTCCCGCCCTCAATTCTATATTATGTGGGAAAAATCAAAATTTCAAACGTTCATCAAAGATTGTCAATCGACGCTCTCAGGCGTGCCAACTCCGCTTGCAATCGGGTCACTTCCGCCTCGGCCGTCTCGGCACGCTGTCGTTCGATTTCCGCATTTTGCCGTTCAATTTCCGCATTTTGCCGTTCGGCCTCGGCGCGCTCAGCCCCTGTAGGCACAGGCGTGCCGGCGGGAGTCATGAATCGCAACCACTGATCTGGCGTACCCTGAAAAACGCCTTCCCAGAATCCCAACCACAGTTGCAGGCTATCCGACCACAACCAACCGCGTGTGTCCTTGGGTCGCGGGACGTATTGACCGCGCTCCAATTGCCAGCCCTGGAGGGAATAATCCGAGGGATCGACGCAGAAGTATTCAAAGGTTTTGAAGACCCGTTCATACAACTCTTTCTTAGGGCCTAAATCCTCCGCAGCAGTGCTGGGGGACAGGAGCTCGATAATCATGTCCGGATAGCGTCCGCCTTCTTGCCAAACGATCCACGAAGGCCGTATCTGCGTTCCGTCAACCCCCTTGACGACAAAGAAATCTGGTCCCTTATAGTCCCGATTGCGGGCTTGCGCAAGACTGTAGTATACGAACATGTTACCACCGACGAAATAATCCGTTGGATCCGGCCAGTGTTGGTGTAACATGTCTTCCATCAGATTGATTTGCAGATGGTGCCATTTGCTTTCCAAGGGTTCCCCGTCCTCGCTGGGCAAGTCAATATCCGGGATCTCAGGTACCCAGACCTTCTGCTTGATTTCAATGACCGGCATGTGCGTCGCTCCTCTGTGGTGATCACGCCGCTTGCATAGATACCCAGTATAGCGGAACGTTACAGCCTGGCCAAGGCGCGAGGCAGATTGGCTGAGCGGTGCACACCCGCAGTTAGCACTCATGGCTTGGCAACATCGCCAGGTGCATGAGCGGCGATTGGCGTCTTGTCATCACCACGGTCAATGGCTTGAATGGCTCGACCTCGGTGACGCCTTAGAGTCATAGAAAAATAGATGGAAACGGGGTCAGCCCTGGCCCCAATCGGTCATGCATGGCGCGGTGACGCAAACCGGGACAAGCCAGGCGATCGGGGAGGAGACGATGCGCCGTTACACTATCTCGAGGAGAGGGTACTTGAGACAGTGGCTTGTCCCGTGAGGTGGTTTGCCGGAATTACACAGACTCAGCGGAGGCAATTATCGCATTGAGATGTGCCGAGTCGCCGAGGAACCGAATGCGACGCGAGCGGAGCATATCGATCACCGTCGCAGTGATCAGATCTTCCGAATCGGATGCGACGTCGTACATCGTCGCAATTAAGTCGTACAACGTGGTTTGCTGCGGCTGTCGATCCAAGACGTTGAGGCTGTCCGTGGCCACAGGCGCTTCAGCTAGCATCATGATTTTATTCTCCCTAAAGCAGGCATTCGTACCTGGAATCTATTTCAATCTTATGGAGTCTCGGTTTAAGGTACTCAATATGGGCCTACCACCATCGGGACATCGGTGCGCCGCTCGACGTATACGGCTCCTTTGAGACACGATGGTCGCCCATCTGCATGCCGACAATCTTTAGTCGCTTCGCGCTGACATAATGCTGCGACGGTCGGCCTGAGTCTTATATTATTTTATGAGCAATTTTTGTGCCAAAGTGGAAGTACCGATAAGAAAGACCTCTTTATCCATCTACGAGTGCCGCCATCGGTTTGGTTTCATGTTGCTTAAGACACACGCTCGGTCCGCCGGGTTCGCACGATCATATCCGGATTGATTCCCGGTGCCGATAGTGGCATGATAACTGCCCTCAGTTTCTGTAAGTGGGCTGCACAATATTCGAGGCATAAGCGCGACTCGTACGATCAACGGGCATTGCATAAAGCGATAACTATGGAACCTCTCGAACAAATTGACTCTCTGGAAGACGTGATTGGCAATGCAGATGCCAACTATGCGGCCAGAGATAGGCTGCTCATGTCTCTCTACAATACGTTTTCCCGTGCGGAATGGAGCCGATTGCGGGCCGACACCCCCATGACGCTCAGTGAGGAAGAGTTTATGCAACTGCGTGGACACAACGAACAGGTGTCGCTCGCAGAAGTCAAAGACATTTATTTACCACTCAGTCGCCTGCTCAATTTTTACGTCGCGGCGATACAAAATTTACACACCGCCACCGCTGCCTTTCTTGGCAACACGGCGGCAAAAGTGCCCTATATCATTGGCATTGCGGGTAGCGTGGCGGTAGGCAAAAGCACCACGTCCCGCATCTTACAAGCCCTGCTCAGCCGGTGGCCCAATCATCGCAAAGTCGATTTGGTCACGACCGACGGCTTTTTGTGGCCCACGAAGATTCTGCAAGAGCGCGGCCTCATGCGCCGCAAGGGGTTTCCGGAGAGCTACGATGTACAGGCCTTGCTCGAGTTCGTCTCTGCCGTGAAGGCGGGGGAGCGGCAGGTTAGAATCCCGGTGTATTCGCATCATACTTACGACATCGTGCCGGATCAATGCCAGGTGATCGACCAGCCAGACATTATGATCGTGGAAGGCTTGAATGTCCTGCAAACCGACATCGATAGCGACGGCAACCGACGGCCGCATGTGTTTGTCTCGGACTATTTTGATTTTACCATCTACGTGCACGCAGAAACCGACATCATCCGCCAGTGGTATGTCGATCGGTTTTCTACCTTCCGAAACCTGGCAAAAACCGATCCGACGTCGTTTTACTGGCGTTTCGCCCACTTAACGGATAGCGAAGCCCAGATTTATGCCCGGCTCATCTGGGAAGTCATCAACGAAACCAATTTGAATCAGAATATTTTGCCGACGCGTAAGCGGGCGGATTTAATTCTCAATAAGGCGGCGGATCATTCGGTGCAGTCCGTCCTGTTGCGGAAAATCTAGGGCACGGGCGAACGCTCCAGGATGCCTCATGAGTGTATTGGCGCTTGATTCGCTCGTGTTCATCAGTGCTGCGGTACCCCTGATATCGATCCAAGGAGGGATCATGAAATACGGTTTTACACTTCCCGGCCGCGGTCCTTTTGCCAACCCGGATGCTCTGGGTAAATTGGCCAAACTGGGTGAAGACCTCGGCTATGACACGCTGCATACCGGTGACCATATCGTTGTTCCCAAACACATTGCGTCCACTTATCCGTACAGCGAGACCGGGGCGTTTCCCGGTGCCGGCTCCGGCGAGTATCTCGAACAACTCACGGTCCTGTCGTATTTAGCCGGACAGACCCAGACCATCCGGCTGGTCACCAGTGTCATCATCGTGCCCCATCGCAATCCATTGGTGGCCGCCAAGGCCCTGGCCACGCTCGATGTGCTCTCTAAAGGCCGCCTGGTGGTCGGCGTGGGTGTGGGGTGGATGCAGGAAGAATTTGACACCCTCGGCATCCCACCGTTTAAGGAGCGCGGCGCGGTAACGGATGAGTATCTTCAGGCCTTCAAGGAACTCTGGACGAGCGATAACCCGACGTTTGACGGCACCTACTGTCGCTTTTCCAATATCGATTTCTTGCCGAAACCCGCGCAACAACCCCACCCGCCAATCTGGGTTGGCGGTGAGAGCCGCCGGGCCATGCGACGGACCGCTCGGCTTGGCAATGGCTGGTACCCCATCGGTTCTAACCCGAAATTCCCCATGGGCGCCCCACAGCAACTCAAGGCGGGCCTCGAGCGCCTGCATTCGTTTTGCGGGGCCGAAGGCCGCGACCCGGCGGCGCTCGATATTATCTACCGCAGCCATGCCATGGAGCTGACCGCCGAGCGCCCGGCCGGAGAACGGCCCCCATTTGTTGGCACTGCCGACGATCTCGCGGCGGATATTCGGCAGTACGAAGCCATGGGGGTGACGCATCTCATCGTCGACTTTTTGCGCCGCAGCAATGATCTCGAGACCTGCCTGCGCCACATGGAAGACTTCGCCACCCAAGTATGGCCACGCGTATAGAGCAAGAAGGGCATCAATGGGGTGGCAACAGCTCGACGAGCACGGTTGCCGCTTCATGCAAGGACGCACAAATGCGATAGGCAAGATCCCGTACATCGTCAGCCGGTGGCTGCAAATCGGGCACTAGGATCGGCGTCATACCCGCCCGATGGGCAGCGCGAATACCGGCACTAGAATCCTCCAGCACGACACAATCCGCTGGCCCTACCCCCAAGTGCTCAGCCGCGAGGAGGAACAAGTCGGGCGCGGGTTTGCCGTGGGCTACGTCATCGCCACCCACGATGACGTCAAACCGCTGTCTCACGCCTGCCACCTGCAACAATCGGTGGGCGGTAGCCCGTGCCGAAGAGGTGGCCACCGCTCGGGGAAAGGCTCGAGTGTCTAACAAATCTAGCACGACTTCCAACCCGGGCTTGGTCGGTACACCGTGTTGGTCGATATGGTCATGCTCGATTTTTTGGCGCTTGACGCGCAAAGCCTCAAAGGGAAAATCCACCCCCATCTGCTCGGCAAAAATCACGCGCGTATCCCGCAACGTGCGCCCAATGGTTTGCAGATATAAATCATCTGGCAACGTCATGCCGTGCTCGGCAACCACGCGCTCAAAGAGTTGTTTCCTCAGACGTTCAGTATCCAACATCAGGCCGTCCATATCAAAAATGACGGCGCGGCAAACCATATGGGTTCTCCTCACTTTGCCTTGGCAAACCTGGGCGTGCGCAGCACGCAGGCGGCGACCAGATGATCAGCTCCGGCAGTTCCGGCAAGGGATTCAAGAGAGATCATCATTTGGCACGACAAACAAAACACATTTTACCGTTTATGTCCACAACTGTAGGAAAAGAGTGCTCCTCGCTGAAACACGGCCCTATTCGTGTCTCCATGTCCGGTGGTGATGATCTCACTGCGCTAGCACCGCGTCTTGAATCTTGAATATGGTGTCGGCAGACTTTATGATGCGAAACACAGAACGCGAAGCCAAGTTTGACGACACGCAGCCTGACAAGAGAGGGACATCATGAATTTGATCGAGGTGCGACAAGAGGGACCGGTGCGGACGGTGACGCTGAACCGTCCGGAGAAGAGCAATGCCATGACCAGCGACATGCTGATCCATTTTCACGAGGCGTTTAAAACCGAGCCCAATGCGCACGAACGCGTGACCGTGATTCGGTCGACGGGTCGGGTGTTCAGCGCCGGCCGCGATCTTCGCGAGCAGACCGCGGGCGGTCGGCGAATCGACGTTGAGCCGATTTTCCACGCCATCGAAACCTATCCGTTGCCGGTGATTGCGGTGGTGCAAGGGGCAGCCATTGCCGGGGGTTGCGAGATGGCGCTGCACTGTGACTTTGTAGTGGCGTCCGAGCGCGCCAGTTTTGGCATGTCGCTGGCCCAGCTTGGCCTCGCACCCTCGTGGTTTCTAGCCAAAAAACTGCTGGAAGTGGCCGGCCCGGTGGGCGCCCGGGAAATTTTGTTGCTGGGTGATCCGATCCCGGCCGGGCAAATGCACCGTCTCGGCATGATTGCCCGCCTGGCGCCGCCGGATCAATTAGAGCAAACGGCTCAGGCATTAATTGACCGCCTCATCGCCAATGCACCGTTATCACTGCGCACCATCAAAGCGCTGTTGGTGCGAGAGATGGCCTTCCGCGATGGCATCGCTCACGACGATATCGATGCGCTCATCCTCGCCGCGAGGACGAGTCGCGATACGATGGAGGGGATGACTGCACGCATGGAAAAACGCCCGGCGAACTTTCGCGGCCAATAAACGCAAGGCACGGCGTCGGAACATGTCATTGAGTCACCAGCCCCTGAGACGATGCTCAGGCGTTGCCCACCCACCTAAGGAGCTCCACCATGGCCTTTTATGCCGATCTGCATATTCATTCCAAATACTCCCGCGCCACCAGCAAAAACTGCGACCTGGAACATCTCGCCATGTGGGCACAAAAAAAGGGTATCTCGGTGGTTGGCACCGGGGATTTTACGCATCCGGCGTGGCTGGCGGAACTCAAAGACAAACTCGTGCCGGCAGAGCCCGGCTTGTACCGGCTGCACGCCGGGCACGAACGCGCTATTGCCGCGCGCCTGCCGCGCGCCTGCCATCGCCTCACACGGTTTATGCTCTGCGTCGAGATCTCCACGATCTACAAAAAGGGTGACAAGACCCGCAAAGTCCACCATTTGCTCTACGCCCCGGATTTTGAGTCGGTTGAACGCATCAACCACAGCCTGGGCAAAATCGGCAATCTGGGCTCGGATGGTCGCCCAATTCTCGGCCTCGATTCACGACACTTATTGGAAATTGTGTTGGAGTCCGGCCCCGGTTCGTATCTCGTGCCGGCCCATATTTGGACCCCCTGGTTTGCGGCTATGGGCTCCAAGTCGGGTTTTGATTCCATCGATGACTGTTATGGAGATCTGTCGTCCCATATCTTTGCTGTAGAAACCGGCTTGTCCTCCGACCCAAAAATGAACTGGCGCGTCTCCAGCCTCGACCGCTTCCGGTTGGTGTCGAACTCCGATGCCCATTCGCCGGAAAAGCTCGGCCGTGAGGCGTGCCGCTTTGCTACCGAGATGGATTACTTTGCTATTCGCAACGCTCTGGAAACCGGCGAGGGCTATGGGGGCACGGTAGAGTTTTTTCCTGAAGAAGGCAAATACCACCTCGACGGCCATCGGGCCTGCAAGGTGCGGTTGTCACCCCATGAAACCCGCTCGGTAGATGGCCTCTGTCCGGTTTGTGGCAAGCCGGTGACGGTAGGCGTCATGCACCGCATCGACTCCCTGGCGGACCGAGAAGAAGGTGCCGATGTGCCGCTAGAGACGGCGGGTGAGATGCAAAGCCTGGTACCCCTGCCCGAGGTGTTGTCGGAGATTCATCAGGTGGGGCCCAAAAGCAAACGCGTGAGCCAACACTATGAAGCCTTGCTCAACAAGCTGGGGCCGGAGTTGATGCTGCTCAATGAGGTGCCGCTCGATGACATCCGGCAAGCGTCTTCGTCCCTGCTCGCCGAGGCCATCACCCGTTTGCGCCATCAACAAGTGATTTGCGAGGCCGGCTACGATGGCGAATACGGTGTGATTCGCTTGTTTGACGACGAGGAGTTGCGTCAGCAATCGGCGAGCAAGTCGTTGTTTGCCGATGACCCGCCGGCCCCACGCGCGTCGCCACGGGGCAAAGCGCCGGTGGGCCGCGCAGCGGTCGAGATCAAGCCCACTACCGAGACGACGGCGCCACCAAAGCCGATGTTTCAACCGGCCCCGACATCTGAGCCGACATTTGACGTGGCAACCGAGAGCACAGCCGATGTCTTGGTCGGCCTGGATGCCGATCAGCGCCGGGCGGCGGAGATCGTCGATGGCCCCCTGCTGATTGTCGCCGGTCCAGGCTCTGGTAAAACCCGCACCTTAACGCACCGCATTGCCTATCTCATTCGGCACCACCACGCTGAGCCGGGCCAGTGTCTGGCCATCACGTTTACCCGCCGGGCAGCAGACGAAATGCGCGAGCGCTTGCAACACCTGCTCCCGGAGGTATGGCTGCAGCTCCCGATTTTCACCTTTCACAGTCTCGGTCTAGCGATTCTCCAGGAACACTGGAATGCCGCCGGTTTGCAGCGTGGCTTCCGCATTGCCGCCGAGTCCGAACGTTTACGTTTTATTCGTGCGGCCCTCGGGGTCTCCGAGCCGAGGGCACGCCGTCTGTTGTCAGCCGTGTCACACCTTAAACGCACCCAGAGCACGCCCGACGAGGCCCAACTCGCCGAGGCGTTTCACACCTATCAAGAGGCATTGGAACGCCACAATCTAGTGGATTACGACGACCTCATTGGGCGGACCGCCGATGTGCTGGCGTCAGAGCCGGGCCTCAAAGCGGCCTATCGTGAACGCTATCGCTGGGTGTGCATCGACGAATACCAGGACGTCGACGAGCAGCAAGTGCGCCTCATCAAGCACCTGGTTCCACCGTATGGCAACGTGTGCGCCATCGGCGACCCGGATCAAGCCATCTACAGTTTTCGAGGTGCCGACGTCCGCTACTTTAAACGGTTTGAGACAGACTTTACCAAACCCCAAACGGTGCGCCTCACCCGGAATTACCGCTCAGACCGCAACATCGTCGCGCTCTCCTCGCAAGTGATCGCGCCCTCGGGCTCCGAGCCACATGCTATCCCGGTCCTCACGGACGATCCCAGCTTGATCACCATTCACCGTGCGCCCACCGAACGTGCGGAGGCCGAGTTCGTGGTGCAAACCCTCGAACAGCTCCTCGGTGGGCACAGCTTTTTCTCCCTCGACAGCGGTCGTTCGGTCTCCGATGGCGTGCCAGACTTGTCCTTTTCCGACTTTGCCGTGCTCTATCGCACCGAGGCCCAAACCCCGGCCATCATCGAGGCCCTCGCCCGCTCCGGCATGCCGTTTCAAAAACGCTCACACACCTTGCTGATGGACCATCCGGGGGTGCCGGAGCTGCTTGACCGTCTGCGCCAAACCCTGAGCACGGGGGCGATTGTCAAGCAACTCGACACCGTGCTCGCGCCACCTCATGCCTTGGATGACACGGCTGAACTCCTCAAACCGCTCGCCCTCGCCTGTGATCGAGACTGGGAGCGGTTCTGGTCTGAAATCGCCATCGGCTCACAAGTCGACACCTGGGATCCGCGGGCCGACTGCATCTCGCTGCTCACCTTGCATGCCGCCAAAGGCTTGGAGTTTCCCGTGGTGTTCATCCTGGGCTGCGAGGCGGGTATCCTGCCCCTCACCTGGGGCGAGCCGCATCTCACCGAGACGAATACCACGGAGACGGACGAGGAGCGGCGGTTGTTCTATGTCGGCATCACGCGGGCGCAGCGGCGGCTGTATCTCTGCCATGCGCAAAAGCGTTTGTGGCGCGGGCGGGTACAAGAGCGGATGCCGTCGCCTTATCTAAGCGATCTGGATGAGCAGTTGCTGGAGCGGCACAGGACACAATTGCTGGCTAACCGGGCGCGGCAGCGCGATAACCAGTTGGAGTTGTTTTGATGTCTCAGAATCAACACCCTAATGGCAGAAATCATGTAAAATCAAACCCGAAAGAAGTAAACGCAACGTGATAACGCCACCCCCCCCCTGCAACCGCATCCTCTATCTCATTGGCGATGGGAGCCAAGCAGACAAGCGCGGGGCCAAGAATCCCGTGGCTCAGAAGGGCTGAAAAAGCAAGTATCACCCCTGGTTTTTCGGTATCCGCTTTGTGTTGTTGACTGCCGCTTGGGACGGTTACCGCATCCCGGTGGGCTTCCGTATCATGCTGCCTAAACGGCATGCAGGCTATCAGAATGAAAAGGCGCTGTTTCGCGAGAGGGTGAGTGAGTTCACGCCGCCGAGTTGGGCCACGTTGGTGATCGTTAGTAGCGACGCGGCCTATCAAGATGAAGAGGGTCAAGGACCGCGACAAAGCCGCTGGCGAGCGCCGCTGGGGCTTTGTCTTTGCCATTGCCCGCACCTGGCAAACGGTGGATGAGAAAATGATCAAGAATCTCGTCACGCATTTGCCCTGCAACTTGTACCAGAGAACGTGGATTCCCAAAGCAATCGAGGGGAGCGGCCGCAAGACCTTTTGGATTTATGGTAAGCGCTGGTGTCTGTGTCATGTCGGTGATGTCACCGTGGTGCTGAGTAAAAAAGGGCGACACGTGGGCCCCAAGAATAGCAAAATATGGGTGACCAATCTGCCGGCGTTGACGCCGCGACAAGGGGTGAGCATTTACCAAAAGCGTTGGGCCATAGAACTCGTCAATTGGGAACTCAAATCAGGCTTGGGTCTGGGTCAGCATCAAGGCAGTGGGGACGAGAAGCGCAGCATGAACGCCGTGGGGATCGCGGTGCTGGCCTACTTGTTCTTGCTTCGGGCGGGTCATCACGAGATCACCCCGGGTCAATCCTGGCGCATTTTTCAGCTTCAGCCTACGTTGCAGCTACGGGCTATGACCAATCAGTTTCCTTTCACTCGACCCAACCGTTGTGGAGACAACGCGTCGTGTCTGCGCCACCTATCCCGCCACCATGGCTAGGGACGACCTAGTCCCCATAACGTTAACGGCGCATGGCATAACGTGGCGGCCGGAGATGATGCACAAACGGCAAGGCCGCTACTGTCACTACCCGGTCAAAAGGAACCCATCCTTGGATTATCGTCTGGCCGGCATGGGTTTGGATATTCTGCACCTGCGAGGCGCGCAGGTCCGCTATGACCTCAGGGGTCACCCGGGTCACTGTAATATCGGTATGGATACGCCCCCTGGTATCCACCCGCACAAAAGGATTGGAATAGTCTGCTGCCGAATGGGTCGCCACGTTGGCCGGGGTCACCCCATCGTTGCGCATGCGCTGAATCACGTCCTGGATGAGCGAGGCAATTTTGCGGGTATCTTGCTCAGCCGTCGCGAGCGGTGGCGAGGTGTTGTCCGGTGATGGAGTCCGATCCGAGGCCACCGGGGCTTGGCAGGAGGTGATCAACCAGACCAATAGCCAACCTCCTTGCCAAAGACGAATACCGCCCATCACCAATCCTCTCCGTCTTCTACCACCATTACCACCAAAATGAGTCTTTCAAATTATTCCCAGCGTGGTACCGATGTGTCAAAGTCATTTGCCCTTAAAGACCGGTTCGCGCTTTTCAACAAACGCCCGCATCGCCTCCTTCGAATCTTCGTACTTCGACAGCTCGGCGGTCATACTCTGTTCAAAGCGGTAGCCATCTCGCAAACTCATCAATTCAATCGCATTCATCGCATGTTTGGCCAACTGCATGGCAATCGGGCTTTTGGCGGCGATCTCCACAGCCAAGGCCATGGCCGTCTCCATCAAATGATTAGCCGGTACGCATGCCTCGACCACCCCCAAACGATAGAGTTCGCGCCCATCGAGGCGTTGGCCGGTGAACATCATGCGCCGTGCTTTGGAATGGCCAAAGAGACGCATGGCATGGCGACCGCCACCGAGCAGACCGACATTGATTTCCGGCAGGCCGAGGGAGCAATTCTCCGCCGCAATCAGGATGTCACACGAGGCGGCAATGGCCAGCCCCGCCCCCAGCGCCGAGCCATTAATGGCGCCGATCACCGGCACTTTGCATTCCACAATCGCATGAAACGCTTCGCGCGCCCGACGGCTATGCTGCCAGCCATCGCCCGGCTGCCGCTCGCTACCGGCCCGCGATTTGATGTCTGCACCCGCACAAAAATGCCTGCCAGCCCCGGTCAGCACTGCCACCCGCACATCATCGCGGTCGCTAATCGTGTCGAACACCAGCATCATTTCTTCCTGAAATTCCTGGCTCAACGCATTCACCGGTGGTCGGTCCATGGTCACCCGTGCAATGTAATCCGACACCTCACAGCGAATGACTTCCGTGTTCATGGCATCTCCTCCATTGAAGCCCTCAGGCACACCTCCGCCCGACGCATCAATTTGATTGATAATGGCGCTGTAACGCTGAAAATCCCTCCAGGTCTTTTTGCTTCACCTGACGAAACGGCCCAGCCGCCAGCCGCATCCGCCGATGGCCCAGGCAAGCCAACGCCTGACTCACCCCCGCGGCCACACTCGCCAGGCATGGAATACCGACGCGCTCTTCAATTGCCGCAATCTGGTCTGCAATCCCGGCGCAGCCGAACAGCAAGCACTCGGCACCCTCTTTCACCGCCTGCTGGGCATGCCCCACCAGGGTTTGTAAAACCGCGGGATCACCGGATTCAAAATCCGCCACCGCCAGGGTGGTCTGATACGTACCTAGGAATTGCTTCGACAGGCCCATCGCCTCGGTCACCGCGGCATAGCGTGCAGGCGTGCCGACCGAAGGGGTCACAATCGCAAAGCGTTGACTCATGAACGACGCCTGAGTAAACGACGCCGCCCCAATGCCCACAACGGGCACACGCACCAACATGCGCAAGGCGTCGACTCCAGGATCACCAAAACAGGCCACCACCACGGCGTCGAACGGTGAGGTGTAAGCCCCGACCACTTCCAACATGCCGGCGACGCCGAGAGCGGCATCAAGCGGCCCCTCAATGGTATGGGGACCCTGCTGGCTACACAGAGTGACCGCCTTGGCGTGCGTCCCCACCACCGTGGCTTGGGCCACGCGGTCAATAGCTTCGGTCATCTCCTGTGACGTATTCGGATTGATCACCAAAATCGTGGCTTGGTCCATGTTGACACTCCTTCGCATCACCTCAATTAGCGTTCTTCTGACTTCCACGTCACACACCGAGCCGGGTCCGACTCCGCCAGCACATGCGGTCGATGGCCAGTGTGGACGTAGGTCGCCAACAGTTTGCCCGCCATCGGGCCTCGGCCAAAGCCGGAAGACGCCATGCCGCTGACGATGTAGAGATTGGGCAGCAACGGGATGTCGCCTATGATCGGCGCGCCATCAAGCGCAAACGGCATGGTGCCGGCCCAGGTGCGGCGGATGGGAACAGTTTGCAAAAACGGCAACAGTTCTTTGGCGTGACCGTAGTTGATTTCGATACCGGCCGCATCGGGGGTTTGATTGTAGCCGAGCATTTCTCGGTCCCCGCCGAACCGAATCTCGCCCTCCCGAGTTTGACGGCCATAAATGTGCCGCGTTAGCCGCTGCCCCTGCCGATGGGTCAATTCTGGCGGGGTTGCAAGATCGCGGCCGGCATCGGTGTGCCAATCCATGGTGGATTCGGCGGAGGAAAAGGTCTGAAACGTACGCGGCGGCAGGGGGTCCGTCTCCCACATCTGACCTCGGATAGGCACAATCGGAATGCGGAGCCCTAACAGTTCACCGATCGGGGCACACCAAGCACCGGCAGCCAGCACCAGCTTGCTGACAATCCACGTCTCGTGGGGCGTCTCGACGTGGTAGGTGCCATCAGCGCCAATCTGTAGGCCGGTCACCGCATGGCCGGTGCGAATGGTGGCGCCATGCCGCTCAGCCGCCTGGGCAAACGCTTGGGTCGCGACTTTGGGATCGGCTTGACCGCGCAGCGGCACATACATCACCCCCAGCAGGGTCGGATTGATTTCCGGCTCGATACTCCGCGCCTCCCGCATGCTCAGCAGTTCAACCGTGTAGCCATCGGCCTGCAGGGCCAACACCCGATCACGCATAAAGGCATATTGGGCCTCGGTCTGGATCGCTTGCAGGGCGCCGGACTGGCGAAACGCCATGTCGTATCCGTGATCCAGTTGCAACGCCTTAAAGAGTTCTAGGCTCCCCATCGTTAGGTACGACTGCAAATTCGGCCTATGGCCCCATCCCACCGCGCCAATCTGACCGGCATTGACGCCTGAGGCCTCCGAGGCGATCTCACCGCGTTCAAGCAACGTCACCCGATCGCCGTACTCAGCCAAATGATAGGCGGTGGAGACCCCTGCAATGCCGCCGCCAATAATGAGACAATCAACCTCCTGCATGGTCTTTGATTCCTCTATCGATCGACATGTCCCAGATCGCGCTCGGGCGCGATGTGATCCCGCACCCGTTGCTTGAGTTCTTTGGCCTCGGGAAAACGGCCCTGTGCAGCCCGGGACCAGAGGACTTGGTTATCGAGTCGCACTTCGTACACGCCGGGATGGCCCGGTATCAACGCCACCTCACCAAGGTCATTTTCAAATGTAGACAACAGTTCTTGCGCCATCCAGGCGGCCCGCAGCAACCAACGACACTTGACACAGTATTCGATCTCCACTCGGGGGTGTGGGTTCATGGGGACCACCTCTTTGACGTCATCGATACAGTATGGATGTGCAGGTCTCCACACCTACGCTTACTTGATCCCATAGCGTAGCAAAGAATGGATTTCAAAACCATGCACAAGGTAAATCGACTCGTTCTTCAGGTTGCAATTCTGCTATATTAGAGCTTGATCTATCACATCACCGATTTCGATTGCTATTCACACCACCTCATGCTCATAAGGAACAGCTTATGTCCTGGATTGCTTGGGCCGCAGAGCCCGAAGCGTGGATCGCCCTTGCCACTCTAACGTTGCTCGAAATCGTGCTCGGGGTCGACAACATCATTTTTATTTCGATTTTGGTCGGACGCCTGCCAGCCGGGCAGCGAGACCGAGCCAGAACCATCGGCCTTGCCTTGGCGATGGTTTCCCGCATCTTGCTGCTGTTCTCGATCACCTGGGTCATGCGGTTAACCGAGCCGCTCTTCACCCTCTTTGGCACTGAGATTTCGGGCCGCGCTCTGATTCTGATGGTGGGCGGACTCTTTCTCATTGGCAAGAGTACTCACGAAATTCACAACAGTCTCGAAGGGCATGAAGAAGGCCATCGGACAGAGGGGAGTGCGAGTTATCTTGGCATCCTCGCCCAGATTACGGTACTCGATATCGTCTTCTCACTGGATTCGGTGATTACCGCTGTGGGACTGTCCAAGCACCTACCAGTCATGTTCATTGCGGTGGTGATTGCAGTGGGGGTGATGATGTTTTCAGCCCGAGCCCTCGGCAACTTTGTCGATCGGCACCCGACCGTCAAAATGCTGGCCCTGAGCTTTCTTATCCTAATTGGCGTATCGCTGTTCGGTGAAGGATTCGGCCTCCACATTCCCAAAGGCTACATCTACTTTGCCATGGCCTTTTCCGTGGCCGTGGAGATGATCAACATCAGAGTACGTGCAAAAGTGACAGAACCGGTGCGCCTGCGCAAAGCCTTGCACGAATAGTTCGTGATGCTGATGTGAATCTGATCGATTTCTGGCGTTCCACGTGGAACGCCAGAAAGTGCTTAGCCGGCCCACCCTGAAGAGATTCGCAATTTCAGAGGTACCATCGTTAAGGGTCAGCGCCCGAGCATCACGAGCCAGACGTCCAACTCAAATTCTTTGAGATAGCCATACTTGCCATGGATTTTTATGGTGCGATTGGGATTTTCATGTTACAGCGTGAGGGTGTCGCCCTCCGCTGCAGCAAAAAAGGTAAATGTTGCCTTGTGTTTATGGGTCCAAGACTGACAATGCGCTACCATCTGATCAATATCCGCATCCGTATGGCTCGGGTCATGGTGATAGAGAGCCAGTTGCTTAACCCTCGCATCCCGGGCCAACTGCAGCGCATCGATATGGGTAGAGTGACCCCATCCGAGACGCTGCGGGTATTCTTGTTGCGTGTATTGCGCATCTTGAATCAACAAGTCTGCCCCCTGGGCAAAAGACACCAAACGCGAAGGACTCACCATGTGCCGGGTCACGGGGTCCGATCCGAACGGCTCATTGTCAGTGGCATACACAAAGACCTTGCCTTCGGCTTCGACGCGAAAGCCTAGCGTTTTACCGGGATGATTCAACTCACAGGCTTCAATGGTCACCCCCGGCACGGCGTGGGACACGCTGCCTTCGGTCATCGAGGTAAAATCCATGCGGCTTGCCATCGCATGCATCGGAATCGGGTAGTAAGGCCGACGCATTTGATCGCACAACACCTGTTCAAGGGTCAACGGCAACTCTTCCGGACCGAAGAAGTGCAAGCGAGTCGTAGGGAGAAAAGCCGGGGCAAAAAACGGCAACCCTTGAATATGGTCCCAGTGCATATGGGTCAAAAAGATATAAGCCTCAATCGGCCCCGACGCGGCCATCATGGCACCACCCAACGCGCGAATACCCGTTCCGGCATCAAAAATCAGGAGCGTCCCGTCATCGAGCTGGACCTCAACACAAGACGTGTTCCCGCCGTAGCGGGCAGTCTGGGGACCCGGCGATGGAATCGATCCGCGGGTGCCTCGAAACGTAATTTGCATACCACTTAACCAAAGGCTCTGCACGAGCAGGGATCAGCGGGCCAGGCACGGTGCAGCCATGGCCGATGGGATCCCTTGGCGAGCCGTATTTCGACTCTGCAACTCGCGATAGAGCTGCAGCGTCCGTTTCATAATACGCGGCCAGGTGTAGGCTTGGGCTCGAAGATAAGCTGCCTCGCTCATCGACCGCCACAACTCTGGAGCGCCAATTAACTGCTCGATGGACCGGGCAAATGCCTGTGCATCGCCCACCGGCGCCAAAAAACCCGTCTGCCCTTGCAGCACGGTCGAAGCCAATCCGCCCACATGTGAGGCCACCACCGGCGTCCCACACGCCATCGCTTCCAAGACCACCATGCCAAAAGACTCATAATGTGACGGCATCACCAGGACGTCCGCCGCCGCATAATAGTACGCCAGCGCCTCCTGGGGCTGAGCATCGATAAACCGAACGTGCTCGGCAAGGCCGAGTTGCCGCATCAAGGCGTGCAATCGCTCGCGCTCCTGCCGCTCGTGAGGATCATTCGAGTCCACCCCGCCGCCCACAATTAACACCTGCACATCGTCGTGCCGGTGACGCACCTCATACGCGCATTGCAATAGTATATCGATACCTTTAAGCGGCTGCAACCGGCCAATAAACAGCAAAATCGGTCCGCCAGACAACCCGAGCCGGTGACGGGCCCGCTGGCGATCGCGCGGATGGAACAAAGAGGTGTCCACGCCACACGGAATAATCTCGATGCGCTCCGGATTGACCCCGTAGTCCTGCACCATATGGTCTTTGCTGGCCTGACTCTCAGCAATCAGATGGTCACTGTGTTTCAGGACCTCGTATTCTACCTGTAACCGTGTGGGCGGTTCGCGCTCCCAGGCTTGTTGTACGGCCGAGTTTTTGGGGTAGCCCAAGGTGTGGGACATATGCACCACCGGTATCGGCAAACCCTGCCGAAGCCGCAAGGCCACCCAACCCGATAACCAGTAGTGACTGTGCATGCAATCGTACTGCAAGCACTCCCTGGCAATAAAGGCCTGCACGTGAGACACGAACTCCGACATATGGTCGTACACGTCATGCTTGGGATACGGCGCGGGCGGGCCGGCATTGAGATGAATGACCCGCGCATGCTGATCAAATTCCAGCACCTCCGGCAACTCCGGATCCTGACGACGCGTATACACATCGACCGCAATACCATGCTGACTCAGTTGTCGACTCAACTCGCGCACATAGACATTCATGCCGCCAGTCACTTGGCCCCCTAAGGTCGCAAGTGGACTGCTGTGCACACTCAACATAGCGACACGGCGCAACGCCGGTGCCGCAACAGTAGGTTTGATCATGAACTCGACCCCGACACCGAGCGAACCTGTCGCGTTGCTTTAGATCTGGGAAAACGCATTTGCGAAAGCACCACCACGGTCTGCGCGATTAATTCGTCACCAAATCCACACCCGCTTCTGCAGACAGGCGCGGCTCGTAAGTATAGCGGCCAAAACCGAGTAGCGTGGCATAGGTGACACGCTGAAATTCGGCAAAGCCCGCTTTGGTCACCCCCCGAATCGAGGGGGTGTTGTCACTCATGACAAAAATCAAGGCCCGACGCAATCCAGCGTCACGGCTGTGTTTCAAAATGTTGTGGAGCAGCGCCGGGTAAAGATTGCGACCGCGGTGCTCCTCGAACGTGAAGGCATCGTAGAGATAAATCTCATCCGACCGGGACTTCACCGTACAGCGGATCTCACCAATTTCGACCGGCTCCTGCGTGGCCCAGCAGTATGAAACAATGCGGTTGTCACGCTGTGCCGTCCAGAATTCCTCGCCCCGGTCGAGGCGAGATCGAAAGAGATGCCGGTCCGTCATATGTCCAGTATGCGGTTGGGCAGCCCATGCCGCGGCATCCAACACCCGGTACTCGACATCGATGCGCGCCTCGCACACCGGCAATTGAACCGTTTTCAACGCCACTTCGAACAGACACAAGGTCTTTTTACTCATAAGTCGTGCCATGTGTGAATCGCCCGGATCTTTTACGAATTGGGCCTAACTGCGTCGCGACACCTCACTGAGTGGCGAGACCGCCGGGCATTGAGATTAAGACAGCGGGTCATGTTTGAAGGCTTCTTGCATTTTATTGAGCTGACTCCAACAATGAGTCCACCGGCTCTGGAGGTGCTCAAGCATATGGCGACACTGCGCAATGCGGCTGGCCAGACGTTCCTCAATCTCAGGATCCAGAGCTGAGGGGTCCATGACAGAGTCTTGGGACAATTCGTCGGACGGGTCGCATCTGCGTTCTTCATCCATCGTATCTGCACTTCCTTTATGAATTGCATGCGCTGTTACTCAGCCACCTCGCTTTGCCCACATGGTGCAGGCCCAACCCACATAGAATACCAATACGGCCAACAAACTCCAGTAAAGGAGCACCCACATGCTTGCCGCGCCGGCAAACATCAACAGCACCCACCAAATCAGCAGCAGCCCCAATCCCTGGAGTCCTCGGCCAATCCAATACTCGACACGCCGGAACCCGGCAAGCGGCTGTGCCTCACGTTTGGGGGAAGCTGATTGTCCCTTTGACATGGAGTCTTTCATCACGCTCCACCAGCACAGCATCCAGAGCGATCTATCTGTCACATTGCCCCAGTCCAGCAAGCAACATGGCAGCGATCATGAACATTCAAGATGTTTCCATCTTATGCGGCTCATACAGCAAAAGCAAGGATAAAGATCAGCGCACCGCCACCGCAATATCTTGAATATTGGCCTGGCGAACATGTCCCAACACGGTGATCACACGGCCGTAGGGCAAGCGTTTGTCGGCTCGAATCTCCACAGACCGACGGGCTTTACCGGCGCGCTGTTTCAATTCGAGTGTCAGCTCCGACAATTTAATGTCCACCCCGTCGAGCCGCAATGTGTTTTGTGCGCTGAGCTCTACCACATGCCGTTGTATGTCCTGCGCGGCGGCGGCGGCTGGCGTGTCGGGCAACTGGATATCCAATTGCCGGCTCAAATCGACAAAAGTGGTCGAAACCATAAAAAAAATCAGGAGCAAAAAAACGATGTCGGTCATCGAAGTAAGTTCGAGCCGCAAGTCGTCGTCCGGCTGTCTCGGTGCTCTAAACCGCATTCTCATGGTCCTCGGCAAGTGCAGCAGGCTTGGCTTCTTCGGCCAGAGAAGGCAACAATCGATGCTGCTGGACACTCAACTCTTCAAACAACTCAAAGGTGACCGTCTCCATCGCGGTGGTCAACCGATCGGCACGTCCTCGCAAGATGTTGTACAGCGCCCACGCGGGGATGCCGACCAGCAGCCCGGCAGCCGTGGTCAACAGGGCTTCGGAAATGCCACTCGCCACCAGACCCGGATGGCTCGCTCCAGCCACCGCAATCGCATTAAACGCCTTGATCATGCCGGTCACTGTGCCCAAGAAACCCAGCATCGGCGCCAAACTTGCAATCATGCCCAAACCGCGTATGTTCTGAGCTAGGGCACTCGCCTCAATTTGCCCCACACTCTCCAGCGTCTTTTCCACCTCGGTCATGCCCTCGCCATGTCGGCTGAGCCCGGCGCGCAAAATGCGCGCCAGCATGGCCGATTGCCCATCGCAACTGTCGAGAACTGCCTGGATATCGCCGCGGTAGACATGGCGCCGCACCTGTTCCAGCCAGCGCGGCGGCATAATCCGCCGCTGTCGCAAGGCAACAAAGCGCTCAATAGAAATCCCCACCACCGCCAGCGAGCACAGGACAATACCCACTGCTGACACCCAGGTGATCACAGGCAACAAACTGCCGCCGTAACGCTGCAACCACTCGCCAAGGGACAACTGTGACTCATTCATGTGTTATCCCTCACGCACCGGTAGCATCTAGGCCACGCGCACATTGCCCGCGCCCAACAACTGATCCAAATCATCGAGCAACTGATGCGTCGGCGCCACACACAACCGCTGGCTCGCACGCAACCGCACCCGTTCACCATCCTCAAACGACAAGGCTAAGACCACATCGGCCTCACCTGGTGCCGCAGACAGCAACTCCCGGACTTGCAACAGAATCGCTTCCTCCAACTGCGGCGCCAGGGTCAAGGTCACCTGCCGACACTCGCGCCACGTCTCTTCCGATTGCAGAGGCATGATGCGCTGTGCAATGATGCGGCCATCGCTATCGCCCTCCACGGTGCCCCAGATCAGTAGCGGCTCTTCACTCTCACAATAGCTGATACTCTGACGATAGAGATCCGGGAAGACGATCACCTCAATGGTGCCGTAGAGATCCTCAAGAGTCAAAAACGCCATGCGGTCACCTTTTTTGGTCAACTGCGAGCGCTGCTGGGTAATCACCCCCCCGACCTTCACCTCGCCGCCCGGCTGCTCAGCCAACGTTTGGCTGTTGGCCGTGACCAGACGCTGAAGATATGGTTGCACCGCGGTAAGCGGATGGCTGCTGATATAAAATCCGAGAGCCTCTTTTTCATGGGTTAACTGCTCGGCATCACTCCAAGGTATCACCGCATCCAGTGACAGCATACTGGTCGCTGCCGGCGCCGTGATGCCACCAAAGAGGCTGATTTGGCCCTGTTGCGCATCCTCTTGCTGGCGCTGCGCCCATTCCATCACGCGCGCCATATTGCCGAGCATCGCCGCCCGGTGCATCCCCAAGCCATCGAGCGCCCCACCCTTGATCAAGCTCTCGATCACTTTTTTGTTAACGAGGCGGTAATCGATGCGCTCCAACAGGTCGGCAAACGACTGAAATGTCCCGTTCGCCTCCCGTTCCGCCACCACCGAGGCAATGGCATTTTGGCCCACTCCCTTAATCGCCCCCAACCCGAAACGCACGTTCTCACCACCTACGGTAAAACCAGCAAAACCACTATTGACGTCCGGTGGCAACACCGCACAATGCAAGTCGCGGCACTCACCGATATAGCGCATCACTTTGTCCGTGTTGTCCATATCACTGGTGATCAACGCGGCCATGAACTCCCGCGGGTAGTGCGCCTTTAAATAGGCCGTTTGATAGGCGATGAGCGCGTAGCACACACTATGGCTGCGGTTGAAACCGTACCCGGCAAAGTAGGCGATGAGATCAAAAATCTTACCCGCCTTGTCCTCGGGAAAGCCATTTTGTAACGAGCCCTTGACAAAATACTCGCGCTGCTCGGCCATGACCTCAGCCTTTTTCTTACCCATGGCCCGGCGCAGCAGGTCCGCACTACCCAGGGTAAAGCCCCCCAGAGTCGTGGCGATTTGCATCACCTGCTCTTGGAACACAATGACGCCATAGGTAGAGCGCAAAATCGGCTCGAGTTCCGGCAACTCGTACTCGATCTCGCGGCGTCCATGCCGCCGCTCGACAAAGTCGTCCACCATGCCGCTGCCCAACGGACCCGGACGGTACAGCGCCACCACTGCCACCAAATCCTCAAACACCGAGGGCTGCAACTTGCGCAGTAGATCCCGTAGGCCACTGCCTTCAAACTGAAACACCCCCTGGGTACGGCCGTCCGAGAGCAATTGGTAAGTCGACTGATCGTCCAGCGGCAATTGTTCGAGGTCGAGGTCGACGCCGTGATTCTCACGAATCATGGCCACCGCATTTTGCAACACCGTCAGGGTGCGCAACCCCAGGAAATCCATCTTCAGCAACCCCATCGCCTCCACGTCGTCCATGGGGTACTGGGTCACCACTTCGTCGCCCTTGGGGCTGCGGTACAGCGGCACCACATTGCGCAGCGGTTCCGGGGCAATCACCACCCCGGCGGCATGCACCGAGGCGTGGCGGGTCAGCCCTTCTAAGCGGCGGGCCGCCTCGATGAGCTGGGCGACTTTGGGGTCCTGCGCCTGTAACGCTTGCAGACGTGGCTCCTCTTGCAACGCGTCGTTAAGCGTCATGTTCAGCCGGTTCGGCACCAGTTTGGCAATGCGATCCACATCGCTGTACGGCATGTCCAGGGTGCGGCCCACATCGCGCAACACACCTTTGGCCAACATACTGCCAAACGTAATAATCTGCGCTACATTGTCCTTGCCGTACTTCTCCGTCACATACTGAATCACTTCCTCGCGCCGGTCCATGCAGAAGTCGATGTCGATGTCCGGCATGGTGACGCGCTCGGGATTTAAGAAACGCTCAAACAGCAGATCGTATTCCAGTGGGTCGACATCGGTAATGCGCAGGCTGTACGCCACCAGACTGCCGGCGGCAGAGCCCCGTCCCGGCCCGACCGGAATCCCTTCGTCGCGCGCATGCCGGATGAAGTCCCACACAATCAAAAAATAACCCGAGTACCCGCAGGTGCGAATAATTTCCAGCTCTTTCTGTAAACGCGCCTGGTAGTCACCTTCTGAATATGAATACGGCAAGCGTCCCCGGCGCTGCTGATGCGCCTGCAAGCGGACCTTCAGCCCCTCCTGTACCACTTGCTCCAGATACGCGTCCAACGACAAGTCACCCGGGGTTTCGTAGACCGGCAACATCAACGAATCAAACGGCAAGTCGAGATTGCAGCGCTCGGCGATCTCCAACGTGCGGCGGCACGCCTCCGGGTGTTCTCGGAACACCTCGTACATCTCCTCCGGCGATTTGACGTAGTATTGCTGCGGATCGTAGCGCATACGCTTGGGATCGCTGTAACTCTTGCCCGTGCCAATACAGAGCAGGATATCGTGCGGCACGGCATCGCCAGCGCGCAGGTAATGGCAGTCGTTGGTCGCCACCAGCGGCACATCCATGTCCTTGCTAAAGTCGATGAGCTGCCGGTTGATTTTGTTCTGCGGCTCCAATCCGTGCGCCATCATCTCCAAATAATAATTGTCCGGTCCGAGAATCTGGCGGTAGCTATCGATCGCGTCTGCCGCTTGTTTCATGTCATCGTGCATGATGTGGCCGTTGGGCTCGCCCTTGAGACACCCAGATAGCGCGATGAGGCCCTCGGCGTGCTCGGCCAACACCTCTTTATCAATGCGCGGCTTGTAATAAAAGCCATCAATATAGGCCGTGCTCAGCAGACGCGACAAATTTTGGTAACCGGTGAAATCCTTGGCTAACAGGGTGATGTGATGCGCCGCTCCGCCTCGCTGCATCATCACTCGGTCAAAGCGCGAACCGGTGGTGATATAGGCTTCGCAACCCAAGATGGGCTTGATGCCCTGGCGCTTAGCCGCCTTGTAAAATTTCATGGCGCCGAACATATTGCCATGATCGGTTATGGCCACCGCCGGCATGCCGAGTTCCACCGTCCGGTCAATCAGTTCGCCAATACGGTTCGCGCCGTCCAACAGACTGTATTCCGTATGCAGATGTAAATGGACAAAGGTGTCGTTAGCCATCCCGCTCCCCGCGCAAGTGGTTTTATTTTGATTGAACTGTTGCGAATTTAGTCCATCTGATAATTGGGGGCCTCCTGGGTCACCATGACATCGTGCACGTGACTTTCACGGAACCCGGCGTTGGTAATGCGCACAAAACGCGCCTCCCGGCGCAATGCATCAATACTCTTACAACCACAGTAGCCCATACCCGCCCGCAGCCCGCCAATCAGTTGGTAGACCACGTCGGCCAAGACGCCCTTAAACGGAATGCGACCCTCCACGCCTTCCGGTACGAGCTTGCTCAACTCCCGCTCCTCGCCCTGGAAATAGCGGTCGCCATAACCGTCGGCCATCGCCCCCAGGGAGCCCATACCCCGGTACACCTTATAGCTCCGGCCCTGGTAGAGCACCCGCTCGCCCGGGCTCTCTTCCGTCCCCGCAAACAGGCTGCCAATCATCACCGAGTGCGCCCCGGCCGCGAGCGCCTTGACGATATCGCCCGAGTATTTCACCCCGCCATCGGCAATGATCGGAATGCCGTACTGCTCACCCACCCGTGCGCACTCCGCAATGGCGGTCAGTTGCGGTACCCCGGTACCAGCCACCACTCGGGTGGTACATATGGAGGCGGGTCCCATCCCCACTTTGACCGCGTCAGCGCCTGCATTGATGATATCGCGCGTGGCTTCCGCAGTGGCCACATTACCGCCGACCACTTGGAGCTCCGGAGCGGCTTTCTTCATCTCTTCAATCGCCGCTAACACATTGGTCGAATGGCCGTGCGCACTGTCGACCACCACCAAATCCACGCCGCAGCGCAGTAGCTCTTGCAGCCGCTCATAGCGATCCGGCGTCACCCCAATGGCCGCGCCCACCCGCAAGCGCCCGAAATCGTCTTTGCACGCCAGTGGGTATTTGCGCCGCTTTTCAATATCCTTGATGGTGATGAGCCCCTTGAGGTAGAACCGCTCGTCGATTACGAGAAGCTTTTCAATGCGATGGGCGTGCAGCAAACGCTGGGCCTCGTCCAAGCTCGTACCCTCGGACACCGTGATCAAGTTATGCTTGGTCATCAAGGCCGAAATGGGCTGAGTCACATCGTTCACAAAGCGCAAATCACGGTTGGTCAAAATGCCCACAAGCTTCGGCCCCTCGGTAATCGGGATGCCGGAGATACGGTAGCGAGCCATGACATCCAAGGCATCTTGCACGGTTTGATGCGGCGACATAGTGATCGGGTCGACAATCATACCGCTTTCAGAGCGCTTGACTTTGTCAACCTCAGCGGCTTGCGCTTCGATCGTCAGGTTTTTGTGAATCACCCCAATCCCGCCTTCCTGAGCCAGGGCAATCGCCAGATTGCTCTCCGTCACAGTGTCCATCGCTGAACTGATGAGGGGAATGGTCATCGGAATCTGGTTGGTGAGAATCGTGGAGACGTCCGTTTCACGCGGCACGACATCCGAACGGGCCGGGACGAGCAGGACATCATCAAACGTGAGACCCAGAGGTATGGTTGCTTCCAACATAGACAACTCCCCTTTACAACGTTGTACCCAACTAAGAATTTAACGATGCCACCCGCCGGTTGACTACCGACTCAACCAGATGCCTGGGGACGGGAACAAGTCACTGATATACGATAAGTGATTAACAATGAGTGAACAGCGACACGCGCGTAACCACGCGTTAGCGGCGCAAGAATGTTTTCTCAATGTCGGATAGGGCCACATTGACCAAAACGGGGCGGCCGTGCGGGCACGTAAACGGTCTCGGTGTCCGGGCTAAATCCCGCAGGAGAGCACGCATTTCCGCATCCTGCAGCCGTTGCCCGGCGCGGATCGCACCGTGGCACGCCATCACCGTCACCACCCGGTGTAACACACTGGGCACGCCGGTTGCCGCATGCTCGGGGGCTTCATCAGCATTGGGCGTACGCAGCACATCGAGCACATCCATGAGCGCAGCAGCATGGTCGCGTTCCGCCAATAAAGCGGGTACGCTGTGCATGCGGTACGTATAGCCGCCAAACGGTTCGAGGGAAAAACCAAACGACGTCAGACGTGGCAAGCACGCCTCCAGCCAATCCGGATCAACGCCGCTCAAATCGATATTGACCGGAAATAATAAGTGTTGCGACTCGGCCAACGACGCCTGCATCTTGGCGACGAGCCGTTCGTACACAACGCGTTCGTGAGCCGCGTGCTGATCGACGATGAACACCCCCTCGGGGTACTGCACCAACAGATAAGTCTCGTGCAACTGACCCAAGGGCTCGCCGTCGAGCACCGCGCTGCCCTCGGCTGGGTAACCGGTATGAAAGCCGAGGCCCTCACGCCATGCGCCATCCACGCCGGTTGATGATGGCCCCGCCGCGAACGGCGACGCAGAGGTGATGGGCCACCCCCCTGCCGGTGTGGGCGACGACACTGGCGACGCGCCGGAAGACGACGCCGGTGAGGCATCAAAAGTCTGTGGCGACGCCGGTGCCGGTAAAGCCCCCCACATCATGGGCACCGGCCGCGGTGCAGTCGATGCGGGCCCAAATGTCAGGCTGTCCGCTGCCGATGCCGCCGGCCCCATCAGCGTCTCTTGTAAACGCCGTATCATCAGGCGCCGGATACAGTCGTAGATATGGCGCTCACGGCGAAAGCGGACCTCCAACTTCGCCGGGTGCACATTCACATCCACTTCGCCCGGCGGCAGGGTGAGAAACACGCAGGCCACGGGATGGCGGTCGCGCGGCAACAACGTCCGGTAGGCGTCGTAGAGCGCTTGGCTAAGCGCCCGGCTTTGCACAGGACGTTGGTTGACGAAAAAGAACTGCTGCCGGCGGGTGGCGCGATGAAACGTCGCCCGAGCGATGAGGCCGGTGACCTGTAAATCATCCTCAACATATTCAATCTCAAGCAGTTGGTCCTGCAAGCCAGCCCCGAAAATCATGTCGAACCGATCGCCAAGCGTCTTGGTCGGCGCGGCCTGGGTATGCAGACGGCCATTCAGCCGCAAGGTCATATGCACCTCCGCGGCAGTCAAGGCCAAGGACGTAAAACCCTGTACAATGTGGCCGGACTCAGTGGCCGGACTTTTGAGAAACTTGCGACGGGCGGGCGTATTAAAAAACAAATCGGCGATGCGAAACGACGTGCCCGGAGGCGCCCCATAGGTCTCCACACTGTCGACACGCCCCCCCTCGATGACCACCCTCGTCCCGGCCATATCCGCCGCGCGCCGCGACGTCATTTGCAAACGGGAGACGGCGGCAATGCTCGGCAGGGCCTCACCACGAAAGCCCATCGTGGTTAACGACTCCAGATCCGACAACGTGCGCAGCTTGCTCGTGGCATGCCGCTGAAAGCAGTGCGCCGCATCATCGGCATCCATCCCGATGCCGTCATCATCCACTTGAATCAGATCGATACCCCCACCTTGAGCGGTTACATGGATGCTGCGGGCCTGGGCATCCAGAGCATTTTCGACCAATTCTTTCACCACAGAAGCCGGGCGTTCGACGACTTCGCCGGCAGCAATATGATTAATGACGTCATCAGGAAGGAATTGAACCAGGCCCACGTTGATGTACTCCTTAACACGGCCCACCATTGCCTAAGAGTTTAACATCACTCGCAGAAGAGGGAAAGACCGTGCCCACCACCGCGCAGGAGGGGGAGCGCACTTAACCGGCGCCGGCCTGCCGGCTGATGCTCACATAAGCCATCTGCAGTTGCGGCAAGACGTCCTCGAGCAACTTCGTTTCTTCGGCATCGAGATTGCCCTGCGTTTTCTCTTGCAGCATCATGAGAATATCAACGGTGTGTTTGGCCTGCGTTAAATCGAGGCGGCGCTGTTGCGTGACCGGATCGGGTACCTGTCCGAGCAGCATCATCACGGTATTCGCCAACATGATCACATACGTCGAGAAATCGGCCGGCGGGACCTCACCTTCGGGCGGCCTCCCCGCGCTAGGCGGAGGCTTCTCCTGCATCGACGGTCTGGCCGAGCGTGGCGGCGGCGGGGGAGGTGGAGGCGGCGGTTCTGGGCGTTCACTCCCTTCGCGCCGTGCCCCTTCCTTGGTGAACAGACGTTTATCCGATACGGTAAAACCCGTTCCCTGCTGTTCCTCTTCGCGATCCTGAGGCGCCATAATATATGTTCTCCTGATCTGTTGCTCAACCGTCAGATACCGCTTCCCGGCAAATCCAGCCGCCACCAATCACCGTTTCACCATCGTAAAACACTGCTGCTTGTCCTGGGGTCACCGCAAACTGGGGCTCTCGCAACACCAGGCGGGCGCGGTCGCCGTCAAGGGGCTCTACGGTGGCCGCCACCGGCGGGTGGCGGTAGCGAATTTGCACTTTGGTGTGGATGGCCTGAACCGGTGGCGGGCGCAGCCAATTGAGCCGTTCCACCGTACACCTCTCGGACATCGCCTCTCGACGCGACCCCACCACCAACACATTTTGCTCCGGCTGCACCTCGGTGACGTAGAGCGGATGGCCGGCCGCCACCCCCAAGCCGCGCCGTTGGCCAACCGTGTAAAACGGCAGTCCCTGGTGTTCTCCCAACACCTCGCCAGCCGCGTTCACCATCTGGCCGGGCTGGGCCTCGTCAGGTCCCAAGCGCGTGCGTAAAAACGTCCGATAATTGCCGTCCGGAATAAAACAGATCTCTTGGCTCTCCGCTTTTGCCGCCACATTGAGTTGCCAGCGCGCGGCCAGCGCGCGAACCTCGCCCTTGCAATACTGCCCGAGGGGTAACAGGGTCTGGTGCAATTGCGCTTGCGTCAGATCAAATAGAAAATACGACTGATCTTTATTGGCATCGCGGCCGCGGCGGAGATAATAACGACCGTCCTCGCCTCGGTCGACCGAGGCGTAGTGGCCGGTCGCCACCCAGCGGGCGCCGAGCTGCCGGGCGCGTTGCAACAAATGGGTGAACTTGAGATAGCGATTGCACTGCACACACGGGTTCGGCGTATATCCCTGCCGATAGGCATCGGTAAAGTAATCCATAACGTGCGAGGCAAACTGGGCTTTAAAGTTCACCACATAAAACGGAATGCCCAACTGCGCAGCCACTCGCCGGGCATCGGAGACATCATCTAGCGTACAGCATGTTTTATGACCGATCTCGGCAGTCTCGGGGCCATCCCAGAGCTTCATGGTCATGCCGATCACATCATAGCCTTGATCATACAACAACGCCGCCGCCACAGAGCTATCCACCCCGCCACTCATCGCCACCACCACGCGCTCGGACACCGCTTCACTCCTACACGAGATCGCCAAAAATCGAAAGTTGGGTATCCCCGTATCGCCGGGGTTTAACCCCAATACATTTACAGCACCGGCCCCCGATAATCACCTCTTGAGGCACCTGATGCTGGACCGCATGCTGCCAAATTACCATACCATGTGGTGCCAAAAGCGGCAGTGGCTCAAGCGCGGCCAGGGTCTGTTCCGCCAATTCGGAGGCGTAGGGTGGATCCAGGAACACAATATCCGCCTGCCGCGTGGCAGGCAGCCGCTGCACCGCTTGAGGCAGCGGCGCCACAATCACCGTGGCCCGATCGTCTACCGCACACTGCTCGACATTGCGCCGCAGCGTGGTCACCACGCGACGATCCTGTTCGACAAAATAAACTTGCCGGGCACCATGACTGAGGGCTTCTAAGCCCACACTGCCGGTACCGGCAAAGAGGTCTACGAAGATAGCATCCCGGATGACCGAGCGCAACATGTTGAATAAGGCTTGCCGCACCCGACCACTGGTAGGACGGACCAATTGCCCCGGAACCGATTGTAAATGGCGTCCATTGAACGCACCTCCACCAATGCGGAGCAGTTGGGTCTTCACACGTGACCTTCACACGGTCTGCACAGGCCCACCGTCTGCACAGGCCCACCAGTTAAACAGGGAATATAGGCTCCGCATCACCGCCGTGAGACGGAGCCATCATCTGCCGCAAGCGTTTGAGTTGACGATGCATCTGAAATTTAAAGATGGGGGACAACTTCTTTGGCACTGTAGGTCAGAATAATGTCCGCACCGGCCCGCTTAATGCCGACGAGCGCTTCCAGTATCGCCGGCATCTCATCCAACCACCCCATGCGGGCGGCGGCCTTGATCATCGCAAACTCACCGCTCACATTGTACGCGGCCACCGGCAAGTCCGTCATTTGACGCACCTGATAAATCACGTCAAGATAGGCGAGGGCCGGCTTCACCATCACGATATCCGCACCCTCTTCAATATCCAGGCGCACTTCGCGCAGCGCCTCACGCGCATTGGCCGGATTCATCTGATACGACCGCCGGTCACCAAATTGAGGGGTCGAATCCGCGGCTTCGCGGAACGGACCGTAAAAGCTCGAGGCATACTTGGCGGCGTAGGCCATAATCGGCACACTCACGTGCCCTTTGGCATCCAGAGTCTCGCGAATGGCGCCGACGCGTCCGTCCATCATGTCCGACGGCGCCACCATATCCGCCCCCGCCTCCACGTGCGACAAGGCCGTGCGGCACAACAGATCCAATGTCAGATCATTGACGATGCGATTGCCCTCAACCACGCCGCAATGGCCATGGTCGGTGTACTCGCACAGGCAGACGTCAGTCACCACCATCAACGATGGCGCCGCTTTTTTGATCGCCTGCGACGCCTGCTGAATTACCCCGCTCGGGCTGTAGGCCTCACGTCCCACCGCATCCTTGGTTTCCGGCAAGCCGAACAGCAACACGGCCGGGATACCTAAATCCGCCACTTCCCGGACTTCTTCCTCCACCTGGTCCACCGACAGGTGGTAATTGCCCGGCATGGACGAAATCTCTTCGCGCACCCCCCGCCCCGGGGTGACAAACAACGGATAAATAAAATCTTGCGGCGCCAACCGCGTCTCTTGAACCATTTGACGCAGCACATCGTGCTCACGCAAGCGGCGCGCCCGGTAAGTTGGAAAACGCATCCCCTATCTCCCTTTATATGTCGATGCCCTATCACCGGGCACTAGCCACGCTCTGCCACCCTCCGAAGAATATCGCCGGCCCCGCCGCTCAGCAGTATCTCGGCGAGCTCTTGCCCCAGGGATCCCGCCTGCTCACCAGGGCCATCAATACGGTGCCGCAAGACCTGCTCCCCACGGGGCGAACTTACCAACCCCTGAAGATACACACGCTCCCCCCGGCACTCACCAAAGGCGGCAATCGGCACCATACAGCCGCCGCCTAGATGCGCCAAAAAGGCTCGCTCAGCGGTCACTGCCCACCCGGTCGCGGCATCGTGCAAAGGCGCCAGCAGCGCCTCTACAGCAGCGCCGCACCGCGTTTGTACACCGAGAGCCCCCTGTCCAACCGCTGGCAGCATGACGTCCATCGGCAAATATTCCGTAATCTCCGCCTCGCGCCCCAAGCGAATGAGACCGGCTGCGGCCAACACCAGACCGTCCACCTCGCCCTCTCGCATCTTGCGCAGACGCGTATCTACATTGCCGCGCACCTCATGCAGTTCCAAGCGCTCATGGACCGCCAACAGCTGTGCGCGCCGGCGCAAACTCCCGGTCCCAACCCGCAGACAGCCCCGGTCTGCGGTGAGCGGCTCACCATCGCGGCTAACATAAGCATCCCGTGCCTCTCCCCGAGCTGGCACCACCGGAAAATGCAACTCCGGTGGCTGCGCAGTCGGCATGTCCTTCATACTATGCACCGCGATATCGATGTCACGGCGTAGGAGAGCCGCTTCAATTTCTCTGACGAAAATACCTCGTCCACCAATCTTGGACAATGGGTCTTGCCGATTGCGATCCCCTTCCGTGCGAATGATGACGATTTCCGTCCGCAAATCGGGATGGTGGGCTTGCAGCGCCTCCGCAATCGTCCGCGTTTGCCACAGTGCCAGCGGGCTCCCACGCGAGCCGAGACGGACCAGATCGGTAGCCCCCTGAGGGGTCGTCGGTGTGACCTTCATGAGTCGAGACCAAACAAATGCCGCACGAGTTGAATGTCATCCCGCAAACGTCCCTGCCCAGTCGAACGCTTGAGATTGACCGTCGGTGTGTGCAGGAGTTTATTGACAATGCCCGACGTCAGCGCGTCGATTGCCCGGCGCTGCCGGTCGTCGAGCGGGCCGAGCTTAGCGAGGGCCTTTTCCAGCTCCTCCTGGCGAATACGCTCCGCCCGCTGGCGCAGGGCCACGATCGTCGGGACCGCATCCTGAGCTTCGAGCCACAGATCGAACTGACGCACCTCGCGCCAGACAATCTCCTCTGCCACCAACGCCTCGCGTTCGCGCTCGCGGCGGTTGGCGGCAATCACATGCTCCAAATCATCGATATCGTAGAGAAACACGTTTTCAATGCTGTTGACCTCCGGGTCGATGTCGCGCGGCACCGCAATATCAATGAAAAACATCGCCTGCCGCCGTCGCGCCCGCATCACCCGTTGCACCATCGCTTTGTCGACGATGGGCTCGGGCGCCGCGGTCGAACTCACCACGATATCGGTGTGGACCAAATACTCTTCCACGCTCTCCCAGGCAATGGCCTTTCCCTGCAGGGCTTGAGCCAGTCGCACGGCGCGCTCGTGCGTGCGATTGGCGACAAAAATCGAGGTCACGCCCTGACGCACCAAGTGCCGGGCCGCCAACTCCGAGGTCTCCCCAGCACCAAGGACCATGGCGGTGCGCTCCCGCAAGCTCTCAAAAATTTTCTTGGCCAACTCCACCGCCGCATAGCTCACCGACACCGCGTTGTCGTTAATCCCGGTCTCATGCCGCACCGCCTTGCCCACGCCGAGGGCGCGGTCGAACAACTGATGAAACACCGAACCCGTCCGGCCCGCCTGCCGCGCCGCCATATAGGCCGCCTTCACCTGCCCGAGGATCTGAGGCTCGCCCACCACCAGCGAATCCAAGCTCGCGGCTACTCGGTACAAGTGGCGCACCGCCTCCGTATCGTAACGGTAGACGAGATGCGCTTCGAACGTGGCCGACGCCACCCCTCGGTAAGTCACCAAAAAATCCGTACAGGCAGCGGTGCACACCTCCGTGTCGTTCGTTTCCATATAGATTTCAACGCGGTTGCACGTCGAGAGAATCACCAACTCATTCAGCATCGGATGGCGAAACTGCGCCAGCGGTTCAGCCAGGTCTGGTTCGGCGATGGCCAACTTCTCCCGCACCGCCACCGGAGCGGTTTTATGGTTCAAACCGACAACCACCAGGGCCATAATTCACATCCCCATCACGACCCGCCATACGACCCGCGGCATTAGGTTAACACAAGAATCAGTACTCAATAAGTCCTAATCCGAAGTATGGACTACATACGACGCCAGCACTAATAAAAAACCCGTCACTGCGGCAAAAGCCGCTTTCTTACCCTGCCAACCCAGGGTGTAGCGCCCACCCAGCAGCAACACGTACAAAGCCAAGGCGAGCAGGAGCGGCAACGACGTGAGGCTCCAACTGAGATAGGAGCCCCGCACCGCCTTGGCCCATACCGATCCCGTAATCACCCCCTGGGTTAACAGCGGCAACCCCAGGGCCAGGGCCTTGGCGTTGAGTTCATCGAGCACCCATAGCGACGGCAAACGGTTCGACCACATGCCGGGATGTTTCGACTTGAGCTGACGCTCTTGAATCAAATACATGACGCCGGCACAAAACGTCAGCGCCAACGCGGCATAGCCCAAGACCGCCAGGACAATATGCACCATCAACAACAAGCGCTGCAGCGACGACGGCAGCGGCTGCGACGCCGACGGCACGCTGGAGAGTGCAACAGCGAGAAACGCCAGCGGAATCATAAACGACCCGAGCGCTTCCATGCGGTAGCGCCACCACGCCGCCACGTAGCCAACGCCGATCGCCCAGGCGAGTAGCGCGAGCGAGGCGGAGACGTTGCTCCAATCCGTCGGGGTCAACAAACCCTGCGCCAACAGCGCCGTCTGAAAGATTAGCCCCACGTACACCAGGCCATGCGCCACGCGGAACAACCACCCCTGCCGCACACCAAAATAACACCAAAAACCCAGAGTGGCGAACAGATACGCCAGGAGCACAACATGAAAAAGGATGTTGTTCATTTATGGTTGCAAAACCCCGCCGGTGCCGAGACCTAGATGGGCTTACGGATGGCGGCCTGATTTAGGCCGTCCTCAACCGATTCCGAACGATTCTTTATATCTTCAGAGAAAACATGCCTCGCTGTCAAGATATGCCGAAGATTTACGTTAGAACGCGGACAAACGAATCGACAATCTGCTCCAAAATTCATAAACTTATTCAATAACAGTATATTAGGGAGATTATAGACGCTTGACACCACCCGTTTAGTGTGGTAGGGTTAGCATCATATCAAGTCATAGTGAGGGCGTTTTTCATAGGAGAGGATCTACGGATGGAAGAGGTCCCAAAAAGAGAAGAGCGCAAGGGGTTTGTCCGTGACACAATGCGCAAATTTTCGATTCATGTACCGCGCTCAGAAGGGTCATTCCAGAGCAAACTCTCCCAGTACGAAGACGAGTTAAATGAGTTACAAGAGCGAATGCGTCAGATGGATCATGAATCCGAGACCATTGTGCGCCATCTTGAACAAACTCTGAATCAATATGAAGCGCTAAAACGTAAGTATTATCAAGTCAATGAACAGCGCGGCCAAGGGAAAAAGCAGAACGAGAAGCTGGTTGCTGCGTTGCAGGAAGCTAAAGAGCAGATTAATTCGCTCAAAAAGGAAGTTGAAAAGCTTTGTGCACCGCCCAACAGCTATAGCGTCTTTCGTCAACGCAACAAAGACGGCACGGTGGATGTCGATCTCGACGGTCGCCGCTTGAAGGTGAACGTACATCCGAAGCTCGAATCCTACGACTTCGAGCCCGGGCAGTTGTTGGCGTTAAACGAATCGTTGAACATCGTCGATTTGGGCGACTACGAAACGCGAGGCGAAGTGGTTCGCTTGAAAGATCGTCTGGATGAAGGGCGCGTGTTCGTGGTGGGACGTGCGGATGAAGAACGCGTGGTCGTTTTAGCCGAGCGCATCCGGCATCTGCATCTCGACGTTGGGGACAATTTGCTCCTCGAACCTCGCTCGAACTACATTTTGGAAAAATTGCCCAAATCCCAAGTCGAAGAGGTGATGCTCGAAGAAGTCCCCGACATCAGTTACCTCGACATTGGGGGTCTAGACGAGCAAATTGAGGCGTTGCGCGATGGCATCGAATTGCCCTACCTCTACCCGGACGAATTCCGCGAGCACCAGTTGCGGCCACCCAAAGGGGTGTTGTTATACGGCCCGCCAGGGTGTGGCAAAACCCTGATCGCCAAAGCGGTGGCCAACAGTTTGGCGAAAAAATTTGCCGAGCGTGCCGGCGTTGAAGAAGCGCGGAGTTATTTCCTCAATATCAAAGGTCCCGAACTGCTGAACAAATACGTTGGCGAGACGGAATCCAAGATTCGCGAGGTCTTTAAAAAGGCGCGGGAAAAGGCGAACGACACCACCCCGGTCATCGTTTTTTTCGACGAAATGGACGCGTTGTTCAGGGTGCGCGGCTCGGGGATTTCATCGGATGTGGAAATCACCATCGTAGCCCAGTTCCTCTCCGAACTCGACGGTCTGGAATCGCTGGAAAACGTCATTGTCATCGGGGCGAGCAATCGCCAGGATCTGATCGACCCGGCAGTCTTGCGTCCGGGGCGCCTGGATATCAAGATCAAGGTAGACCGCCCAGATCGCCAAGCGGCCAAGGACATCTTCTCAAAATATTTGAGGCCCGAACTGCCCTTGCACGAGACCCTGTTGGCCGAAGCCGGGCCGGATCGTCAAGCGGCGGTAGATTGGATGATTGACCATGCCTGCGATCACATGTACAGTGACCGGGAAGAAAACAAGTTCCTCGAAGTGACGTATGCTCGTGGGGACAAAGAGACGTTTTATTTTAAAGATTTCGCCAGTGGCGCCATGATTGAGAACATTATCGCCCGGGCCAAGAAATCGGCCTTAAAGCGGTATTTATCGCATCGAGAAAAAGGGATAAAGCTCCAAGATCTCCTTGATGCGGTTCAGGGTGAATTCATCGAGAACGAGGATCTCCCCAATACCACGAATCCGGACGACTGGGCACGGATTTCCGGCACCAAAGGTGAAAAGATCATCAACATTCGCACGTTGGTGGGATCGAAGCGTCCGAAAGCGCAGTCCATCGAGGATATTGCGCCGGGGCAATATCTCTAGTCTACATCCCATATGGATGCCGCCGGTACAACGGGATTCGCACGGGCAGCGGCGCACGGGGTTGAGACCCCGGAGGCCGCTGCTGCGATTTCGTCTCGGCCTGTGGCTTGCTCCTTGAATTGTCGTTTTCCTCGTGCAGGTCGTCTGTCGCCAGGCTCAGGAGGGCTTATGGCATTGCCCATGATTATTGGTTCGGAAACGGAATATGGCCTCACTGTGTTGAACGATCCGGAGTTTGACTCCATCGCGACGGCGCTACTGCTGGTGAACAGTTATAACGTCGATCAATCCCTCAAGCTTTTATGGGATTACGACCAAGAAGATCCACTAGTAGATGCACGGGGCTTTGAACTCGATGATGACTACGACGTGCCCGACCAGCAGGACAATATGGCGATCAATAAAGTCCTGCCCAATGGGGCACGATTTTACGTCGATCACGCCCATCCGGAATTCTCGACCCCTGAATGTACAAATGTGCTGGATCTCCTGCGCTACGAAAAGGCGGGGGAGCGCATTCTCAACCTCAGCCGCATGGGTGCCAACCAGGTGCTCCCGGCCGGCCGCAGCGTTCTCATCTACAAGAACAATAGCGATCAAAAGGGCAATAGCTACGGCTACCACGAAAACTACTTAATGGATCGCCGCACGCCGTTCCAAAATATTGTCGAGCAATTTACGGGGTACTTGGTGACGCGTCAAATCTTCTGCGGCGCTGGCAAGGTCGGGGCGGAAAATGGCGCCGAGTACGTGCCTTATCAGATCTCGCAACGCGGTGATTTTTTTGAGACCGAAATCGGGCTTGACACGATGGTCAAACGCCCGATTATCAACACCCGGGATGAGCCCCACGCCGACCGGGACCGCTACCGGCGTCTGCATGTAATTGTGGGTGACGCGAACATGTCGGAGTACACCACCTACTTAAAAGTGGGTACCGCCATGTTGGTGCTCTACATGATCGAGGACGGCTTTTTAACCGGCGACTTGGAACTGCGCAACCCGGTGCGCGCCATGCAGGCAGTGTCCCACGATCCCACCTGCAAAGTTCAGCTACCCCTCAAAAACGGCAAGCGCATGACCCCTGTCGACGTGCAGTGGCTCTATCACGAAGCGGCGCAGCGTTACGTGGACTCCGCGTCTAATCTGAATGACTCGTTTAAAGCCATTGCCGAGGACTGGGGCTCGGTGCTCGAGCGGCTGGCCGACGACCCGATGCAGTTGAACCGCGAGATCGACTGGGTGATGAAGCTCCACTTACTGACCCATTACATGGATCGCCGTGACAGCGACTGGAGCGATCCTCGCACCGCGATGATGGATTTACAGTACCACGATATTCGTCCGGACAAAGGCCTCTACCATGTCTTAGAGCGCAGTGGAGGGGCGCGCCGCATGCTCACCGAAGCGCATATCGTACGCTCCATGGAGGATCCGCCGGAGGACACGCGGGCCTACTTCCGGGGACAGTGTTTGAAAAAATTCAAACACCAGATTTTTGGCGTGAATTGGGACTCAATCTCGTTTAATCTTGGCGAGGGACCCATCAAACGAATCCTGATGGAAGAGCCGACACGCGGCACCAAACGCCACGTTCAGCATTTGCTCGATCGTTCAGAAACCGCAGCGGACTTGGTAGCAAACATCACGGCATGACGTGTCTGCACAAAGATAGCCAAAAGGTTGTATAGCCAAAAGATTGTATGGAAGGAACAGCGACATGATGATCAAACGGGTCAACCCGGTGGAGTCGACTTGGACGGGTATTATCACCTGCGCCGAAGGCGGTGGCCAACAACAAGCGCGCCGCACGTCTGAGACGCAGCCGGAGGCGAAAACGACAGAGGCGGAAAATCTCACCGAAACCGGCGAAAAGCTCAAGGACGAGCTGGATGCTTTAATCGATGAGATTGACGAAGTCCTCGAAGAAAACGCCGAGGAATTTGTGAAGAATTACGTGCAGCGAGGAGGAGAGTAACGTGCTGATTCAGGGAAGCTATGACGGCTCAAGCTTCTTTGACCTCCTGCGGCATGACCACCATCATCTGTTGCCGCTTCAGCACCTTCCGCAACTCTCACCCGGTGCCGTCGATCTGTCGGCAGCGGTGCCATTTGGCACCACGGTTCTGGCGCTGCGCTTTGCCGATGGCATTGTCATTGGCGGCGACCGGCAGGCAACTGAAGGGTTCGAGGTGTCGTCGCGCCGTATTGAAAAAGTCTATAATGCAGATGATTATTCGGTCATCGCCATCGCTGGGGCGGCGGGTCCCTGTCTCGAAATGGTCAAGTTGTTTCAGATCGAGATGGAACATTATCAAAAGATTGAAGGCGACGTCCTCGTCCTGGAGGGCAAGGCCAATAAATTAGCCCAGATGATTCGGCAAAACTTACCGGCGGCCTTTCAAGGGCTGATCGTGATCCCGATCTTTGCCGGTTATGACCTCACTACCCAAGAGGGCCGAATTTATAAGTACGACATCACCGGGGGCCGGTACGACGAGCGTGACTTCTATTCCACGGGGTCGGGAAGTCGAGAGGCCCGGAGTACATTAAAAAAGCGTTTTGAGCCAAATATGTGCCGGGATATGGCAGTGCGTTTGGCGTTGGAAGCCCTGGTGGATGCGGCCGATCTCGATGTGGGTACGGCCGGCCCGGATATCTACCGAGGCATTTACCCGGTGATCAAGATCGTCACTAAAGACGGCATTGAGGACGTCAGTGAAGACGAACTGCGCCCGATGAGTGAGGCCTTGCTGGCCGCCCTGAAAGGATAATGCGATGGCCATGCCGTTCTATGTGTCGCCTGATCAGATCATGCAAGATAAGGCGGAGTATGCGCGCAAAGGCATTGCCAAAGGGCGCTCGATTGTGGTGGTCGAATTTGCCGACGGCATCTTGCTCACTGCCGAAAATCCGAGTTCGTCCCTCAGTAAAATCTCCGAGATCTACGATCGCATCGCCTTCGCGGGCGTGGGTAAATACAGCGAGTTCGAAAACCTCCGCAAAGCAGGTATTCGCTATGCGGATATCAAAGGCTATTCTTATAGCCGTGAGGACGTCACGACCAAGTCGTTGGCCAATGCCTATTCGGAGAGTATCGGCAATATTTTTACCAGTAATCCCAAACCACTTGAAGCAGAAATTTTAGTGGTCGAAGTGGGCCGGCAGCCACAGCAAAACGAGATCTACCACATCTCGTTTGACGGCAGCATCACCGATCATCGCGACTATGCAGTGATTGGGGGGCTAGCCGATCGGGTGCGGATGTACTTGCAGGAGAACTACACGGCTGATCTCAATCTGCAGGCGGCTCTGGCATTCAGTCGCCAAGCTCTGCTCGCAGGCTATGAAAAACCCCCAGCAGAGGAAAGCTCTCTCGAAGTTGGGGTCTTGGACCGTCAACGGCCAAAACGCAGCTTCTACCGTCTGAGTCAGAATGACATCATCCAGGCGCTCAAGGCTGTCAATGGCGCCAGCGAATAACCACAGCGGCAACCTGCTGCCCCGATGCAGTACAGGTTCGTCCTGTACAGGTAATAAGCCGTCATGAAAAAGCGTATCTATGGGCTGGAAAACGAATTCGGCATTGCCTTTACGTCGCATGGGCGACGGACCTTACCATCGGAAAAGGTGGTGCGCTATTTGTTTGAAAAACTCATTACCACGGAAGGGTTCTTAAACGTTTTCCTGGAAAATGGCGCCCGGTTTTATCTTGATACCGGCTGCCATCCGGAATATGCCACCCCGGAATGCGCCAGTCCGCTCGATGTCACGATCTATGATAAAGCGGGCGAACGGATCTTGGAAAACCTGCTCCAATATGCCCAAGGCAAAGTGCGCGAGGAGGGTTTTCACGGCAATCTGGCGATCTTCAAGAACAATACGGACTTCGTTGGCAATTCCTACGGCTGCCATGAAAATTACCTGGCCGAACGCACCTCAGATTTTTACTACATGGCAGAGCAACTTATTCCGTTCCTGGTGACTCGCCAAATCTTCACTGGGGCTGGCAAGGTGTTCCGCACGCGCCGGGGGACCGTGTTTCACATTTCTCAGCGCGCCCAGCACATCCGGCAAAAAATCTCGGGCACCACCACGAATGAGCGCAGCATTATTAACACGCGCGACGAGCCCCATGCGATCAAGGAAAAGTACCGCCGGCTGCATATCATCGTGGGGGATTCCAATATGTCGGAATACACCACGTATCTCAAAATCGGAACCACAGCGATCATCTTAGAGATGATCGAGGACGATTTCATTACGCCCAATTTCTCGCTGCGCAACCCGGTCCGAGCCATCAAAGACATCTCTCGCGATCTCACGTGCCGCGAACAGGTGCCGCTCAATAATGGCAAAAAATATTCGGCCCTGGAACTGCAAAAAGAATACCTGGAGCTGGCGCACCGCTACTACAGTACCCGGCCCAAAAGCGACATGATCACCGATATCCTCGACAAATGGGAAGACGTCTTGACCAAGCTGGAAGAGGATCCCATGCAGTTGGACGGCAAGGTGGATTGGGTGACCAAGATGAATCTGCTCAAAGCTTATGGCGAGCGGACAAAACAGCCGTCGGAAACCAGTGGCGACCGGATGCTCATGCTGGATTTGCAATACCACGATATCCGGCGTGACAAGGGCTTGTACTATTTGCTCGAGCGCAAAGGTAAAGTGGAGCGCATGACCACGGATGAGGCCATTGAAAAGGCCATGGTGGATCCGCCG
>Ga0214472_10000493_pt1 | contig 48678 bp, 41 predicted proteins | sample RVTome_6_FD_207662 | JGI IMG/M metagenome (GOLD analysis project Ga0214472, IMG submission 207662) | Soil microbial communities from uranium-contaminated site in the Upper Colorado River Basin, Wyoming, United States - RVT140D175 | ecosystem: Environmental > Terrestrial > Soil > Contaminated >...
ATAACTCGGTAGGAGTTCTGGTCCTGGTCGCGTGCTGCTCGTCCATGGCGATGGCGGAGGGGACGGATGCGCCGAGCGTGGATTTTTTCGAGGCGGTGGAGCTCGAGAGTTCGGACGCACGCCGCTCGGGACATCTGCTGGAGGGCGACAGTTGGTTCCTCAAGGGCTTCGTCAAGGCCAATGGCGCCTACTCCGTTCACGATCGCAGCAAGCCCGGAGACGAAAACCGGGACGCCGGCTGGTCTCAGCGGCGGCTGGTGGTGGATGCACTGGTCGACGGGCAACTGGGGGAGCGGGGGAGCTACCGCATCAACGGCAACATCAGTCTCGATCCGGAAGGGGAGATGGACAACGGCTTCGAGTGGCGCGAGGTCTACCTGAACTGGGAGTTGACCGACGATCTCTGGTTCAAGAGCGGTCGTCAGATCATCGCCTGGGGCGAGTCCGATTTCACGCAGATACTGGACCAGGCCAACCCGCGGGATCAGCGGGAGATCGGCGTCGTCGATGCGGTCGATGTGCGTATACCGGTATGGTCCACGCGACTGAGCCGGGTCGGCAATCGTTGGGGGGCCGATCTGGTTGCCACGCACGAGTTTCGCGGCAACCGTGAAGCGGGCAGGGGGGACGACTTCGACCCCTATATCAACCTGCGGGATGGCTTTCGGATCGGTGCCGAAGAGGAGCCCGATCTCGGGCTCGACGAGATGGAGTGGCTGGCGCGCCTGTTCTTCTCCTTTCGTCGGGGCGACCTGAGCCTGATCTACGCGAACGTGTATGACGACGAGGCGGCGCTCAGGCTCACGTCGCCGGGACAACTCGAACCGTTCCACGGCAGGATGCAGGTCGTCGGCGCCTACGGCAACTGGGTACAGGATGACTGGCTGTTCAAGTTCGAGCTCGGCTACAAGGACAACGTCGAGTTCATGGCCGCAAGCGGTCCGCAGCAGCCGGTCGGCAAACCCTTGACCCAACTGATGCTGGGCGCGGATTATGCGGTCAACCCCGATCTGACCCTGTCGGTGGAGTGGCTTGGCGAGCACATCGGCGACTATGACGAGCCGCTGCTGTTCGACCGTGACCGCTACTCGACCATCTCCGGCATGCGCGTCGATCTATGGCGGGATACGGCCGAATTTTCGGTGTTCTGGGGGCACTACATCCAGACCGGCAGCGACACGCTGCGGGTGCAGTTCGATTACGATCTGGATGATCATCTGACGCTGGGACTTGGCGCCATCGGCTATTGGGCCGAGGGGCGTGACAGCTATCTCTACCCCTATCGTGACGACGACCGATTGTTCGTCAGTGTTCAGTACAATTTTTGAAGGGATTCCATGGATTACGATCTCATCGTTGTCGGTGCCGGCTCGTCGGGCGCCGTGGTCGCGGCCCGTTTGGCGGAGGATGAGGGCAGGAGGGTGCTGCTGCTTGAGGCGGGCCCCCATTTCGCCTCGCCGGATGCGCTGCCCGAGCCGTTGCTGGCGGCGCACACCGCCGTGCTCAAGGGGTATAACTGGCCGTTCCAGGCTCATATACGGGAGCCCGAACGCGCCGGCGCCGTGCGGCGCTCGGGGCGGGTATTGTCGGCATCGACGGGGGCATCGCGTCTGCCGATGGCGAAGGTCGCCATGCGCTCGGCGCTCAGGGGGGATCCGCTGATGACCCGTTTCGACTATCCGGTCGGGCGGGTAAGCGGGGGCTCCTCCGCCGTGAACGGTACCCTGGCGCTGATCGGCCCGCCCGAGGACTACGACGACTGGGCGGCCCGAGGCAACCCCTCCTGGGCCTGGGACAATATCGGTCGGCATTTCCGGGAGCTGATATCCCGCGACGGGACGGTCGAATATGGCCGGGTTCCGGTGCAGAGTTGCACGGCAGAGGCGCTGACGACGACGCAAAGGGCGTTCGTCGACGCTTGCCGGACGAGAGGGTTCGACTGGTGTGGCGACCTGGGTGAAACCGCTGCCGGCGGCGTCGGTGTCCTGCCGCGCAACGTGCATCGGCAGCGGCGCATGTCATCGGCGCTCTGTTTTCTGCACGCCGGACAGGAGCGCGGCAACCTGACGGTTCGGGACAGGGTCAACGTCAACCGCGTGCTGCTGCGCAACAACAGCGTGATCGGTGTCGAACTGAGCGACGGTGGACGGCTGGAAAGCGTGACGGCTCCGCAAGTGGTCCTCTGTGCCGGCGCCATAAACACCCCCGCCATCCTGATGCGTTCCGGCATCGGCGACCGAGCGCAGCTGTCCGAGCTGGGGATCCCGGTGCAACTGGAGCTGCCGGGCGTCGGCCGGAACCTGATGGATCATCCCTCCGTCGGCTTGTGGTGCGTGCCGACCCCGGGCGCCTGCACAGCGGGCGAAGACGTACATCAGGCGATGCTGCGCTACACCAGCGAAGCCGGCGCGCACGACAACGATATGAGCCTGTATATGCTGAGTTCGGTCGATACACGTCAGTTCCCGGAGCTGCAGATGGTGCTGGGCGCGCCGCTCGGCATGTCGATCACCGTTACCCTGGGTAAACCCGAGTCGCGCGGACGTATCGTATTGAAAGACAGATCCCCGGAGTCGAAGCCCGGCGTCTATCTTAATTGCGCCTCCGTCGAGCGGGATGTCACCCGCCTGATGGAGGGGGTCAGAACGGCCTGGTCGCTGTTGCAGACCTCGCCGTTGCAAGACAAGGTCCAGCGCGTATTCGCCTGGAACCAGCGCATCGTCGATTCCGACCAGCTGTTGCGGGAATCCATAGCCACCTTTGTGCGCGGTTCCTGGCACGCCGGCGGGACCGCCCGCATGGGCCCCTCCGCGGACCCAATGGCGGTGACCGACGAGCAAGGGGGCGTTCACGGCTGTCGGGGGCTGTTTGTGGCGGATGCGTCCATCATGCCGACTCTGCCGCGGGTTCCCACCAATCTGTCCTGCATGATGATCGGCGAGCGGATCGCCGACATCCTGTCGGGCAAGGCTTGAACGAGGGTTTGCTGCCCGGCCGGACCATCCGGTGTGACGCTCAACCCGGGCACCCGTGTCAGGCGGGGCGTCGACGGTAGTGCAGCGGCGTCTGCCCGCACCACTGCTTGAACGCTTTGGTAAAGGCGCTCTGGTCGGCGAACCCCAGCAGCAGCGCGATCTCGGAGATCGGCTCCTCGCGTTCGATCAGGTAGTACTGGGCGATATCCTGCCGAACCTTGTCCCAGATCTGGCTGAAGGTGGCTCCCTCCTCTTTCAGCCTCGACTGCAGGGTTCGGGAGGAGACGGCGAGCTTTCGCGATATGAGCGCAATCGAAATGCGTTCGCTATAGATGTTGTCGACAATGGCGTTGGCTACCCTGTCCCTCCAAGTGTTGGTCTTGAATCGGTTTTTTATGCACGCCTGAATATGGGTTTCGATCGCCTTGAAGAAGTCGAGGTTCGACATCGGGATCGGCATCTTCAACTCGTCGCGGTTGAACGAAATGGAGTAGATCTCCTGATTGAAGAGCAGTTTCGCATCGAAGATTCTCTGCAACGGACCGACATCCCTCGGGCGGTTGCATCCGAACTGGACCTTGCAGGGCTTGATGGCCCCCATGGACAGGTGGTCGATCATCTCCGCCATCATCGCCAGGTAGGCCTCCGCCTGGTGTTTGCGAACAAGAGGGTTCCGTGAGCGCTCGATCCAGGGCAGCGTGATGCAGTTCTCCGTAGGGTCGGTCAGTATCTTGTTTTCGTGATCGTCCACGACGACGTGGTAACGACAAAAGCAGTTGAGCGCATTCTCGATGTTGTCGCAGTGCTGGATCAGGGTGACGAGAATATGGCCATGAGCATGATCGAGAATACTGGCACCGAAATGAAGGCCAAAATAGGGATCCTCCGAAAGCTTTATTGCTTCATTCCAGATAAGATCGGAAAGGTCGTCGGTGATGAAAGGTTCGGATGTCAGAAAATCTTCGTATGAGATGCCGATCTTTTTGAAAATCGGGTCTGGGTTTATATCCTTTCTCCTAAGGTAGATAAAGATCATCAAATATATGTCGTGTGGTCTTTTCTTAAAATCCTTCTCGTTCATGGGCTGGTCCTGCTCCATTGTTTTTTTGTTCCATTTTCGATCTGTATGAATCGATCGTTTCATCACGGGGTCGTGCCTGTGAGAATCTAGCGACCTCGGGTGACGGTGTCAAAAGAAGTTTTAGACTATATATCCTGTTAAATCTAATGCACTTACAACTTTTGTTGTTTTATTATCGGCCATACCCTGCTATATGGACAGGGAGAAAGATCTTCCGGACGCCGGACGCCGGATGAGGGGCAGGACAATTTCAAGGAGTTCAGAGGATGAATATTGAAAACAACGATGTGCATCTTTGGTTTGCCTACGACAATGAGATAGAGACGACACTTCTGTCCCGGAATTACTTCACTATTTTAAGCGGTGACGAGCGCGAAATATGCGATGGTTTCCATTTCGAAAAGCATAGGCGCCAATATATTGCAACAAGATTGCTGGTTCGAAACGTTCTATCAGGGTATGTGAATCATATAGGTCCGGATAAATGGTGTTTTAAATTTAATAAATGGGGTAAGCCCTATATTGCAAATGCGTCAGGAAAAATTCCCGATATAAGGTTCAATGTTTCGCACTGTGACGGTCTCATCGTTATGGCGTTGACGCTGGGTAACGATATAGGGGTGGATGTTGAAGACAGTCAAAGGGATTTTGATATTTCATCCGTTGTTGATAGTGTGCTTTCGTTTGATGAAATGAAATCTCTCGGCAATGTTGAAAATCGTCCAGGTAGAGATCTTTTCTGGGATATATGGACATTAAAGGAGTCTTATATAAAAGCGGTGGGCAGAGGGCTTTCCATACCGTTGCAGGGTATATCCTTTGATCTGTCGGACGAGCATGTCATTATTGCGCACCTGGGCGATGCCGAGCCGAATGCCGGATACGAGATCAGGTTCTGGCAGATCGGGCCGACGGGTAGATACCGGATTGCGCTTGCCGTGCGCGGCACCTGTTTGGATGCCGATATGCGGATAAGCTACTACGATGCCGTGTCCGGCGATGCGTTTCGGACAGGATGCCCCTTTGTCCTGCGCAGTTCCGGTCGCAGCGTTGCTTTCTCGGAGCCTCGTCTGCGGTCATAGTACGAACGGAGGTATTCACGGGTGGACCGTCGGACGCCGAGTTGGATAAGATCCGCTTCGTGCGGCGATGTCGAGCCGTCGATGTCCGCCTTGAAGCAACAGGGCGGAGCAGGAAATATAGGGGAGTAATCGAGATGCATGAACTGAACCTGGAACAATTGAGCGCCCTGCTGGCCGTATTCGCGCGCGCCGGTGTCGAGGCGGACGGCAGCGCCGAAGGGCAGTTGCTGGCGCAGATCCGCACCCTGCACACCGAGAAGGAGGAGCTGGAATCGATGGATTTCGACGACTGCCTGGGCGGGGCGTGCAAGCTGTAATGTATTACGTAGGAGCCCATGTCAGCGCCTCCGGCGGAGTCGAGAACGCGCCGTTGAATGCGGCGGCGATCGGCGCCAACGCCTTTGCGCTGTTCACCAAGAACCAGCGTCGCTGGGATGCCAAGCCGCTGACCGCAAAGAGTATCGACGCGTTCAAGCGCAACTGCGAGGCGCACGGCTTCGGGCCCGGGCAGATCCTGCCCCACGACAGCTACCTGATCAACCTCGGTCATCCGGAGGCGGACGCCTTGCAGAAGTCGCGCGACGCCTTTCTCGACGAGATGCAGCGCTGCGAACAGCTGGGACTGAAGTACCTGAACTTCCACCCCGGCAGCCATCTGCGCCAGATCGACGAGGGCCGGTGCCTGGCGCTGATCGCCGAGTCGATCAACCTGGCGCTGGAGCGGACCTCGGGGGTGATCGCGGTGATCGAGAACACTGCCGGCCAGGGCTCCAACCTGGGGTGCCGGTTCGAGCAGATCGCCGAGATCATCGATGGCGTCGAGGACAGGTCGAGGGTCGGCGTCTGTATCGATACCTGCCACACCTTCGCCTCCGGTTACGATCTGCGCACCCGGGAGGCGTGCGAGGCGACCTTCGCCGAGTTCGAGCGGGTGGTCGGCTTCGACTACCTGTGCGGCATGCACATCAACGACTCCAAGGCGGCGCTGGGCAGTCGGGTCGATCGTCATCACAGCCTGGGCCAGGGCGAGATCGGCTGGGAGGTGTTCCGCTACATCATGCAGGACCCTCGCTTCGAGGGGGTGCCGCTGGTTCTGGAGACGATCGACGAGACGATCTGGGCCGACGAGATCCAGCAGTTGCGCCGTTTCGCTCAGGCGGGAGCCTGACCCGTTCGAACTGTCACCGCTTTGTCACCGAACCGCCATAAAATCCGCGGCAACGAGCTGTTTTTTATGGTGATTCAGATGGACGCAGAGTGTCGTTTCGCACAGGAGATCGAGAGCGAGCAGGATGAGCTTGAACTGCTGTCCGAGGTTATCCGGCAGGAGTGCCTCTATCCGGTGTTCCAGCCGATCGTCGATCTCAATACCGGTGAATGCCTCGGTCACGAGGCGCTGATCAGGGGGCCGAGCGGTACGCCGCTGCATGCCCCCTACCGGCTGTTCAACGCCGCGATCCGCCACCATCTGCTGCACCGGCTGGAGCTGCTCTGCCGCCGCCGTTCGATCGAGTGTTTCGCCGCGCAGGCGATAGGCGGCAAGCTGTTCCTGAACGTGTCGGCCTCGCTGCTCAGCACCCCCGACTATCAGCACGGTTTCACCGTCGAACTGCTGCAGACGCTGGGTATCCCGCAGGAGGATATCGTCATCGAGCTGTCCGAGCAGCACCCGTTCGACAATCACGGCCTGACCCGCTCGGCGGTCGACCACTATCGCCAGATGGGCTTTCGCATCGCCATCGACGATCTCGGCAGCGGCTACTCGGGGCTGAGGCTCTGGGCCGACCTGCAGCCGGACTACGTCAAGATCGACATGCACTTCGTGCGCGATATCGACCGGGATTCGGTCAAGCGCGAGTTCGTGCGCTCGATCTGCAATATCGGCCGCACCCTGCACTGCAACATCATCGCCGAAGGGATCGAAACGCTGGAGGAGCTGCACACCCTGCAGGAGATGGGGGTGCGCTACGGCCAGGGCTTCCTGCTCGGACGGCCGTCGGCGGATCCGGAGTTGAGCATCGATCCGCTGACCGTTCGCCACGGCTATCTGCAGAGTCGAGGCGGCGAGCGCGGCGCGGCGGAGAGCGATACCGCACGCACGCTGGTGCGCAGTATTCCGGGGGTGTCGCCGCAGGACAGGTTGCTCGAGGTCAGCGAGATCTTCCGCTCCCTGCCCAATGTGAGCTCGGTGCCGGTGCTGGTGGATGGCGAACCGGTGGGGGTGGTGCGCCGCGGTGATCTGCTCGAGCTGTTTTCGGCCCAGTACGGCCGCGCCCTCTATGAGCAGAAACCGGTATCGCGGCTGATGCGCGAGGACGCACTGGTCGTGTCCGGCGAGACGCCGCTGGAGCGGGTGTCGCAGATGATCACCGAGCAGGATGAAGCGGAGCTGATCCAGCAGGAACTGATCATCGTGCAGGACGGCTGTTACCTGGGGATGGCCAGCGTGCGCGATCTGCTCAAGCGGATCACCGAGCTGAAGATCCGCAACGCCCGCTATTCCAATCCGTTGACGCTGCTGCCCGGCAACGTGCCGATCAATCGGGAGATCGATCTGCTGCTCGGCCAGGCCGGCGATTTCCACATCGCCTACTTCGACCTCAACCATTTCAAGCCCTTCAACGACTGCTACGGCTACTCGCGGGGCGACCAGGTGATCCGTCTGCTGGGGATGCTGCTGAGCAATCACGTGGCCGGCGATGTCGATTTCGTCGGTCATGTCGGCGGCGATGATTTCGTGGTGCTGTTCCGCAGCCGTCAATGGCGTTCCATCTGCGAGCGCGTGATCGAGCAGTTCGGTCGCCGTGTTCGGGAGCTCTATCGTGCCGGCGACATCGAGGCCGAAGGGATATGGAGCGTCGATCGCAAGGGCGAGCGCTGCTTCTACCCGCTGCTGACCCTGGCCGTGGGCGTGGTGCATCCCGACCCCTACAAGTGCTCCAGTTATCACGAGGTGGCCGAACTCGCCGCCGATGCCAAGAAGCACGCCAAGCAGCAGGGCGGCGATGCGATCTACCTGTTGCCGCAGCGACACCTGAGCCGTCATTGGCGCTCCGGGGTTCAGGTCAGCGCCTGAGCGGCAGGGGATATTCCACCCCCACTTGCGTTATAGTTCACTCAGGATTCACGACAGGAACCGAGTGATGCTCAACAACTGGCAGCCCACCTTCGGCCCCGAGGATTACCGCGTCAAAGAGGACCTGCGGGTATTCGACGGCTATTTCAAGATGTATCGCCTGCATCTGATCCACCGCCGCTTTCAGGGCGGCGAGGTCGAGATCCGGCGCGAACTCTTTCGTCGCGGCAATGCCGTTTGTGTCCTGCTGTACGATCCGCGGCGCGATGCCGTGGTGCTGGTGGAGCAGTTCCGTGTCGGTGCGCTCGAAGCGCCCGACGGACCCTGGCTGCTGGAGCTGGTGGCCGGTATCGTCGAGCCGGGCGAGACCGCGGTCGACGTGGCGGTACGCGAAAGCGACGAGGAGGCGGGTCTGGCGATCTCCGGCGTGCGCCCCATATCCCGTTTTCTGCCCAGCCCAGGCGCCTGCGACGAGTGGATCGATCTGATGTTCGCCTGCGTCGATGCCGCCGACGCGGAGGGGGTGCATGGCTTGCCAGAGGAGGGCGAAGATATCAAAGTACAGGTGATCGACGCCGAGGCCGCGTTTGAACTTGTGCGCAATGGCCGGATCAATAGCGGACCGGCGATCATCGGGCTACAGTGGCTGGAGTTGAACCGGCCGTGGATCCGCAACGAGGAGATGACACCGAGACGATGAAACGCAAGTATGTACCCGACCTTCGGCGACAGATGTCTGTCTGCGAAGCCAACTATGCACGCATACTGAAGCTGCTGCCCGACCTCGATACCCAGGATCAACGGGAGTATCAGGTCAGTTGGCACGGCCGCAGTGCCGTCGTGCGTCTGCAGGTCGAGGAGCGTTTCCGCTACACCAGTACCCTGCTGGTCAGTCAGCAACTCGAGAGCGACTCGCGCTGGCTGGAGGCGCCGCAGTTGCTGGTCCGTCTCTATCACGATGCGGGATTGGCCGAGGTGATCTGCATTCGCCAGCGGCGCCAGTTGTCCGGGCGTTACCCCTATCCCAACCCCGAGATGCATCAGCCCGACGAGAAGGTGCAGTTGAACGAGTTTCTCGGCGAGTGCCTGAGCCACTGCCTCAGTCACGGCCATATGGTGGAGCCGGTGTTCGTTGGTTGAGCATGGGTTACAGACGCACCCCCGCTACCTGCTGCAGATCAGCGATTGCCACCTGATGCCGGATCCGGCGGAACCCTTTCGCGGCCTGGATACCGACGCCACCCTGCGCGCCGTGGTCGCCGATGCGTTGGCGCAGGGTATCGAGTTCGATCATCTGCTGCTCAGTGGCGACCTGGTTCATCACGGCGGGGCCGATGCCTATCGCCGCCTGCTCGATATCCTGTCGCCGCTGCCCGGCGAGCGGCACTGGATCCCCGGTAATCATGACGAGCATGCCGCCATGCGCGAGGCGGCCGAACTGCCGTTGGGGCGGGAGCGGGTGGTGTGCGGCGACTGGCGCCTGCTGCTGCTCGATTCCACCGACCGGCCGGACGGGTGCGGCGGTGGTTCGCTCGGCGAGGCCGAACTGGCCTGGCTGCGGCGGGAACTGACGGAGAGTGCCGAACACCCGCTGCTGGTCGTGCTGCACCACAACCCCGTCGCCACCGGCAGCCGGTGGCAGGACCGGATCATGCTCGGCAATGCGGCCGAGTTCTCCCGCATCGTTTCCGCGAGCCCGCAGGTGCGCGCTGTGCTGTGCGGGCATGTGCATCAACATCAGCAACTGAGGCTGGGGGATATCCCTCTTTGGTCGGCACCCGCGAGCAGCATCCAGTTCAAGCCCGGCCAGGACGATTTCACGCTCGAAGACGACCCGGTCGAGTCCCGGCCCGGCTACTGCATCTACCGCTTGGACGCCGACGGCGGGATCGGCGTGCAGGTGCGCCGCGTTGCGCTCTGAGCCAGACCGTGCTCTGAGTCGGGCATGCTCCGAGGTAGAGTGCTCCGAGGCAAGAGTGCTCCGAGGCAGTTGCGCCCAGGGCTCCGCTTGGGTAACGTCTGCCCCTGATTAGATCTCTCCCTCTGGCGCGAGGTACCCGTTCAGCCGATGAACGATCCGGTGTATATCTATGTCCACGGCTTCAACAGCTCGCCGGCTTCATGGAAGGCGCAGCAGTTGCAGCAGGCATTGCAGGCGCAGGGGGCGGAACAGAATTTTTACTGCCCGGAGCTGTCGCATTGGCCGGCACGGGCGATCGAGCAGCTCGAGCAGTTGCTCGACCGGCTCCGGGCCGAGGGGTGCAAGCCGCTGCTGATCGGCAGCTCGCTGGGCGGCTACTACAGCAGCTATCTGGTGGAGCGGGCGGCGCGCAGGGGGGAGTCCCTGAAGGCCGTGTTGGTCAATCCGGCGGTCTATCCCTATCGGTTGCTTGAAGCCTGGCTGGGGGAGAACCAGAACCTCTATACCGCCGAACGCTATCGACTGACCCGGCGTCATCTGGAGCAACTGCTGGCGCTGGATACGCACGCCCCGAGCGAACCGGAACGCTACCTGCTGCTGGTGCAGACCGGTGACGAAACCCTGGATTACCGCGAGGCGGTGGACAAGTTCGTCGGGGTGGCCAGGTTCGTTCAGCCCGGCGGCAGCCACGGGTTTGACCGATTCGAACAACTGATACCCGCTATTCAGGCGTTTGCCCGGGGGCAGATCGAACTGCCCGAGCCGGTAGAGCTGCCGGTGAGCGCCAACTGACAACAGGAAAAGAGACGGATGTCGAAGCAATATAACGCCGAAGCGATCGAGGTACTCAGTGGTCTGGACCCGGTGCGTCGCCGCCCCGGCATGTACACCGAAACCGATCGCCCCAACCATCTCGCCCAGGAGGTGATCGATAACTCGGTGGACGAGGCGCTGGCCGGTCATGCGCGACAGATCGAGGTCACGCTGCACGATGACGGTTCGCTGTCGGTCAGCGACGACGGCCGCGGCATGCCGGTGGATATCCATCCCGAGGAGGGGGTCAGCGGTGTCGAACTGATCCTGACCCGGCTGCACGCCGGCGGCAAGTTCAACAACGACAACTACACCTACTCCGGCGGTCTGCACGGCGTCGGCGTGTCGGTGGTCAACGCGCTGTCCAAACTGCTCAACGTCGAGATCAAGCGCGACGGCCAGGTCTACCGCATCGGCTTTGCCGACGGCGACAAGGTGTCCGACCTGGAGGTGATCGGCAGTTGCGGCAAGCGCAACACCGGCACCACGCTGCGTTTCCTGCCCGACCCGAAATATTTCGATACACCCAAGTTCAGCGTCAGCCGGCTGAAGCACAACCTGCGCGCCAAGGCGGTGCTCTGCCCCGGCCTGCGCGTTATCTTCACCGATGCCTCCGGTGCCAACAAGGAATCGGAGGAGTGGTACTACGAGGATGGCTTGGTCGCCTACCTCAAGGGTAATACCCAGGTCTACGAGACGCTGCCGGCGGAGCCGTTCACCGGTCACCTGCAGGGCGAGGAGGATGCGGTCGAGTGGGCGGTGCAGTGGCTGGCCGAAGGCGGCGAGCAGACCTGCGAGAGTTACGTCAACCTGATCCCCACGGCGCAGGGCGGTACCCACGTCAACGGCCTGCGTTCGGGCCTGCTCGATGCGATGCGCGAGTTCTGCGAGATCCGCAACCTGCTGCCGCGCGGCGTCAAGCTCAGTCCCGAGGATGTCTGGGAGCGCTGCTGCTATATCCTGTCGGCGAAGATGCGCGACCCGCAGTTCGCCGGCCAGACCAAGGAGCGGCTGTCGTCGCGGCAGATCGCCGCGTTCATCTCCGGCACGGTCAAGGACGCCTTCTCGCTTTGGCTCAACCGCCATGTCGAGGAGGGGGAGAAGATCGCCGACCTGGTGATCTCCAACGCCCAGCGCCGGATGCGCTCGAACAAGAAGGTGGTGCGCAAGAAGGTGACCCAGGGCCCGGCGCTGCCCGGCAAGCTGGCCGACTGCTCCGGCGGCGATATGAGCCAGTCCGAGCTGTTCCTGGTCGAGGGTGACTCCGCCGGCGGTTCCGCCAAGCAGGCGCGCTCGCGCGAGTTCCAGGCGATCATGCCGCTGCGCGGCAAGATCCTCAACACCTGGGAGGTGGAGTCCGGCGAGATCCTCGCCTCGCAGGAGATCCACGATATCTCCGTGGCGATCGGTGTCGATCCGGCCTCGGTCGACCTCAACGGCCTGCGCTACAACCGTATCTGCATCCTCGCCGATGCCGACTCCGACGGCCTGCATATCGCCACGCTGTTGTGCGCGCTGTTCGTGCGCCACTTCCGCCCGCTGGTGGCGGCCGGGCATGTCTACGTGGCGATGCCGCCGCTGTACCGTATCGATGCCGGCAAGGAGGTCTACTACGCGCTGGACGACGACGAGAAGCAGGGGATCGTCGAGCGTATCCGCGCCGAACGGCGCAACGCCCGGATCAACGTGCAGCGCTTCAAGGGCCTCGGCGAGATGAACCCGATGCAGCTGCGCGAAACCACCATGGCGCCGGATACCCGCCGCCTGGTGCAGCTGACCCTGGCCGACGGCGACGACACCCTGGAGATCATGGACATGCTGCTGGCGAAGAAGCGCTCCGGCGATCGCAAGCAGTGGCTGGAGAGCAAGGGCAATCTGGCCGAGGTGATCTAGCGCCTCGGCCAGCCGGCGCCGGGGTGCGTGACAACCCCGGCGATGTCGTAACGGAAGCGATTTCTGCAGCTATATTTAGAGTGTGTGTCCGGCGTTCCAGGCGCCAACCAACGTGGGGAGGGCAGGTCACGATGCCCGTGCTGATTAGAGTATTTCGAAGGGCGTTTCTCGCTCTTTTTTTGTCGCTATCGCTGGTCGGTGGCGCGGCAGGTGCGGCACTGCCGCAACTGCCCGGCAGTTTTCCGTTGCTCGAGAGTCGGCCTGCCCCCGATTGGGCCCTCTTGACCACCCTGTACGAGTCCAGTGTACCCCCCTACCTTTGGCACAGCGCCGAAGGCGTTGCCGACCAGGCGCTGATCGATTCGTTGCTCAGAGCGGTGGATCTTGCTGTCGGACAGGGACTGCCCGCGGCGCGCTACCACGACCGCAGACTGGTGAACGAGGAGGATGTGGCGCGGCGCGACCTGTTGCTCAGCGATGCGCTGCTGCGGCTGATCGACGATATGGGGCGGGGGCGGACGGACGCCGCGCTGCAGCAGCGGCTCTGGCATCTGCCACGTCCGGCGATCGATCCCGTGGCACTGGCTCGGCATGCGCTGGCAGAGCGGGATCCCGTCGGCGTCGTGACCGCATTGGCGCCGGGATCCGAAGGCTACCGATCGCTGGTCGATCTCTATCGGCGCTACCGGTTGATCGACCGACAACCGGCGCTGCCGCCGCTGCCGACAACTCTGGTTCTGAAACCGGGCGAGCAGTCCGATACGGTGCCCCTGCTGCGGCGCCATCTGCTCCGTCTGGGGGATGCCGAACCCGACCCCCTGGCGATGGAAACGGCACCCGACCTGTATGACCAGACGTTGGTGGAGGCGCTGCAGCGTTTCCAGTTGCGGCACGGTCTGGAGCCCGACGGCGTGCTCGGGCCCAGGACTCTGGCCGAACTGAATCGGCCGCTTGCCGAGCGGGTCGAACAGATCCGCGTCAACCTGGAGCGCTGGCGCTGGATGCCGCGGGAGCTGGGTGAGCGCTACATACTGGTCAGTCCGGCCGGTTACTTTCTTCAGATGGTCGAAGGGGGGCAGGTCGTGTTCTATACCCGCACCATCACCGGACGGCCGCGCAGGCCCACCCCCTCCTTCCGCTCCGATCTCTACCAACTGACCATCAACCCGGACTGGACGGTGCCGCGGCGGATCATGCGCGAGGATCTGCTGCCCAAGATCCGCGAGGATATCGGCTGGCTGGCGCAGAACCGGGTGCGCGTGCAGCGCTACGACGAGGGGCGGTGGCTGAACGTGGCGGCGGAGCAGGTGGACTGGAGTGCCCCCGGCAATATCCGCCTGATCCAGGCGCCGGGGCCGGACAATGCGCTGGGGCGGATGAAGTTCGGCATGAACAACCCCTTCTCGATCTATCTGCATGATACGCCGTCGCAATCCCTGTTCGACAAGCCGCTGCGCCCGTTCAGCTCTGGCTGCGTGCGGGTAGAGGGCATAGAGACTCTGGTGCAGCGGTTGCTGGTCGACATGCCGACGATGCAGAGCTGGCTGGCCGAAGCGCTGTCCCAACAGGAGACCCGTATCCGCCACCTGCCGGAACCGGTACCGGTGTTCCTGGTCTACCTCTCGACCTGGATCGACGACCGGGGGCAGGCCCAGTTCCGGCCCGATATTTATGGCCTGGACGGACAGATCCAGACGCGTCTGCAGCGTTACGCCTTGGTGACGGAGAGCGATATAGCTGTTAACAATTGATCAATGTATGGTCAATTGTTTTGCTTTTGGGTAGGATGTGTTCAATCGATGAACATCAACAGTACCGGATCGATTGAGCCGACACCCAGAGGTAGTAACGAGTGCCGTTCAAAATTTGTACGAGGTCTGCCGCACCTCTCTCCCGCCGCGGCTTTCTGAAAGGGCTGGCGGTTACCGCCGCCGGTCTTCATATCCCCAAAACCCTGGCTGCGATGCCGCGAGAACATGAACGCAGTATCGCGTTGCATAATCTGCACACCGGCGAGAAGACAAAGCTGATCTACTGGGAACAGGGTCGGTATCTCGACGAAAGTCTGGCCGAGCTGGACTACCTGCTGCGCGATTTCCGTACCGGCGATGTGCATCCGATCGATCCCGCGCTGATCGATATGCTGCATATCCTGCGGATGCGCTCGGGGCGTTCGGCGCCGTTCGAGATCATCTCCGGCTACCGCTCGCCGAAGACCAACGCCATGCTCGGTTCCAAGAGCAGCGGTGTCGCCAAACGCAGCCTGCATATGGAGGGGCAGGCACTGGATATCCGCCTCCCCGGCCAGGACCTGCACAAGCTGCATAAGAGCGCGGTCGATCTCAAGGTAGGCGGCGTGGGCCTGTATAGCAAGTCCAACTTCGTGCACATCGACACCGGCCGGGTGCGCTACTGGGGTAGCTGATCCCGGCCGCCGGGTCGGTCAACTGAACTGGCTGACCAGTGCATTCAGTGCCGTGCTGGTCTCGCCCAGCGAACCGGCAAAGCGCTGGTTGTTCTCCGCTTCCGCCGCCGACTGTCGGGAGAGTTCCGCCGACGCGTTGATAACCGATGCGATCTCCGACGTAACCGCCGACTGCTGCTCGGTGGCGGACGCGATCATCGCGCTCATATCGTTGATATCGGCGATCGCCGCGCGAATCCTGTCCATCGCCTCGCCTGCCTGTTCGGCACAGTGTACCGTGGACTGCACCGACTTCTGTTGGGTGGTCATGCGCTCGGTGGCCGCTTTCGAGGCCTTGTCCAGCTTCTCGGTGATGTGCCGGATCTGCTCGGCGGAACCGGCGGTGCCGGCGGCCAGATTGCGCACCTCGGCGGCGACCACGGCAAATCCGCGTCCGGCTTCGCCGGCTCGCGCCGCTTCGATCGCCGCGTTCAGCGCCAGCAGGTTGGTCTGCTCGGCAAAGCCCTCGATCATGGTCAACACCTCGCCGATCGCCAGCGCATCACCGCGCAGTTCCTCCAGCGCCCGGGCGGTATCCTGAGCCTCGTTGCTGAGCAGGGTGATGCTCCGGCGGGTCTGATCCAGGGACTGTGAGCCCTGGTTGGCCAGTTCGTGGGCGTCGTGGGTTGCCGTGCTGGTGCGGGCGGCGTTGCCGGCCACTTCATGGAAGGAGCTGTTGAGCTGTTCCATCTGGGTGGCGGCATTCACGGTTTCGGTCTGCTGCGTGGACACGATCCGCTCGAGGCTCTGTGAACTGCAGACCGCTTCGTGCTGCAACTGATTCAGGCGACTGGTTTCAAGATGGATCTGCTCGATCAGGCGCAGGAAGTAGCTCTGCAACTGCTGTAGCGCCTGCCTCAGGTTCTGCACTTCGGTGAAGCGGCTGCTGAGTTCGAAGCGGCTCTTCAGGTCGCCGTTGGCCAGCTTGTCGATGTAGTTGCTGCTCAGTGTCAGCAGTGTGGCCAGGCGGTTCTGCAGCAGCGTCATACCGGCGCCGGTCAATATGATAAGCGCCATGCAGACACCCAGCACCCAGTAGACCAGGTTGAGGATCTTTTTGTATCGGTCGTTGATGACGCTTTCCACCTGTACCAGCGTCGTCTCCAGCAGTTCGAGCCGATTCAGCGCGTTGCGACGACTGGCGATCTTTAATTCGGCGAACCTGCGCGCGTTTTCCATCTCCTTCGGGTAGCGTCCCTGCAGCGAGTGCAGGGCCGCCGTAAGTTCTTCGGCCTTGTCCGTTGCCTCGCTCTGCTTGTCCGTGTTCCACCCCATCAAGGCCGCCATCTCGTCGACCTCCTGCTTCTCGACCACGCCCAGTTTGGGCAACTGCGCCAGCCTGTCGGCGTTGGTCTTCAACTCCTTCAGGTAGAGGTCTAGAGTCTTCTCGGTATCCGCATCCGGCTGCCTGAAATAGCTTTCTCGGGTCAGGGTCAGACGATGTAGGCCGCGCTGGCCTGCGGCGAGTGCCTGCAGATAGTCGATACGCAGCCTGGCGTCGGCATCCTGTGCTTCGGTCACGTAGTCGCGCAGCGAGGAGAAGGTGTCCGACTGTTCGCGTTCGTTGATGATCAACAGCGCCGCGGGGTCCGCCAGCTTGCCGGCTTCGCGCAGTTCGCCGAGCACCCCGTCCCGGATATCGAGCAGGCGGCTCTCGATCTCCAGGCGCACCTGCTCCGGCATCCAGGTGTTGTCGGCGCCTGAGTCGGTCATGCGGCTCAGATTCTGGTCGAGCAGGGTGAGCAGGGTAGCGTCGCCGCTGTCGAGATAGGCCGAGATCGGTTGCTGTACCTGCTGCTGTACCTGCTTGCGATATTCGCTGTAGTGCAGGTTCTGGCTGAATGCCGCGCCGAGTTGACCCAGGGCCCAGACCAGTGCGGCGGCCATCAGGAGGACGATTGCGATGAGCGCGGCGCTGGCGCCACGTGCGAGATGGGAAATTTTCATCTGATAAGAGGCCTTGGGTACTACGATTAAGGAAATTCTTACATTCGATGTAGGGGCGGAGTCTATGACGGGTAGGTTTCAGTAATGTTACACGGCGGAAGGTTGCGTGGCGGATAGGCCCGGACCGAGAATGGCCGGTATTCGCGTGGACAATTACATGGCCATCCACTAGAATATCGCCGGTTTTGCCCGCAGGGTCCGCGGGTTTTTTCTTTTAGATTAAAAAAGAAGACGCAGAATTCCTTCTCGAGCGAGGTAACCTTCCGGTTTGACCTCGCTTTTTTGCACGCGTATGTACCGTGTTTCGGCACGTACACGCAGCGTTCGAAGGCTGCTCTCTTTCCAGATTCGACGATAACCGACGATAACTTAAGCGCACGCGCGGGAGGTTCAATTGACGCGACCAGCCATTCTAGCCCTTGAAGATGGCAGCATATTCAGGGGGGTTGCGATTGGCGCCGATGGTGAGTCCAGTGGTGAGGTGGTGTTCAACACCTCGATGACCGGATATCAGGAGATATTAACCGACCCCTCCTACTGCCGGCAGATCGTCACCCTGACTTATCCCCATATCGGTAACGTCGGCGTCAACGTCGAAGACGAAGAGTCGCGCCGGACCTGGGTGGCCGGCCTGGTGATTCGCGACCTGCCGCTGCTGGCCAGCAACTTCCGCAGCGAAAAGGCGTTGGACGAGTATCTCCGTGATAACGACATCGTCGGTATCGCCGATATCGATACCCGCCGCCTGACCCGTATCCTGCGCGAGAAGGGTGCGCAGAACGGCTGCATCATGGCCGGCGAGATCGACGAGGAGAAGGCGCTGGCGGCGGCGCGGGCCTTTCCCGGCCTCAAGGGTATGGATCTGGCCAAGGTCGTCAGCGTGGAGGAGTCCTACGACTGGCGCTCCACCACCTGGACGCTGGGCGTGGGCCATGAAGAGCGCAGTGAAGCCGACCTGCCTTACCACGTGGTCGCGTTCGATTATGGCGTCAAGTCCAACATCCTGCGCATGCTGGTCGAGCGTGGCTGCCGCCTGACCGTGGTGCCGGCGCAGACCCCGGCGGCCGAGGTGCTGGCGCTGAATCCGGATGGCGTGTTCCTGTCCAACGGTCCCGGCGATCCGGAGCCCTGCGACTATGCGATCGAAGCGATCGGCGAGATTCTCGCGACCGGTCTGCCGGTGTTCGGTATCTGCCTGGGGCATCAACTGCTGGCGTTGGCCTCCGGCGCCCGTACCGTGAAGATGAAGTTCGGTCATCACGGCGCCAACCACCCGGTGCAGGATCTGGACAGCAAGCATGTGATGATCACCAGCCAGAACCACGGTTTTGCGGTGGACGAGACGACCCTGCCGGCGACGCTGCGTGCAACCCACAAATCGCTGTTCGACGGCTCGCTGCAGGGGATCGAGCGCATCGATCGCCCGGCGTTCAGCTTCCAGGGTCATCCGGAGGCGAGCCCCGGCCCGCACGATGTGGCACCTTTGTTCGATCGTTTTATCGAGCTGATGCGAGCCCGTGCCTGAGCCCTTGCCCGAGTGTAAGTTGCCAGGCAGTCCACGAACAGAAATAGATACGACCGGTTAAATCAGATGCCAAAACGTACGGACATAAACAGTATTCTCATCCTCGGTGCGGGCCCGATCGTCATCGGCCAGGCGTGCGAGTTCGACTATTCCGGAGCCCAGGCGTGCAAGGCGCTGCGTGAAGAGGGTTACCGTGTCATCCTGGTCAACTCCAATCCGGCCACCATCATGACCGATCCGGCGATGGCCGATGCCACCTATATCGAGCCGATCAACTGGAAGACCGTCGCCAAGATCATCGAGAAGGAGCGCCCCGACGCGCTGCTGCCGACCATGGGTGGCCAGACCGCGCTGAACTGCGCGCTGGATCTGGATCGCGAGGGTGTACTGGCCCAGTTCGGCGTCGAGATGATCGGTGCCTCTCAGGACGCCATCGACAAGGCCGAGGATCGCGAGCGCTTCGACAAGGCGATGAAGAACATCGGCCTGGAGTGCCCGCGTGCGGCGATCGCGCACAGCATGGAGGAGGCGCTGCAGGTGCTCGATTCCATCGGCTTCCCGGCGATCATCCGCCCCTCCTTCACCATGGGCGGTTCCGGCGGCGGCATCGCCTACAACCGCGAAGAGTTCATCGAGATCTGCGAACGCGGCCTGGATCTGTCGCCGACCAGCGAGCTGCTGATCGACGAATCGCTGATCGGCTGGAAAGAGTACGAGATGGAGGTTGTTCGCGACAAGAACGACAACTGCATCATCGTCTGCTCGATCGAAAACTTCGATGCCATGGGCGTACACACCGGCGACTCGATCACCGTCGCCCCGGCGCAGACGCTGACCGACAAGGAGTACCAACTGATGCGTGACGCATCGGTCGCGGTACTGCGCGAGATCGGCGTCGAGACCGGCGGTTCCAACGTCCAGTTCGGTGTCGATCCGAAGACCGGCCGCATGGTGGTGATCGAGATGAACCCGCGCGTGTCGCGCTCCTCCGCGCTGGCCTCCAAGGCCACCGGCTTCCCGATCGCCAAGGTCGCGGCCAAGCTGGCGGTGGGCTATACCCTGGACGAGTTGCAGAACGACATCACCGGCGGCCGTACCCCGGCCTCGTTCGAGCCGGCGATCGACTATGTCGTGACCAAGATTCCGCGCTTCACCTTCGAGAAGTTCCCCCAGGCCAACGACCGTCTGACTACGCAGATGAAGTCGGTCGGCGAGGTGATGGCGATCGGCCGTACCCAGCAGGAGTCGCTGCAGAAGGCGCTGCGCGGCCTGGAGGTGGGCTCCAACGGTTTCGATCCGATTCTGGACCTGGGCGCCGAAGATGCACGCAGCGATCTGGTGCGTGAGCTGACCCAGCCCGGCGCCCAGCGTATCTGGTACATCGGCGATGCCTTCCGTCTGGGCATGAGCGTCGACGAGATCTACAAGCTCAGCGGCGTCGACCCCTGGTTCCTGGTGCAGATCGAGGATCTGCTCAAGGATGAACAGCGTGTTTCGGAAACCGCGCTGAGCGAGCTCAGCCGGGATCGGATCTTCCGCCTCAAGCGCAAGGGCTTCTCCGACGCGCGCCTGGCGCAGCTGCTCGGCGTGTCCGAGAAACAGTTCCGCAAGCATCGCCAGAGCATGGGCGTGCGCCCGGTATTCAAGCGCGTCGACACCTGTGCCGCGGAGTTTGCCACCGATACCGCGTACATGTACTCCACCTACGAGGAGGAGTGCGAAGCCAATCCGTCCGATCGCGAGAAGATCATGGTGATCGGCGGCGGCCCGAACCGTATCGGTCAGGGTATCGAGTTCGACTACTGCTGCGTGCATGCGGCGCTGGCGGCGCGGGAAGACGGTTACGAGACCATCATGGTCAACTGCAACCCGGAAACCGTGTCCACCGATTACGACACCTCCGATCGCCTGTTCTTCGAGCCGATCACGCTGGAAGATGTGCTGGAGATCGCTCATGTCGAGAAGCCCAAGGGCGTGATCGTGCAGTACGGCGGGCAGACCCCGCTGAAGCTGGCGGTGGCGCTGGAAGCGGCCGGCGTGCCGATCATCGGCACCTCGCCGGAAGCGATCGACCGCGCCGAGGACCGTGAACAGTTCCAGCAGATGATCAAGCGCCTGGGGCTGAAACAGCCGGAAAACGCCACCGTGCGCAGTCTGGAAGAGGCGGTGATCGAGGCCGAGAAGATCGGCTACCCGCTGGTGGTACGCCCCTCCTACGTACTCGGTGGCCGTGCCATGGAGATCGTGTACAAGGAAGACGAGTTGCGCCGCTACATGAACAGCGCGGTGCAGGTCTCCAACGATGCGCCGGTACTGCTGGATCACTTCCTCAATGCCGCGATCGAGGTCGATATCGACGCCGTCAGCGACGGCAGGACCGTGGTGATCGGCGCGATCATGCAGCATATCGAACAGGCCGGCGTGCACTCCGGTGACTCCGCCTGCTCGCTGCCGCCCTACAACCTGGCGGCGGATGTGCAGGACGGTATGCGCGAGATGGTGCGCAAGATGGCGCTGGAACTCGGCGTGGTCGGTCTGATGAACGTGCAGCTGGCCTACCAGGACGGCGAGATCTACGTCATCGAGGTCAACCCGCGTGCGTCCCGTACCGTGCCGTTCGTGTCCAAGTGTATCGGCGTGTCGCTGGCCAAGATCGCGGCGCTGGTGATGACCGGCAAGAGCCTGGAAGAGCTTGGTTTTACCGAGGAGATCGTGCCGAAATATTTCAACGTCAAGGAAGCGGTGTTCCCGTTCAACAAGTTCCCGGGTGTCGACCCGATACTCGGCCCGGAGATGAAATCCACCGGCGAGGTAATGGGCACCGGCGAAACCTTCGGCGAGGCGTTCATGAAGGCGCAGCTCGGTGCCGGCGAGAAGCTGCCGCGCAAGGGCAAGGCGTTCATCTCGGTGCGTGACGTGGACAAGGCAGGTGTTGTCGATGTGGCGCGTGATCTGGTAGAACTGGGCTTCAGCATCGTGGCGACCGCGGGTACCTCGGCGTTGCTCGAGGAGGCCGGTCTGGCCGTCGAGCGCGTCAACAAGGTGGCCGAAGGCCGCCCCAATATCGTCGATATGCTGAAGAACGGCGAGATCGTCTACGTGATCAACACCACCGAAGGGCGCAAGGCGATTGCCGATTCGGCCGAGATTCGCCGTTCGGCGCTGCAGCACAAGGTGCCCTATACCACCACGCTGGCCGGCGCGGCCGCCACCGCCGAAGCGTTGAAGTACGGGGAAGAGAAAACCGTGCGTCGTCTGCAGGATATTCATGCAGGAGTAGCCTAATGAAACGAGTACCCATGACCGTCGCCGGTGAAAAGAAGCTGCGCGACGAGTTGAACCACTTGAAGACCATCGATCGTCCGCGGGTGATCGGCGCGATCGCCGAGGCGCGTGAGCACGGCGACCTGAAGGAGAACGCCGAATATCACGCCGCCCGCGAGCAGCAGGGGTTTATCGAAGGGCGTATCCGTGAGATCGAGCACAAGCTGTCGCTGGTGCAGGTGATCGACGTCACCGTCATCGATCATACCGGCAAGGTGATCTTCGGTACCACGGTCGAACTGATCAACCTGGATACCGAGGCGACCGTGCGCTATCAGATCGTCGGCGACGACGAGGCGGATATCAAGGCGGGCAAGATCTCCGTCAACTCGCCGATCGCGCGTGCGCTGATCGGCAAGGAGGAGGGCGATGTCGCCTGTGTGGAGACGCCGTCCGGCGCCATCGAGTACGAGATCGCCGAGGTGCTGCATATCTGACCGGCACCCGGCCACGAAAAAACCGCCTTCGGGCGGTTTTTTCGTACAGGGATGTGCAGGAGCAGGGTTGCGCTTGCTGCCGCGCAATCAGCGCAGCAGATTGGACAGCTTGGGGTTCGGTGACTGCGCCGCCCGGTAGAGCAGGGCGATATTGCCGATCTCCTGCACCAGGGTGGCTTCGACGATCGAACACAGCTCGCGAATCAGCGCTTTCTTGATCTCGCGATCGCCGACGGCGAACTTGACCTTGATCAGCTCATGATCTTCGAGGGCGCGATCGACCTCCAACTGGATGTTTTCGCTCAGGCCGTTGCCGGCGACCATGACGATCGGATTCAGGTTGTGTCCCAGGGTACGGAACTGCTTCTTTTGCTCGGGGGTCAAGCTCATACTAAAATATGGTGCCTCGCTGAAAGGGGTGTCCCCGCAGGGGGTAAAGTGCAATTTTAACCGAGATGCTGCCGAGAGAGTAGCGATCGGCCCGACGGAGCAGAGTATCCACGTGGCAAAATCGAAAAGTAGTGGCCGCTGGCTCAAGGAACATTTCGACGACCAGTACGTCAAACGTTCGAAGGAGTCCGGATACCGTTCACGCGCAAGCTTCAAACTGCTCGAAATCGATCGGAAGGACCGTCTTCTCAACCCCGGGGCGACCGTCGTGGATCTCGGTGCGGCACCCGGCGGCTGGTCTCAGGTGGCCGCGGAGTGCGTGGGCGACAGGGGGCGTGTGGTGGCGTCGGATATTCTGCCGATGGATCCGCTGGCCGGCGTCGAGTTCATTCAGGGCGATTTCACCGAAGAGGCGGTGCTGGAGAAGATACTGGCAGCGCTGGGCGGTGAGCGCGCCGACCTTGTAATCTCCGATATGGCCCCCAATATGAGTGGTAACGCGTCTATCGATCAGCCCGCCGCCATGTATCTGGTGGAGCTGGCGCTGGAACTGGCACGCGAGGTGCTCAAGCCCGGTGGCCGGTTCCTGGTCAAGGTGTTCCAGGGCGAGGGTTTCGACGCTTACCTGCGTGACGTGCGCGAGAGCTTCGACAGTGTCTCGACGCGCAAGCCGGATGCGTCGCGCGCGCGTTCGCGAGAGGTGTATCTGCTCGGAAAGGGGTTCAGAGGCAGGTAATCTATTGACCGGGGTGAGCGCGCATGCTCAGCTTGGTCGGAATTGACGAGCTCAGAACACCGATGTCGGGCGCATGCGCCGGGCCGGTGGAGAGGATTTGAAGAGAACCGAGGGTAGCTCATTGAACGATATGGCAAAAAATCTGGTGCTTTGGTTGGTGATCGCGGCCGTGCTGCTGACGGTGTTCAACAACTTCGGCACCGAGACCGATTCCCGCCGCATTAACTACTCCGATTTCGTTGCGGAGGTACAGGCGGATCGTGTCGCCAAGGTGACGATCGATGGCTACACCATTGTCGGTCAGCGTACCAATGGCGATCGCTTCGAGACGATACGCCCGGCGGCGGAAGATCCGAAACTGATCGACGATCTGATCAAGCACGAGGTTGTCATCGAGGGCAAGCAGCCCGAGCGCCAGAGTATCTGGACCCAGCTGCTGGTGGCCTCCTTCCCGATTCTGGTGATCATCGCCGTGTTCATGTTCTTCATGCGCCAGATGCAGGGCGGCGGTGGCGGCAAGGGCGGCCCGATGTCGTTCGGCAAGTCCAAGGCGCGGATGATGAGCGAAGACCAGGTCAAGACCACCTTCGACGACGTGGCCGGTGTCGAGGAGGCCAAGGAGGAGGTTGCCGAACTGGTCGACTATCTGCGCGATCCCGGCAAGTTCCAGCGCCTGGGCGGCCATATTCCCCGCGGTGTGCTGATGTCGGGCTCCCCCGGTACGGGTAAGACGCTGTTGGCGAAGGCGATCGCGGGCGAGGCCAAGGTGCCGTTCTTCAGTATCTCCGGTTCCGATTTCGTCGAGATGTTCGTCGGTGTCGGTGCCTCCCGTGTGCGCGACATGTTCGATCAGGCGAAGAAGCATGCGCCCTGTATCATCTTCATCGACGAGATCGACGCCGTCGGTCGCCATCGTGGTGCGGGTATGGGCGGCGGCAACGACGAGCGCGAACAGACGCTGAACCAACTGCTGGTGGAGATGGACGGCTTCGAGGGTACCGAGGGGATCATCGTGATCGCCGCGACCAACCGTCCCGACGTGCTCGACCAGGCACTGCTGCGCCCCGGACGTTTCGACCGTCAGGTGCATGTCGGCCTGCCCGACATTCGCGGCCGGGAACAGATTCTCAAGGTGCATATGCGCAAGGTGCCGCTCGGTGACGACGTCAAGCCTGAGCTGATTGCGCGCGGTACGCCCGGGTTCTCCGGTGCCGATCTGGCCAACCTGGTCAACGAGGCGGCGCTGTTCGCGGCGCGTGAAAGTCGTCGTACCGTGGGCATGGACCAGTTCGAAAAGGCCAAGGACAAGATCATGATGGGCGCCGAGCGCAAGTCGATGGTGATGTCCTACAAGGAGCGACTGAATACCGCCTATCACGAGGCGGGGCACGCGATCATCGGACGCCTGATGCCCGAGCACGATCCCGTGTACAAGGTCTCGATCATCCCGCGTGGGCGCGCGCTGGGCGTGACCATGTTCCTGCCCGCGGAGGATCGCTACAGCCACAGCCGGCAGTCGATCATCTCGCAGATCTGCTCGCTGTACGGCGGTCGTCTGGCCGAGGAGATGACGCTGGGCAAGGATGGCGTGACCACCGGTGCGTCCAACGATATTCAGAAGGCGACGATGCTGGCACGCAACATGGTCACCAAATGGGGTCTGACCGATGAACTCGGGCCGCTGCTCTACGGCGACGAGGACGACGATCCGTTCGGGCGCGGCATGGGTCAGGCGGCGCGCGCGATGTCGGAACAGACCCAGCAGCGTATCGATGCCGAGGTGCGCAGTATCATCGACGAGTGTTACAAGCGGGCCTATCAGCTGTTGGTCGAAAACCGGGATATTCTCGATGCCATGGCCGACGCGCTGATGAAGTATGAGACCATCGGCTCGGACCAACTCGATCAGTTGATGGCGCGGCAGGAAGTGTCGCCGCCGGAGGGCTGGGTGGAAGCCCAGGAACGCGCCGATCGCGCCGAGCGTGATATCGAAGCGGCACGTCAGTCCAGGCCGGAGCCGAATCCGCAGCCGTCGGCGGAGTCGAGCAACGACGACCCCGCAAGCCCGGATGGCGAACGGGCAGCCGGCGGCGAGGGCGTGCAGGACTCCGATTCGGAAGGCCCGAAGCCGAGCTGACGACGGCCGGGGTCGGCCGGCACTTGTTGCCGTGACATGACGAGGGGCTCTGCGCCCTTCGTCGGAATCGGAAGCCGGTCTTGTGCCGGCTTCTTCGTTTATCCGTAACCGCGGCCCGACGGGCTGGAGCTGCAAGCGATGACTCAATTGACGTGCGCTTCCCGTGTGCTGGATCTGAACCGGGTCCAGGTGATGGGGATTCTTAACGTAACGCCGGATTCCTTCTCCGACGGCGGCAACCTTTACCGAGCCTCCAGGCTGTCGGTCGACCGCGCCCTGCTGCATGCGGCGGCGATGCTGGCCGAGGGTGCCGCCATGATCGACGTCGGCGGCGAATCGACCCGACCGGGCGCCACGCCGGTCGGTGTCCAGGAGGAGCTTGATCGGGTCATCCCGGTGGTGGAGCGGATCAATGCCGAGTTGGATGTGGTGATCTCGGTCGATACCAGTTCGCCCGAGGTGATACGCGAAGCCGCGACCGCCGGTGCCGGTTTGATCAACGATGTGCGTGCGTTGACGCGTGAAGGCGCGCTCGAGGCCGTGGCGGCAACCGATCTGCCGGTCTGTCTGATGCACATGCAGGGCAGTAGTCCTGCCACCATGCAGCTGGCGCCGAGCTATGGAGATATCCTGGCCGAAGTGGGTGACTTCTTGCGTCGGCAGGTCGAGCGTTGTGAAGCCGCGGGCATTGCGCGTCGGCGGCTGGTGCTCGATCCGGGGTTCGGCTTCGGCAAGACGCTGGAGCACAACCTGAGCCTGCTGCGTCGCATGGACGAACTCAACGCGCTGGGCTTGCCGCTGCTGGTGGGTACGTCGCGCAAGTCGATGATCGGCCAGGCGCTGGGGCGCGAGGTCGACAACCGGCTGGCCGGCAGTCTGGCCACCGTCGCCTTGGCGGTGGAGCGTGGCGGGCGTATCATCCGCGCCCATGATGTGGCCGCCACCGTCGATGTGGTGCGCATGACCGAAGCTGTATTGAACGGCTGTAAGCAGGAGCAGGCATGAGCAGACGCTATTTTGGTACCGACGGCATTCGGGGACATGTGGGGCAGTTCCCGATCACGCCCGATTTCATGATCAAGCTTGGCTGGGCCGCGGGTTGCGTGTTTTCGCGTTCCGGCCCGAGTCGGATCGTGATCGGCAAGGACACCCGCATCTCCGGCTATATGTTCGAGTCGGCGCTGGAGGCGGGGTTGTCGGCCGCCGGTGTCGACGTCCTGCTGACCGGACCGATGCCGACGCCGGCGGTGGCCTACCTGACCCGCACCTTCAGAGCCAGCGCCGGGATCGTGATCAGTGCCTCGCACAACCCCTTTGGCGACAACGGCATCAAGTTCTTCTCGGCCCAGGGTACCAAGCTGCCCGACGAGGTGGAGCAGGCGATCGAGGCGCAGATGGATCTGCAGATGTCGACGGCAGCGTCGGAAAAGCTCGGCAAGGCGCGCCGAATAGACGATGCCGCCGGTCGCTATATCGAGTTCTGCAAGTCCACCGGTGGCGGCAACCTGAACCTGCGTGGACTGAAGATCGTCATCGATTGCGCCAACGGCGCCACCTACCACGTGTCGCCCAAGGTGTTTGCCGAACTGGGCGCCGAGGTGATCGAGATCGCCTCGTCACCGGACGGCCTCAATATCAACGAAAACTGTGGCGCCACCTCGCCCAGGAATCTGCAGAAGATCGTCGTCGCGGAGGGGGCTGATCTGGGGATCGCCCTGGATGGCGATGGCGACCGTCTGATTTTGGTCGATCATACGGGTGCCGTTGTCGATGGTGACGAGATTCTGTATGTCATTGCCAACGCGATGCGCGAGCAGGGCGTGTTCGAGGGGGGGGTCGTCGGCACTCTGATGTCCAATTTCGGTCTCGAGCAGGCGTTCAAGCGCCTGAATATCCCCTTCGTGCGAGCCGCCGTGGGCGATCGCTACGTCATGGAGAAGCTGGCGCAGCACGACTGGCTGTTGGGGGGGGAAAACTCCGGGCACGTGGTCTGCCGGCACCTGATCTCGACCGGCGACGGCACCGTGTCCGCGGTGCAGGTGCTCAGGGCGATGGCCGATAGCGGCAGATCTCTGCATGAGCTCAAGCAGGGGATGAGCAAACTGCCGCAGGTGATGATCAACGTGCGGTTGGCGTCCCGGGTGTCCCTCGAGGGTAACGCCGAGATTGCAAAGGCGGTCGCGGCAACCGAGGCCTGCCTTGGCGAGCGTGGCCGAGTGCTGCTGCGCCCCTCCGGTACCGAGCCGGTGGTTCGGGTGATGATCGAGGGCGAGGAAGCTGCGCAGGTGGAGGCCTTGTGTCGGGAACTGGCTGAAAAGGTAGAAAAAATTCTGTCGGCGCTTGTAAGTTGAAAGGGGCTCGGTTAAGATTTGCGCCTCTTTCGTAAGGGGGTCCCGATGCGCAAGGCGCTGGTAGCTGGAAACTGGAAGATGAACGGGCGCGTCGCGCGAAATGACGAGCTTGTTACCGATGTTCTGGCAGGCCTGGTCGAGCGGGGGCTGATGGATCGTGTGGATGTGATGGTGTTTCCGCCGTCGGTCTACATCGGTCAGGTGAAGGCGGTTGCCCGAGGCAGTGCTCTCGCGGTAGGTGCGCAGAACCTTTGCGAATTCGACGACGGTGCCTATACCGGTGAACTGTCGGCGGGGATGCTGATCGATAGTGGATGCAGCGCCGTGCTGATCGGACATTCGGAACGTCGGGCGATGTTTGGCGACAGCGATCAGCGAGTCGCAGCCAAGGTCGGCGCGGCGTTGGCGGCTGGTTTGACTCCCGTGCTGTGTCTCGGTGAGTCGCTGGAGCAGCGCGATGCCGGCGAGACGCTGAGTGTCGTCTCGGCGCAGTTCGATGCCGCTGTCGCGGGGTTGGATGTGGCGGATATCTCCCGTCTGGTGCTGGCCTATGAGCCGGTCTGGGCGATAGGCACGGGGCGCACTGCAAGCCCCGAGCAGGCGCAGGAGGTGCATGCACATCTGCGTACGCTGTTGGCCGGATTCGGTCGGGATGTGGCCGAGCGGGTGAGAATATTGTACGGCGGCAGTGTGAATGCGGATAACGCCGCTGCCCTGTTCGAGCAGCAGGATATAGATGGCGGGCTGATTGGCGGCGCGTCGTTGAAAGCTAAAGATTTCCTGGTTATCTGCCAAGCGGCGGATACCGGTCGAGACGGTTGATAAGATGGAATCACTGGTTCTGATAGTGCATGTGTTGCTGGCGGCCGCGATTATCGCGCTGGTGCTGTTGCAGCAGGGTAAGGGCGCTGAAGCAGGTGCATCCTTCGGTGGAGGAGCCTCGCAGACCGTCTTCGGTAGTCGTGGTTCCAGTAGTTTTATGGGGCGTGTGACCGCCGTGCTGGCTGCCGGTCTGTTTGTGACCAGCTTTGCGCTGGCGGTTTATGCCAAGCAGAAAGCATCCAGTGTAAATGATGCTGGTATTCCGGCTGCAGAAGTGATTGAATCTGCCGCCGAAGCGCAGGAGCAGGCTGATCTGCCGGCGCTGGAAGAATCTCGGCCTGCCGAGACGGATATGCCGAGCGAAAGCGACGTGCCGGCATCCGGTCAGCAGTAAGGGAAGAAGTTTGGCCCAAGTGGTGGAATTGGTAGACACGCTATCTTGAGGGGGTAGTGTCCCTAGGACGTGCCGGTTCGAGTCCGGCCTTGGGCACCAAGTTGCAATATCGTTAAGTTGTAAAATCGACAGGTACTTTATATAATATCGCACCTGTTTCTGATGCGGGGTGGAGCAGTCTGGTAGCTCGTCGGGCTCATAACCCGAAGGTCGTTGGTTCAAATCCAGCCCCCGCTACCACGTTTTGAGGTTGACCTGATCGCTCATCGGGTTCGCTTCAGAAACACGGGGCAAAGATCATTGTGTATGGATCTTTCGCTTGCCGACCCAAGTTTGGATTGAGCCCCTTTTCAGGGGCTTTTTCGTAGGTCAACAAAAGGCGTTGGTGCCTCGTCAGAAATGGGTCCGTGAGAGACCCATTTTTCGTTTCAGGTACCGGTCAAGGTGGGGTTGTCAGTGTCAGCCAAGCTGAAGCATCTGCAAGAACTGGTCAAGCCGGCTATCGTCGGTCTGGGCCTTGAGCTGTGGGGCGTAGAGTTCCATTCGGCGGGTAATAAAAGTCTGCTGCGTATCTATATCGATGGTCCGGAAGGGGTCACCGTCGACGATTGTGCGCGAGTCAGTCACCAAGTGAGCGGTATCCTGGATGTCGAGGATCCGATCAGCGAGCAGTATACGCTGGAGGTCTCTTCTCCCGGAATGGACCGCCCACTCTATACATTGCAGCATTTTGAGGCTTTTCGCGGCCATAAAGTGCAGATCAAGTTGCGCGTGCCGTTCGAGGGGCGGCGCAACTTCAAGGGATTATTGAACGGGGTCGAAGGTGACGAGGTGCTGTTGATCGTTGACGATGAAGAGTACCTGCTGCCGATCGATTATATCGATCGGGCCAACGTGATCCCCCAGATTTAACAACGGTTCGAGGTTTTGGGCGAGGCAATGGTATGAACAAAGAGATTCTACTGGTTGCAGAAGCTGTTTCTAACGAGAAGGACGTGTCCAAGGGCGTGATCTTCGAAGCGATCGAAGTGGCTCTGGCGACGGCGACCAAGAAACGCTACGACGAAGAGGCGGATATCCGCGTGGTGATCGACCGCGCAACCGGCGACTACGAAACCTACCGCCGCTGGCTGGTGGTCAGCAACGACGAAGTGCCTGCGCTGGGTACCGAACTGACGCTGGAAGAGGCGCTGGAGATCGATCCGAAGCTGCAGCCCGGTGATACATGGGAAGAGAAGGTCGAGTCGGTGAAGTTCGGCCGTATCGCGGCACAGACCGCCAAGCAGGTGATCGTGCAGAAGGTGCGCGAAGCCGAACGGGCCAAGGTGGTCGAGCTCTACCGTGACCGCCAGGGTGAACTGGTTGCCGGCACAGTCAAGAAGGTGACGCGCGACAACATCATTGTCGACCTGGGCAACAATGCCGAAGCGCTGTTGCCGCGCGAGTTTCTGATTCCGCGCGAGAGCTTCCGCATGGGTGATCGCGTACGTGCCGTGCTGCAGGAGGTGCGTGCGGAAGGTCGCGGGCCGCAACTGATTTTGAGCCGTACGTCGTCGGAGATGCTGATCGAGCTGTTCCGTATCGAGGTGCCCGAGATCGCCGAAGAGGTGATCGAGATCCGTGCCGCGGCGCGTGATCCGGGTGCTCGTGCCAAGATCGCGGTGAAGACCAACGACGGCCGTATCGATCCGATCGGTGCCTGCGTCGGTATGCGTGGTTCGCGTGTGCAGGCGGTGTCCAACGAACTGGGCGGCGAGCGCGTCGATATCGTGCTCTGGGACGACAATCCGGCGCAGCTGGTGATCAACGCCATGGCGCCGGCCGAAGTGGCCTCTATCGTTATGGACGAAGATACCCACTCCATGGATGTCGCGGTGGCGGAAGAGGCACTGGCGATGGCGATCGGTCGCAGCGGCCAGAACGTCCGTCTCGCGGCCGAACTGACCGGTTGGGAGCTCAACGTGATGAGCGAAGAGGACGCGGCCGCCAAGCAGCAGTCCGAGATCGGCTCTATCCTGCAGCTGTTCATGAAGCATCTGGATGTGGACGAAGAGCTGGCCGAGATACTGGTCGAGGAGGGCTTTGCCTCGCTTGAAGAGGTCGCGTATGTACCGGTCGACGAGATGCTCGAGATCGAAGGTTTCGATGAGGATATCGTCGAGTCCCTGCGTGCCCGCGCCAAGGATGCTCTGCTGAATCTGGCGATCGCCAGCGAAGAGCAGCTGGGCGCAGCGGAGCCGGCGGAGGATCTGCTGGGCATGGATGGAATGGATAAGCACCTGGCCTACCAGTTGGCCGCTGCCGGAATCGTCACGATGGAAGATCTGGCGGAGCAGGGTGTGGATGACCTGCTCGATATCGAGGGTATGGATGAAGCGAAAGCGGCTGAATTGATCATGACCGCACGCGCGCCCTGGTTTGCAGAGCAACAGTAACCCCCAACGGAGGAGGAGAGACCATTTATGGCAGAAGTCACGGTTAAACAGCTTGCCGATGTGGTTGGTGTATCCGTTGAGCGTTTGCTGAAGCAGATGCAGGAAGCGGGCATTAATGACAAGAACGATGGTTCGATCGTATCTGAAAACGAGCGTCAATCGCTGCTGACTTACCTCAAGCGCAGCCACGGCGAGGAAGCAGAATCCGGCGAGCCGAAGAAGATCACCCTGAAGCGCAAGACCACCTCTCAGTTGAAGGTGTCCGGCGCCTCGGGCAAGCGCAAGACAGTCAATATCGAAGTGCGCAAGAAGCGCACGTACGTCAAGCGCACCGAACTGGAAGAGCCCAGGACCGAAGAGGTGACCGAGGCTCCGGCAATGGAAGAGGCGACGCCGGCGGCGACGGAAGTCGCGGCGGAAGCGGTTTCCCGGGTGGACGCTCCGGCTGTCGAAACGGCAGCGGTCGAGGCCAAGGCGGCCGTCGAGGAGCCGAGCGCCGAGGCGGCGGCACCTGAGGTACGGAGCGAGGCGCCCAAGGTGGCCGAGGCCGCACCGGCCGTCGAGAAGGCCCCGGATGCGCCCAAGCGTGACGACAGTCCGCGCCGCAAGGATAAGGAGCGCGGCAAGGGCAAGAGCTTCGCCGGCGATGATCAGCCGCGCCGGGGTAAAGGCCGCGGTTTCGATGACGAAGGGCGTGGCTCGCGTCGCGGCGGCAAGGGCGGCAAGCGTGCCGGTCGTGGTCGCGCGCAGCCCAATATCCACGGTTTCGAGAAGCCGACCGCACCGGTGGTGCATGAGGTCAGCATCCCCGAGAGCATCACGGTAGCGGACCTGGCCAAGAAGATGTCGGTCAAGGCGGCTGAAGTGATCAAGGTGATGTTCAAGATGGGTGCGATGGCAACCATCAACCAGGTCATCGATCAGGATACCGCGATCCTCGTGGTCGAGGAGATGGGGCATGTGGCCAAGCCGATGCAGGAGAACGCGATCGAGGATGCACTGATCGAGAGCGTACAGGCTCAGCAGGGTGAAGAGCAGCCGCGTGCGCCGGTGGTTACCGTCATGGGCCATGTCGACCACGGCAAGACCTCGCTGCTCGACCATATCCGCCGCACCCGCGTGGCGGCCGGCGAATCGGGCGGCATTACCCAGCATATCGGTGCCTATCATGTGGAAACCGACAACGGCATGATCACCTTCCTGGATACCCCGGGACACGCGGCCTTTACCGCCATGCGTGCACGCGGTGCCCAGTTGACCGATATCGTCATCCTGGTGGTGGCCGCCGATGACGGCGTCATGCCGCAGACCGAAGAGGCGGTTCAGCATGCCAAGGCGGCCGGTGTGCCGCTGGTCGTGGCCGTGAACAAGATCGACAAGCCGGAAGCCGATCCCGATCGGGTCAAGAGCGAGCTGTCCCAGCTCGACGTCATCTCCGAGGAGTGGGGCGGCGACGTACAGTTTGCCCATGTGTCGGCGAAAACCGGTGAAGGTATCGACGACCTGCTGGACAAGGTGCTGCTGCAGGCCGAGGTGCTCGAGCTCAAGGCCGTACCGGAAGCGCCGGCTCAGGGCGTGGTGGTCGAGTCCCGTCTGGACAAGGGGCGCGGTCCGGTATCCACCATCCTGGTGCAGAACGGCACCCTGAAGAAGGGCGATATCGTGCTGGCGGGTCTGCATTATGGCCGCGTGCGGGCGATGTTGGACGAGTCCGGTTCTCAGATCGAAACGGCCGGTCCCGCCATACCGGTGGAGATCCAGGGCCTGGATGGTACGCCGGATGCCGGTGACGAGTTCACCGTGGTTTCCAGCGAGAAGAAAGCGCGCGAAGTGGCGCTGTTCCGCCAGGGCAAGTACCGCGAGATCAAACTGGCGCGTCAGCAGAAGGCCAAGCTGGAGAATCTGTTCTCCAACATGCAGGCCGGCGAAGTGAAGTCGCTGAATATCATCCTCAAGGCGGACGTACGCGGCTCGCTGGAGGCGCTGACCCAGGCGTTGCAGGATCTGTCCACCGACGAGGTCAAGGTGACCATCGTGTCCAGCGGTGTGGGCGGTATCGGCGAGACCGACGCCAACCTGGCGGTGGCGTCGTCGGCGATTCTGATCGGCTTTAACGTCCGTGCCGATGCACAGGCGCGTGCCATCGTCGAACGCGAAGAACTCGAGCTGCGTTACTACAGCGTCATCTACGACATCATCGACGATGTCAAACAGGCGATGACCGGTCTGCTGTCACCGGAGTACCGCGAAGAGATCGTCGGTATCGCCGAGGTGCGTGACGTGTTCCGCTCGCCGAAGCTGGGCGCCATTGCCGGCTGTATGGTCATCGAGGGTACCGTGTTCCGCAACAAGCGGATCCGCGTACTGCGCGATAACGTGGTGATCTACGAAGGTGAACTCGAGTCTCTGCGTCGCTTCAAGGATGCGGTAGCCGAGGTGCGTCAGGGTATGGAGTGCGGTATCGGCGTCAAGAACTACAATGACGTCAAGGTCGGAGACCAGATCGAGGTCTACGACACCATCGAAGTACAGCGCAGCCTGTAATCGGCCTTCAGGAGTCGAAACGAGAGCCCTATGGCACGAGAGTTTAAACGTACCGACCGGGTGGCGGACCAGATCCAGCGTGATCTGGCCGTCCTGATCCAGCGCGAGATCAAGGATCCGCGTCTGGGAATGGTCACCATCAGCCATGCCAAGGTCAGCAAGGACCTGGGCTATGCCGATGTCTATATCACGGTGATGCCGTTCGGCGACCAGGACGAGGCGGACGTGATCAAGGCGTCGTTGAAGGTGCTCAACAGTGCCGCCGGCTTCCTGCGTTCGGAACTGGCCCGCGGGATCAAGCTGCGGATCATGCCGCAGCTGAGGTTCCATTTCGATGAGAGCGTGGAGCGCGGTCGCCGTCTGCACAGCCTGATCGAGAGCGCCTATCAGCAGGAGAAGATACGCCAACACGACGACTCGGACGACGAGGAGTAGGTATGGCACGTAAACCAAAAGGACGCCGCATCGACGGCGTCTTTTTGCTGGACAAGCCCGGCGGTATCTCCTCCAACGGTGCGCTGCAGCGGGTCAAGCGGTTGTACGGCGCGGCGAAGGCGGGGCATACCGGTGCCCTCGATCCGCTGGCCACCGGCATGTTGCCGATCTGCCTGGGCGAGGCGACCAAGTATTCGCAGTTTCTGCTCGATTCGGACAAGCGCTACCGCACCACCGCCAGGTTGGGGGTGCGTACCGACAGCAGCGACGCCGATGGCCAGGTGATCGAAACCAAACCGGTTCCGAACGATCTGACACGAGCGCGGATCGAGGCTCTGCTCGAGCAGCACTTCAGTGGCGAGATCGAGCAGGTGCCGTCGATCTACTCGGCGCTCAAGCTCAACGGCCAGCCGTTGTACAAGCTGGCGCGCCAGGGTGTCGAGGTGGAGGTCAAGCCGCGGCGGGTGCGGATCCACGAGATCAAGCTGCTCGATCTGCGTGCGGATGAGCTGGATCTGGAGGTGTACTGCTCCAAGGGAACCTACATCCGCAGTATTGTCGAAGATCTTGGGCAGATGCTGGGTTGCGGCGCCCATGTCGGCAGGCTGCGCCGGCTCGAGACCGGCCCCTATCGCGAAGCGATGATGATGACGCTGGAGCAGCTTCAGGCGCTGGCGGAACCTCGCGACGGGGATGACCAGGAGTGCATACAAGCGCGGCTGGATCAGGTATTATTGCCGCCTTGGACCGCGGTCTCCTCGCTGCCGGCACTGGAGCTGAGTGCCGATCAGGCGCAGGCGCTGCAGTGCGGCCAGGGGTGCTCGGCACTGTTCGAGCAGCGTGGCCAGGTCAGATTGTTTATCGCCGGTACCGAGACCTTTATTGGGGTCGGCGAAGTGTCGGATGAGGGGTTGCTGAAGCCGAAGCGGCTGATGAGCACCGCACCGACCGACTGAATTGCTTCGGAGAACCGGAGTATCGACGCTGGACTGAAAATATGCTCGGTCCAGCGCGTCTTTGAACCAGCGGCGGAGATCCCGTCGCGTGCATATTGTTAAGGAGCTAGATAATGTCTCTGAGCGTTGAACAGAAAGCGCAGATCGTTGCCGATTTTGGTCGTGGCGAAGGCGATACCGGTTCTCCGGAAGTGCAGGTTGCACTGCTGACCGCCAACATCCAGGGTCTGCAGGATCACTTCAAGGATCACAAGCAGGACCACCACTCACGTCGTGGTCTGATCCGGATGGTAAACCAGCGTCGCAAGCTGCTGGACTACCTGAAGACGAAAGATGCCGATCGCTACGTCGCACTGATCGGTCGTCTGGGCCTGCGTCGCTAAAACCGCGTTACCGGGGGCCATACTGTGTATGGCCCCTGTCATATGCGGCATCGACACCTGCCCCGGCAGGTGTCGTAACAACCGGTATATCGGGGTGTCATCGATCATCGAGCCCGTACTCAATTGCCTATCCGAGGGTATGCAACTGAGTACAGGCTTTACAGCAGGCATGGTTGGTCACCCGCGAGTTACCTTTCACACAACTCAAAGGAGTAAACCGTGCAAGCGATTACCAAAACATTTCAATACGGCAAGCACAGCATAACCCTCGAAACCGGCAAGGTTGCCCGTCAGGCGACCGGTGCCGTCATGGTCACCATGGGCGGCGTACAGGTACTCTGTACCGTGGTCGGCGCCAAGGAAACCAAAGAGGGGCAGGATTTCTTCCCGCTGTCCGTACACTATCAGGAGAAGTACTACGCCGTCGGCCGTATCCCGGGTGGCTTCTTCAAGCGTGAAGCGCGTCCGTCCGAGAAGGAAACCCTGACCTCCCGCCTGATCGACCGTCCGATCCGTCCGCTGTTCCCGAAGGGCTTCATGAACGAAGTACAGGTGATCTGTACCGTCATGTCCGCCGACAAGGTCAACGATCCGGATATCGCGGCGATGATCGGTACCTCTGCCGCGCTGGCGATCTCCGGCCTGCCGTTCCTGGGCCCGATCGGCGGCGCCCGCGTCGGTTTCACCGAAGCGGAAGGCTACATCCTCAACCCGACCTACGAACAGCTGGCGACGTCCGAGCTGGACATGGTGGTGGCCGGTACCGCCGACGCGGTGCTGATGGTCGAGTCGGAAGCGAAGGAACTGACCGAAGACGAGATGCTCGGCGCCGTGCTGTTCGCGCATCAGGAGATGCAGGTGGTGGTCAACGCCATCAACGAACTGGTCGCCGAAGCGGGCAAGCCGAAGTGGGATTGGCAGCCGGCAGCGAAAAACGAAGCGCTGATCGCTCAGGTGCGCGAGCTGGTCGGTGCCGGTATCGCCTCCGCTTACCAGATCGCCGACAAGATGCAGCGTCAGAACACTCTGTCCGGACTGCGCAGCCAGGCGGTCGAAGGCCTGTCCGGCAGCGACGAAGGTCAGCCGAGCGGCAAGGAGGTGTCCGGTATCTTCAGTTCGCTGGAGAAAGAGATCGTGCGTAACCGCATCATCGACGGCGAGCCGCGTATCGACGGCCGCGACACCAAGACCGTACGTCCGATCAGCGTCGAGATCGATCTGCTCAAGGGCGTACACGGTTCAGCCCTGTTCACCCGTGGCGAAACCCAGTCGATCGCGACCTGTACCCTGGGTACCAGCCGCGATCAGCAGATCATCGATGCGCTGGAAGGCGAGCGCAAGGATCCGTTCATGCTGCACTACAACTTCCCTCCCTACTCCGTGGGCGAGGCGGGTCGTATGGGCGGTGCAGGCCGTCGCGAGATCGGTCACGGTCGCCTGGCCCGTCGCGGTGTTGCCGCGGTGCTGCCGACTCAGGAGGAGTTCCCGTACACCATCCGTATCGTGTCCGAGATCACCGAGTCCAACGGCTCCAGCTCCATGGCTTCTGTCTGTGGCGCTTCGCTGTCGATGATGGACGCGGGTGTACCGCTGAAGGCGCCGGTGGCCGGTATCGCCATGGGTCTGGTGAAAGAGAATGACCGCTTTGCCGTGCTGACCGATATCCTCGGTGACGAGGATCACCTCGGCGACATGGACTTCAAGGTCGCCGGTACCGAAGCGGGCGTGACCGCCCTGCAGATGGATATCAAGATCACCGGTATCACCGAAGAGATCATGGAGATCGCACTGGAGCAGGCCTGCGAAGCACGCAAGCATATCCTGCAAGAGATGGCGAAGGTGATCGGTTACTCGCGTCCGGAACTGCCGGACAACGCACCGGCGATGCAGCTGATCAAGATCAACCCGGAGAAGATCCGCGACCTGATCGGCAAGGGCGGCGCGACCATCCGTGCGCTGACCGAAGAGACCGGCGCCATGATCGATATCGAAGATGACGGTACCGTGCGCATCTACGCCGACGACAAGGCAAAGGGCAAGGCGGCGCTGGATCGCGTGATGGCGATCACCGCCGAAGCCGAGGTAGGCAAGATCTACGAAGGCAAGGTGGTGCGCATCGAGGACTTCGGTGCCTTCGTCAACATCCTGCCCGGCAAGGATGGTCTGGTGCATATCTCCCAGATCGCCAAGGAGCGTGTCAACAAGGTCACCGATTACGTCAACATGGATGACGTGGTCAAGGTCAAGGTACTCGACGTGGACGTTCGCGGCCGCATCAAGCTGTCGATGAAGGACATGGAAGAGGACGAGTCGGTCTCCAACTGAGACTGACCCGTTATAAAAGAAGCCCTCCCGGTTAGCGCCGGCGAGGGCTTTTTCGTGTCTTTTCGCAGGCCTTGAGGCAGCGGAAACTCAGATCCCCGGCGGCATCAGTCGCGCTGGTTTTCGCGGATCACGCAGTAGATGCGAAAGCCGTAGATGGTGACCAGCACGCTGAGGAAGTCGAACAGGACCGAGCCCAACGTAATCAGCAGGGTCCCCTCGCCGAGCAGACGCGTGATGCTGATATTGGCCAGGAACAGCCCGCCCATCAGCAGCGCCAGACCCTGAAACAGTACCCAGAAATACTCGGGCGTGATCTCCCAACTGTTGCGCAACGCATCGACCGGGCCGCGGCGCTCCAGCACGCAGGCGTAGTCGGCAACGGCGAAGCGCACGCCGAAGTAGACCCCGGGAACGATCAGCAGCATCAGCCCCAGCGAGACCGCCAGAGCGTTGAGCATATAGGTCAGCAGCAGGCGGCCCCAGCAACCCAGAGCGCTCAGAATCGCCGTCAGCGGGTGCAGCGGCCGGTTATCGACCACAGACTGCAGGTAGACGATGGTACCGCCGAGATAGATGGGCAACAGCAGTAGTCGGAGCAGTGATGCCAAGCCGGTGTTGATCTGCAGCTCCGGATCGCTGGGGTCGCTCATGTCGCCGAGCAGCAGGTAGTTGGCGAGTGCCAGGATGATCAGGAAGGGCAACTGAATCGCTGCCAGCGCCAGAAGGTGCTGACGAAAGAAGAACAGCGTCTGACGCAGGTAATCGAAGGCCATAACTCTCCCGGTTAACGTTTACTGCAGTGGGTGGCTTAAGTGTATGAGTTTGAAGTGCCCATTATCGGCATGGCAGCGAATCCGCGCAAACCGCCCCGCCGCCTTGCGCTCCAGCGGAATATGCAGGTTGACCACGAAACAGGCGTTGCCGCCGGGGGCGAGCAGGCGTCGGGTTTGCTCCAGAAAGCGGTCGGTCAGGTCCCCTTCGATGCCGAAGCCGGCATGAAAGGGCGGGTTGCAGAGGATGGTGTCGAAGCCGGGTGATAAACCCAGTCCCGCATCGCCTGCGACCACCTTGCCGTGAAGACCTCTTTGCGCCAGATTTTCACGGCAGGCCAGAAGCGCGGCGGCGTTGTTGTCGGTGCAGGTCAGCAGGGTATCGGCATCGCAGGCGTTCAACGCCAGGTAGCCGAAGCCGCAGCCCAGGTCGAGCACCCGGCCGCGCAGCGGCAGTTCGGTACCGAGCATCGCCGGCAGCTGTTCGAGCAGGAAGGCGCTGCCGCGATCGATCTTGTTCCAGCCGTAGAGGCCGGGCTTGGTCAGGTAGGGTTCGCCCTGATCCAGCGTCAGCGGGCGCAGCCGACGGTACTCCTGGTCGTCGAGCGGTTCGCCGACCGCGCGACCGCGGGTCAGCAGGGCCCGCCAGATCGAGCCCTCCTTGCGCTCCTGCCGATCGCCGCCGAGGCGCTGCTGCGCCTTGCGGCTGTAGGTCTTGATCCCCTCGCTCTTGTCACCGATCAGGATCAGCTCGCCGTCGGGCTCGAGCAGGCGTGCGGCCTGGTTGATCAGGTGATGCACCACCGGCTTCTCCTTGGAGACGCGGTAGACGATCCGCTGCAGCGAGGCGTCGGGGCGTGGCTCAAGCTCGAAATCGCTGAACTCGGCCGTCCAGCCCCGCTGCTGCAGCGCCTGGATCAGGTCGAAGCGGTTGCCGACCACGGCGAGTCCCGCCTGCGGCGGGCACGGATCGGCGGGAATATTTTCGTCGACCAGCCAGAGCCCGCGTGCGCCGGGGCGGCACAGCTCCTGTACCAGTAGGTTGAGTGCGTGATCGGCCATGGTCAGATGCTGTTGATCTCGTCGTCGGTCAGCGCCCGGTACTCCCCCGGGAACAGGTTCTCGTCAAGGGCGATGGCGCCGATGCTCTCGCGGTGCAGGCCGGTCACCCGGTTGCCCAGCGCGGCGAACATCCGCTTGACCTGGTGATAACGCCCCTCGTGCAGCACGACACGGGCCTCGGCGGCACCGAGCAGGGTCAACTGCGCCGGTTTGGTCGGGAAGGGTTCGTTGTTGAGCTTGATCCCCCTGGCGAACCGCTCCACCGCATCGGCGGGGATCGGATCGGCGGTCGTGACATGGTAGACCTTGTCGGTCTTGTGTCGGGGCGAGGTGGCGCGGTGTGACCACTTGCCGTCGTCGGTGAGCAGCACCAGGCCGGTGGCGTCGATATCCAGGCGTCCGGCGATATGCATCTCCTCGGCCCGCGGCAGTTCCACCAGCGACAGCACCGTGGGGTGGGTCGGGTCGTCGTTGGCGCAGACCACGCCTTCGGGCTTGTTCAACATCAGATAGCGCGGTTCCGGCTTGTCCATCTCCAGGCCGTCGAGTTCGACGCTGTCGCCATCGAGGATATGGCGGGCCGGGTCGCGCTCCGGCTCGCCGTTGACGCGGACCTCGTCGGCGTGCAGCAGGCGCTTGACCTCCTTGCGGGAGAGGCCGGTGGCCTTGGCGAGATATTTATCAAGTCGCATAGCGGGCTTCGTACCGTGAAAAGCGGCTAGTATAGCCGAGACCGTGCTTATTTCTTAGATCTTGACCATATTGATAGGGTAAAATATCGCCCCCTGTAATCCCCCCGACGAGGCAAAGCGTGAAGCTGTTTGTTGAAAACCTGACCCATGTCGATTTCTCCTATATCGATCCGCAGCGCGGATTGCTGGGCGAGTCCTGGGCGGTCAATCTGATACTGGACGGTTCGCTCGACCAACAGGGGATGATCTGCGATTTCGGCACGGTCAAGAAGCGGGTCAAGCAGTGGCTGGACAGCCGGGTGGATCACTGCCTGGTGGTGGCCACCGGCCTCGACGGGCTCGCATATGAGCGCAGCGGCGGGATCACCCGGTTGCGCTGGCACTACCCCGAGGGCGGCGAACTCTGCTGCAGCGCGCCGGATCAGGCGATCGCGCTGGTCGAGCTGGAGCGGATCGACGAGGTCGGCCTGGCGCGGTGGTGCCGCGATCAGTTGCTGAAACTGTTTCCGGAGCAGGTCAGCGGCGTGCAGCTGGAGTTTCTGCCGGAGCGGATCGACGGTGCCTTTTACCACTACAGCCACGGCCTGCAGCAGCACGCCGGCAACTGCCAGCGCATCGCCCACGGCCACCGCTCCCCTATCCAGCTCCTGCGCAACGGTCGACGCGACAGTGCCCTGGAAGCGCAGTGGGCCGACAGGCTGCGCGACATCTATATCGGCACCCTGGCCCATCGGCAACAGGAGGGCGAGTGCCATCGCTATGTCTACGATGCGCCCCAGGGCCATTTCGAACTCAGCCTTCCGGCACGCTGCTGCTACGATATCGATACCGAGTCGACGGTGGAGCGGATCGCCCAGCACCTGGCGCAGCGGATCAAGCGCGACTATCCGCAGGACGAGATCGAGGTGCGCGCGTTCGAAGGGATCGGCAAGGGCGCCATCGCCACGGCCTGAGGTTCAGTCATCCCGGGCGATGTCGACCCCTCCCGTGCCGGGGCGGCTATAGTCGCACACGCCCTGGGGGAAGATCCGTTCCAGCCGCGAGCGGTAGGGGGTCATGTCGACCGGCGCGTATTGTCCCTGTGCCAGCGCCGACTCCACGCTGATCAACCGACATTTGAACAGGTCGCCGCGCAGATCCTCTCCGGCCTGGCTGCGCGAGGTACCGTAGATCGGATAGACCTGCATGCAGCGCCCCTCGGGCCTGCCGTTCCAGTCGCCGTTCCAGACCTCGGCTCCCGCCGCGATCAGACTGCCGTCGGCGCGATAGCAGCGATCCTGGGCCTCGTCCGGGCGCCGTCCGTTCTGCAGCCAGCGCGTCAGCAGGTTCAGCGCCTCGTCGATCGGTGCGTGCGGCTTGTCGGTCACCCAGATCAGTTGTCGATCCTCGCGGCCGGCGCCTTGCAGCCGTAGTCGAGTGCTGAACGCGGCGCTCAGGTGATGCATGTCGAGCTCCGGTTCCAGGTAGTGGCGCAGGTCGATGATCGGGATCTCGAGCCTGCCGTTGAACACCAGACCGGAGCGGAACGCCGCTTCGATGGCGCCGGGATCGGCCTCCGTACGTTGTGCCGGGGTGCGGCCGCCGTCGGGCGAGAGGCGCATGTTGTGGTGGCTCCAGGGGCTGAAGTTGAACAGGCGGGTGCCGTTGATGCGCCAGAAACGCTCGTCCCGCTGTTCGCCGGGCGGCTTCCAGCCGCCGACATTGGCGTTCAGGTGCAGGAACGCGCTCGGGCTCAGCTTGCCCTCGCGCAACGCACGCAGGCCATACTGCACGCCGACGTTGTCCCAGGTCTGGGCCGCGTAGCCGTCGGCACGGCTGCCGAAGATATGGCGCAGATCCTCCCAGTAGGTCCAGTCGATCCGCCTGCGCAGTGGCTTGGCAAAGCGCGGTGCGAAATGGACGAAGCGCGGATTGTTGACCAGCGGCGTCAGGCCGCGCCAGCCGTAGACACACTCGCTGCTGCCCAGCGGCCAGCGCGGCAGGCGGCCGTTGATCAACTGGGCCAACTCGTAGATCCAGGCGTACTCCTCCTTGATGCCGTCGCGGGAATTGAGCCCCTCGATCCACTGACGCTGCGGCCAGCTCCAGGTCTCGGGTGCGAGTTGGTCGAAATAGTACTCCAGCAGTTCGCAGTCGAAGACATGGATGGTCTGCGTCAGCATGTCGGGGTAGGCGTAGAGCGCGACTCCGGCATCGAGCACGGCGCTGCCGTTCTGACCGATCAGGTATTGCTGGATTGCGCCGCCCGAACCGCCTATGCCCAGGGTGTAGCGCGGCGCACCGTAGCGTGCCGCGAACTGATGCTTGACCCGTAGCGCGGTCTCCTCGGCGAGCAGGATGTCGTAATGGTTGCTGGTGTGGTTGCCGGTCGAGCTTGCCACTGCATAGCCGTTGCGCAACTGGGCGATACGCCGGTTGGCGATCTCCTCGAGCGTCATCTTGCCCTGACGGCGGCCGATGCCGACGCCCCCCTTGAACTGATAGATCAGGTCGCCGTTCCAGTAGCGCATATCGGGCTGTTCGGGACGGTCATCGGGTCCGCGCAGGGTGGTGATGCTGTACAGGAAGCGGTTGATGGTGCCGGTTTCCACCCGCAGGATAAAATCGATCTGCCGCCCATTCAGGGTCAGGCGGGCGATATCGTCCCGAGCCTGTTCCAGAGGGTAGAAGCGATCCGTACCGACGCGGTTGTAGAGGTAGTCGACCCGGGTCGGGTAGAGGCAGTCCTTGCTGTAGCCGATCACCCGGTTAGCGTTGTTCGTGTCTCCGGATCGGCCATGGACGGGGATACCGTAGCCCTGCCGGTTGTCGACCTGTGGCCGGCCGTAGCCGGACGCTTCGCCGTCACAGGCGAAGGGGTAGCGCAGCGGCCCGCTGTAGAGCGGTTCGACGGGGCCGACGGCGCCGAGTTCGATCGGATAGGGGTAGGGGTCGGCGGGGCGGACGCTCTGCGACGGATGGGGGCCGCTGTAGGAGGGGAGCACGGTGCGCTCGACCGGCGGGGCGTCGAGCACCCTGGGGTCGTCGGCGTATCGCCGCAACAGGGAGTCGTCCTCGTGCAGCAGCAGCCAGAGCGAACCGGCTATCAGTGCCAGGACGCCTGATGCCAATGTCAGTCGAATCAGCTTCATCGGCAGCCTCTCGGTGGCCCTTTGTATCCATTCTAGTCGAGGCTTGTTCGGGCGTGGCTTGCTGTTTGAGACTTGCCGGGCGGCTTGGTCGAAGCGGCCGGCGGAGGGGAGAAACGAATCGGGCAGCCCTGAGGCTGCCCGATGTCGGTGAGTGGCGGAGCTGCGCGATCAGTCGCGCTCGATCGCCAGCGCGGTGCCCATGCCGCCGCCGATACACAGCGTGGCCAGGCCCTTCTTGGCGTCGCGCTTGATCATCTCGTGTACCAGGGACACGAGGATACGGCAGCCGGAAGCGCCGATCGGGTGACCCAGCGCGATGGCGCCGCCGTTGACGTTGACGATCTCGGTGTTCCAGCCGAGGTCCTTGTTGACCGACATCGCCTGTGCGGCGAAGGCTTCGTTGGCCTCGACCAGCTCCAACTCGTTGATCGACCATTCCGCCTTCTCCAGCGCCTTGGTGGTGGCGCAGATCGGACCGGTACCCATGATCGCCGGATCGACACCGGCAGAGGCGTAGGCCTTGATGCGGGCCAGCACCGGCAGACCCAGTTCGGCGGCCTTCTCGGCGGAGCAGAGGATCACCGCGGCGGCTCCGTCGTTGAGGGTGGAGCTGTTGCCGGCGGTGACGGTGCCGTCCTTCTTGAACGCCGGACGCAGCTTGGCCAGTGCCTCGGCGGTGCAACCGAAACGCGGCTGCTCGTCGGTATCGAAGACGATCGGGTCGCCCTTGCGCTGCGGGATGCTGACCGGGATGATCTCGTCCTTGAAGCGACCGGAAGTCACTGCGGCTTCCGCCTTGTTCTGGGAGGCGGCGGCGAAGGCGTCCTGCTCCTCACGGCTGAAGCCGTACTTCTCGACGATGTTCTCGGTGGTGATCCCCATGTGGTAGTTGTTGAAGGCGTCCCAGAGGCCGTCGTTGACCATGGTATCGACCAGCTTCCAGTCACCCATGCGGGCGCCGTTGCGGGAGTTGGGCAGTACGTGCGGAGACTGGGACATGCTCTCCTGGCCGCCGGCGATGATGATCTCGGCATCGCCGCAGCGGATCGCCTGGGTGGCCAGTTGCAGCGCCTTGAGGCCGGAGCCGCAGACCTTGTTGATGGTCATTGCCGGCGTTTCCTGGCTCAGTCCCGCATTGATGGTGGATTGACGGGCCGGGTTCTGTCCGCAACCGGCGGTGAGTACCTGGCCGAGAATCACTTCGTCGACAGCCGTGGGAGCGATGCCGGTTTTTTCCAGCAGGGATTTGATGACAGTGGCGCCCAGGTCGGATGCCTTGAGTGAAGCCAATGATCCGTTGAACGTGCCTACGGCCGTACGGCCGGCGGCTACAATAACGACGTCGCGCATTAGGTGTGCCTCTCTTAACTCTATTATCTTGTGAATCCAGCGGTCCATGCTAAGGCGATCTGATGACCGGGTGATTGCATGTGCAGTGGACTTCGAACCCCCATCAGGCCGGTCGCGTATGTAGTGGCCAGGCACCTGACCTGTTCGAGTCTGCTGTATGGCTTTACAGCCTGTCAAGCCGCCTGACGTGAGACTATGGAGAGGTATGGGTGAGATATATTCAGGCACGCAGTTGCGTGCCCGAAGTGTTACAGATCGACTTCGATATTGTCGATCAGTCGAGCGGCGCCCAGATAGGCGGCGGCGATGATGACCAGCTTCCTGTCGTTGGCCGTGGCGGGGAGCATGTCGGCGCGGCGCAGGATATGGATGTAGTCGCGCATGAAGCCGGCGCGTTCCAGATGCTGCTGGGCGTGATCGATCAGCAGGGCATGGTCGGTGCTGCCGCCCTTCAGCGCCGAACGCAGATCGCGCAGCGTGGAGTAGAGCACCGGCGCGATCGCCAGCTCATCCTCGGTCAGGTAGCCGTTGCGCGAACTCAGCGCCAGTCCGTTGTCGGCCCGCTCGGTGCCGACGCCGATCAGCTCTACCGGCATCGACAGATCGTCGACCATGCGGCGGATTACATGCAACTGCTGGTAGTCCTTGCAGCCGAACACGGCGACATCGGGCTGAATCAGATTGAACAGCTTGTTGACGATGGTGGTGACGCCGCGGAAGTGACCGGGACGGCTGGCACCGCAGTAAAGGTCGGAGATGCCCGGTACCTCGACGAAGGTCTGTCCCTCGCGGCCCTGGGGGTAAACCTCGGCTTCGCTGGGCGCGAACAGCAGATTGCAGCCGAAGGCCTGCAGTTGAGCCTGGTCCTCCGCCAGGGTGCGCGGGTAGCGCTCCAGGTCCTCGTTGGGGCCGAACTGCAGCGGGTTGACGAAGATCGAGGCGACCACGAAATCGGCGTTGCCGACCGCGGCCTCGACCAGGCGCAGGTGGCCCTGATGCAGATTGCCCATGGTCGGTACCAGTGCGATACGTTTACCGTTGGCGCGTTCGGTGGCCAGGCGTGCCCGAAGATCGGCGATGGTGGTAAGGGTCTGCATCGTGCTATTGGAATCCATGTTCTGCGGTTGGGAAGCGGCCGTTTCTGACCTGCTCGGCATACAGACGGATCGCCGCTTCGATGCTGTCGCTTTCCGCCATGAAGTCTTTGACGAACCTGGGCCGCCGTCCCGGGGTGATACCGAGCATATCCTGCAGTACCAGCACCTGGGCATCGGTATGGGGGCCGGCGCCGATGCCGATGACCGGGATCCCCGCGTTCAGCGTGATCTCCTGAGCCAGCACCGAGGGGACGCACTCAAGCAGCAGCAGGCTGGCGCCGGCCTCCTCGAGCGTGCGTGCGTCCTCGATCATCTCCAGCGCCGACTCGCGGCTGCGCCCCTGCACCCGGTAACCGCCCAGCTTGTTCACCGCCTGCGGCGTCAGCCCCAGATGGGCGCAGACGGGCACGCCGCGCTCGCTGAGCAGGCCGACGCTGTCGCACAGCCAGCGCCCCCCTTCGAGCTTGATGACATGGGCACCGGCCTGCATCAGTTCGGCGGATGAGGCCATCGCCTGCTCGGGCGTGGCATAGCTCATGAACGGCAGGTCGGCCATGATCATGGCGCCCCGGTTGCCCCGTGCCACGCAGGCGGTATGGTAGGTCATCTCCTGCAGCGTGACCGGCAGGGTGCTGTCATGACCCTGAAGTACCATGCCCAGCGAGTCGCCCACCAGTATCATCTCGACGCCAGCGGCGCTGAGCAGATGCGCGAAGGTCGCGTCGTAGGCGGTCAGCACCGCGAATTTTTCACCGGCGGCCTTGCGTTCGGTCAGGGTGTGCAGGGTGACGTTGCTCATACGGGCTTCTCGATTGGCGTCGGACAGGGCGGATTATAGCGGTAACCGCTCGAGCGTGCCCATGGGGCAAAGGGCCAATAATCGGTCCAGTGGTGTGCCGTCGGGCATGGTCAGCGCCGGCGCGATCTCGGCCAGGGGCCAAAGCACGAAGCCGCGCTCGGTCATGCAGGGGTGGGGGACGGAGAGGCGCGGTGTGTGGATCACCTCGTTGCCGTACAGCAGCAGGTCGAGATCAAGCGTTCTCGGGCCCCAGTGGCGCTCCCGCACACGCCGATGCGCCTGCTCGATCGCCTGCAGGCGGTCGAGCAGCGCTTCGGGCTCGAGGCGGGTATGGAGTTCGGCGACGGCGTTGATGAAGTCGGGCTGGTCCTGGGGGCCGACCGGATCCGAGCGGTACAGGGCAGAGCGCAGGCCGGGGCGGCAGCCGTCGATGGCGGCAAGCTCGTCGAATGCGTTCAGCACCTGGCTGCGCGGATCCTGCAGATTGCTGCCCAGACCGATAAAGCAGCGTACGGCGTCAGCCATTGTTCTGGTTCTGAGCGGCGGGCTTGCGCCGGCGCCGGCGTTTTTTCGGTGCCGACGAGCCCTCGCCGCGACCGACCTGCTGCATGGCGGCGCGCTGCTGCTCGTCGGCGTTCTGGAAGTCGGTCCACCACTGGCTCAGGCCGTTGAGATCCTCGCCGCTGCTCTCCCTTAACAGCAGTAGGTCGTAGGCTGCACGGAAGCGCGGATGGGTCAGCAACTGATCGGCACGGTTAAGGCGCGGCAGACGTTGTTGCAGTTCCCAGATATCGCGTACCGGACCGGAGAAGCGGCGCGGAATCGCGGTCGAGCGCACCTGTTCGGCCAACACCTCGTTCGCTGCCTGGTGCAGGCACTGAAGCAGTGGCTGGTCGCGCTGATCCAGCAGGTCCTGCAGCCGTCTCTGCATCGGGTACCAGAGCAGTGCGGCAAACAGGAAGGCCGGGGTGACGCTTTTGCCCTGGCCCAGTCGACGGTCGGTGTTGGCCAGGGCGTTGTAGACCAGGCTTTCGACCGGGTACTCCTCCGAATCCAGCATGGCGTCGGTCTGCGGGAACAGGGTGCGGAACAGATCGAAGCGCTTGAGTTGGCGCAACGAGGCTTCGCCGTGGCCGGTCTGCAGCAGCTTCAGCGCCTCGTCGAACAGGCGGGCCGGGGCGATGCGGGTCAGCATCGGGCCCAGCTTGTGGATCGGTGCGGCGGTGTTCGGTTCGATCTCGAAGCCGAGCTTGGCGGCGAAGCGGGCGGCGCGCAGCATGCGCACCGGATCCTCGCGGTAGCGCGCTTCCGGGTCGCCGATCATGCGGATC